>Ga0209071_1001308_pt1 | contig 10377 bp, 8 predicted proteins | sample CoawatmetaG10DNA_2_FD_187513 | JGI IMG/M metagenome (GOLD analysis project Ga0209071, IMG submission 187513) | Marine microbial communities from the West Antarctic Peninsula - Coastal water metaG108-DNA (SPAdes) (version 2) | ecosystem: Environmental > Aquatic > Marine > Coastal ... | reverse complement strand
TTTTCTCTGTTCCTGGCGCATTCACCCCAAAGAGTACAAATATTCAAATCCCAGGATATTTAAAATATGCAAATAAAATTCTTAAAAATGGCATTGATAAAATTATTTGCATTTCTGTAAATGATGCTTTTGTAATGGACGCTTGGGGAAAGCACTGCAAGGTAGGAAATAAAATAACAATGTTAGCAGATGCCCATTGTCACTTTTTTAATTCTCTTGGGTTAGAGATGGACTGCACTAGGTTTAATCTTGGATTTCGATGTGAAAGATTTTCAATGATTGTGCAAAATGAGAAAGTGAAGAGTTTGAATCTTGAGGTTGCTGGTGGTCCTGTAAATGTTTCTTCAGCTGAAGTCATAGTTAAACAACTAGAGGATATAAATCTAAATGAATAAAATAGAAAAAAGAAATATGGAACTGATTGATAAATGGTTAACTGCATGGACTCTTCCGGGAGGCTCTCATCAGGAAATGCTTGATTGCTACTCTTATTCCGATAATTTAGAGGTGTTTGCTCCTATTCAAGAGCATTACGTTGTTGAAAAAGGAGGGAGTAGAGAATTTTGGGATCAAGGTGAAGGAAAAATTGAGAGCCAAACAAAATCAAGGAGTATGGAGTTATCAAATATTATTGCCTCTGATAATAAAGTTGCAATTAGGGAATTATCAACACAGAGTCAAATGGGGGAATAAAAAATCAATGGAATTTTTCTGTTTTTTTTATTATTGATAATGAAAGTGGTTTAATAATTAGCGATCATAGCTATATGCCAGACACTCCTGGTATGAAGGTACTCAAACCAAAATAAAATTTCTATGAAACAAGTTATAAAAGAATTTCCTCCTGGGCCCGACCCATCGATTAAAAGAAAATTTAGATCCCCTAAACCCTTAACTATCTCATCCTTGACGAGAAAAAGAACTAAGAAACTAGGCATTTATAATGAATTGGAAAATCTTCGTGATGATGGTTATTGCATCATTGAGAATGTATTTGATAATCAAATAACAAATACAGTCAGAAAAAAAATCTTAGAATTAAGCCTTGAGTCTGATGGTGATTTAAAAGGATTGGCTGCTGCACTATTGCTTGGAAGAGATCCAATTTTTGAGAAAATCGTTACAAATAAGAAATTATTAACTACTGTAGAGTTTGCGGTAGGCAAAGGTGCTCTTCTTTCACAGCTATTAGGGGGAATAAGACCTAAGAGCGGAGGTAATTTTAATATTCATATCGACTCTGCTTGGACGCCCTCTCCACTACCCGAATATCCTTTAATGATTACAGCCTGCTTAGCATGTGAAGATTTTACTTTGGCAGCTGGCCCCACTAAAGTTATTCCTAGGTCTCATAAATTTTTAAGACAACCATATCCCAATGAAGTTAAAAAAGAAGAAGGTGCTCTGCCAACTCTATGCAAAAAAGGCTCTTTAATTTTTTGGTTAGGCTCAACATGGCATGGAAATTATCCGAGACTAAAAAAAGGTAAGAGAGTTGTCTTGCACATATCATTTTCAAGATTAATGATGAGGCCAATAGAAAATTATGATCACCTGGATGAGCAATGGTTAAGAGGAAAACCTCAGGCAATTAAGACAATGTTAGGACGAAATGATTTCCTCGGAACTTCAACCAAAGAAAGTGGTGGAACGGACAGATCAAAAACTATTAAGACTTTTAATTGGGCGCAATCCTAGAGATATTTTGAAAGATAACAGCAAAGAAATATTAGACATGAGGTACTCGTGGTATGTCCTTGTTATATTAACTTTATCTTTTGCTGTATCTTTTATTGATCGACAAGTACTCACCCTTCTTATTGAACCAATTAAATCAGATTTAAATATCTCTGATACCCAGGTTAGTCTCCTGATTGGGTTGGCGTTTTCATTATTTTATATATCAATGGCCATTCCAATTGCGCGGCTTGTTGATAAAGGCAATAGGATAAATATTATTGCGACCGGTGTATTTTTTTGGAGCATCATGACGGGACTCTGTGGCTTTGCTAAAAACTATTGGCAGCTATTTATTGCTAGGATGGGTGTTGGTGTTGGAGAGGCAACATTAACTCCAGCAGTTTATTCATTAATACCTGATTACTTCCCAAAAAATAAACTAGGAACAGCTGTCGGTTTTTATATGCTTGGCATGTCCCTTGGAACTGGTTTTGCATTAGTCCTTGGTGCAGCAATTCTTAGCTATGTTAATTCAATAGGAGATATCACAATTCCTTTAATAGGTACCCTGAGACCATGGCAGGTAACATTCGTTATTGTCGGTTTCCCTGGAGTTTTGTTAGCTTTATTAATAAAACTATCAATACGTGAGCCTAGTAGACGAAATATTTTTGAAGATAATTCAGTTGATATGTCAGAAGTTACAATAATCCCGTTTTTAAGGTCAAACTTTAAAACTATGATCTGCATAATAGTAGCCTACTCATTTGGTGGGATGGTGTTTTATGGATTCTTAACATGGATACCAGAACACCTTAGACGAGCATTTGAATGGGATATTAGCAATGCTGGCTATGTCTTTGGATTGCTATTAGCAACTCTTGGTTCACTTGGAGCAGTGTTAGGTGGCAAATTTCATGATTATTTATACAGCAAGGGTTACAAAGATGCCCCTATCAGGTGTGCGCTAATTATTTTTTCTTTACTTTTACCGATCATGGTTATAACGCCATTAGTAAAAAGTTCTGAGCTTTCAATAATTATGCTGGGAATTTTCTCATTTACAATGTTTTTACAGCAAGCAATGTCACCTGTAGCAATACAGATGATAGCTCCCAATCATATTAGAGCTCAGGTAGTTGCAATATTCTTTTTTGTCTCTTCTTTTTTTTCAATAGCTATTGGTCCAAGTATAGTAGCTATATTTACTGATTATATTTTCATGGATGAAAGTAAGTTATATCTATCTATATCACTTGTGGCTATGATTTTTCTGCCCTTTTGCATTTTGGCTCTTTATTTATGTCTTAAGCCTTTTAGGGAAAGCGTAGATAATGCGAACAAATCCCCTCCTCCAACTGAATCTATCAGTTCTATGCAAAACTTGCATAACTAAATCTAAAACTTGCACAACTAGACTAAGCTGTGCTAAATTTTACTTAATTAATTTATTAAGGGGACCTTATGCGTAGAATTTTGACATACATACTTGCAACACCAATCATTTTTCTTGGTGCAGCATCTATAAATATTAGTGCTCAACAAGAGATCGAAGAAATTGTGGTTTCGGCCACTAAGAGAGATGAAAGCTTACAAGACGTAAATATAGCTGTAAATGCATTTAATAACGAAGATCTAAATCAACTAAATTGGGATGATATTACAAATGTAGCAGCTCAATCACCGAATGTAGATATTAAGTATGCATGGGGTAACTCGATGCCAATTTATACTATTAGAGGTGTAGGAATGAATAGCTTTCAAGCCAGTGATACTGCAAGTGTAGGTCTATTTATCGATGATGTTTTCCAAACATCTATTGTTAGCATGGGTGCTCAGCTATATGACATGGAAAGAGTAGAAGTCCTAAAGGGTCCTCAAAGTGCCTTATTTGGAAGAAACACCAATGGTGGAGCTGTAAATTATTATTCAAGAAAACCTTCGATGGAATCTGAAGGATTTGTAAATCTAGATACTGGTAGTTTTGAAAAAAGAAAACTAGAAGGTGCTTATGGTGGTCAAATTGGAGAAAATACTTCTGCAAGAGTTAGTTTTGTTAGTAATCAACAAAATGAAGGGTGGGTCCTTAATAGAACTACTGGTAACAAACAAGGTGAGGTAGATATATCCTCTGTGAGATTACAATTATTATGGGAGCGAGATGATACGTCTGTATTACTTAAAGTAGCTTCAAGCCAAGATAGATCTCAACCAGTTTACTTCCAACATATTGGAACTAACAAAATTGGAGGTGGTTATTGCGATGCTTATTTAGCTGGCAGACTTGATCCAAATACTTGCTTTGATACCCTTGGATATAGTGACACTGATAACGATTGGTATGCAGGAGATTATACAAATGCAGCTGGAACTCCGATCAATGAGGATTCCACATTAGAGAATGATCACAAGTTAATGACTTTAACTGTTACTCAAGGTTATGAAAATTTTGAACTCAAATCTATTACAAGTTTTACAGAATATGACCGAGTGCAACCCAAAGAATCAGATGGTAACCCTGCCCTCTTTTTAGACTTTTTATTTAACACTCAAATGGAATCCTGGTCACAAGAGTTTAGATTAGTATCAACAAATGATTCTGATTTCAGCTGGATTGTTGGTGTTCAATTTTCTGAGGATGATGTAGCAGAAACGCCTCCAAGAATTGGATTTACATCTGATTGGATAGGATTTAACTTTTGGTTGCAATACACTCAGGCAAGAGAAAATAATTCTATATATGCACAAGGTATATGGGAACTATCAGACAAAACATCTTTTGAATTTGGCGGAAGATTCCTTAACGATAAAATGAATATGGTCTCTCAAGTTGGAATAGCATTTGGTTATCCAGCGGCCGCGCCTGCTGCAACTCTAGCTTCTTGCCCTAATGAATTTGTTAATCCGTGCGGTCTAGATGAAAGTGCTTTTACTTGGAAAGCAGCAATCAATCATAAGCCTAATGAAGATACCTTATGGTATGCAAGTTTAGCTACCGGCTATAAACCTGGTGGCATCAATGGTGGATTAAACACTAATCCAAGACTGTATAAACCTTTCAAGGAAGAGGAAGTTGAATCTATAGAAGTAGGTTATAAAGCAACTCTTTTAGATGGGAGAGCAACATTTAATGCTGCAATATTTAATTATTCATACATAGGACTTCAAGCTGCGACTGCCAGGGATACTGCTGATGGATTGGTATTAAACTTTTTAACAAACCTTGCAGAAGCAGATGTCTCTGGATTTGAAGCTGAATTTAACTACATGGCTACGGATAATTTGGAATGGCAAATAGGTCTTGGTAAATTAAACACAGATAATAATGATCCAGGAGTTAATTTTGATGGCCCATTAGGTAACTCAGCACGAAAATTACCAAATGCTCCTGAAATTAACTATAACATTGCAATGGATTATGAGGTGCCCCTAAGCACAGGTGGTTCAATGAATGTATTTGTTGATTATGTTTATGAAGGAGATCATTACAAAGAAGTGGTTAATATTCCAATGTTAAAAATTACTAATAAGCTATTAAACGCTAGGATTGCTTGGAAGTTAGTAGACAATAAAACCACAATATCATTATGGGGTAAAAATCTTACCGATGATGTATACATAATGGATACACTCGGAGCCAGTGGTAATACTGGTTGGGGTGTTTATGTAACTGGTATGCCTCGAACTTATGGTCTCAGTCTTGATTATAGATTCTAGAGTCTATTAAAAAAAATAAAGGGGTCTTTTTGACCCCTTTATTTTATAAGCTTCAAGTATTTCAGGTATATAGAATTAATCATTTAAAACATTTTATCTCTGGTTGCTTTGCAAGGTTTTGTTATTCAGCGCTCTTGTGTTGATGATGATTGGCTGCATTAATTTACTTATTAAAATCACGCATGGGTTTTAACGTCCGGTAGACGAAATACGAGCCTATAGGTATCAAGCATATGCTAACAATAGACATTGAATATTTTAAAGCTGCCTCATAACCAATATAGTCTGTAATGACTGCGATAATTGCGGCACCAAATGCATAAGAAAAAAGGTTACTGAAAAGCATAAAAATTGCAGTGGTTTGCGCTCTCATGTGATTTGGAGCTATAAGTTGCATAACTACTGGTGGCAAGCCTTGAGGCACAGCGAAAAGTAAGGTCACAATACATAGAAGTAAAATTGCAACTTCAAGATTTGGAGCAAGCGGCATTAAAGCAGCAAATGGAACTGTGATTATCGCTGCATACAAAACGGTTCGCATCGGAGCATCGTGATAATTCTTTTTAGCCAAATAATCAGATATCCATCCTCCTAAAAAAGGTCCCAACGATCCAAATATCAAAAGAGCTAGTCCATATATCAGACCAGCATCGACAATATTAACTTCAAATGTTCTTCTAAGCCATTCAGGTATCCAGACCATAAATCCTGCAATTACTGCTCCATTAATACATATTCCTATATTAAGATTTACGAATATTTTTCTTAATTTCCATAAATAAATTACAACGTCTTTAAATGAGACGTTTTCAATATCTGATTGATTTAAATCATTAATTCGTTGTGGCTCTTTAATAGTAAGCAATAATAAAAGAACAAGGATTCCTGGAATTGAAACTAGCAAAAATGTTAGCTGCCAAGGCTTGATAACTCCATAAATTGGAAGAAATATTGGAGGCAAGCTAGAAACAATTGATATTACAGCGCTGCCTACAAGCATAGCAATCCCGGCTCCCAAATATAACCCGATAACATAAATGCTTATAGCTCTACCAAGCTTTTCTTTTGGGAAATAATCAGCAATCATTGAATATGCCGCTGGAGATAAGGCTGCCTCACCAACACCAACTCCTATCCGAGTTAAAAACAGAAAGAAATAAGTTTTTGTCAGGCCGCATAAGGCTGTCATTAGGGTCCATAAAGCCACGCCAACAGAGATAATTGAGACACGATTCTTTGTATCTGCAAGTTTCGCAATTGGAATGCCAATAAATGAATAAAAAATTGCAAATGCTAACCCAGCCAATAAACCAATCTGAGTGTCACTTACACCCAGATCCTCTTTTATTGGTTGAATTAATAGGCTTAATATTTGCCTATCAATAAATGCAACTGTATAGGCAAACATTAGAACGGCTACTACATACCAAGCATAGTATTTATGTTCGCTGAAACTGTTGAAGTATTTAAGCAACTTTATTTTTTACTTTTTTGCGCTTGGCTTTAGTTGCAGCGGTATCAAGTTTATTATTTTGTATGATAACTCCATAAGCATTAAGCGCAGATTCCTTAGATATCTTCTTATCTAAGTAATCCTCTAATACTAATAATGGGTCCCTAAGCAATGGGTTAGAGTGACCTCCACTGCCGGTCGTCCAAAGTTGTAAGATATCGCCTTCATTTAATTCTATTTGACTTTTTCCAGCAATAGCCTTGCTCTTAGAATATTTTCGTTTTAAAGCAGTTGCGCAGACTGGTCCAGAATGACCTCCAGCTAAGCCCCAGGGTTTAAATTTGTGTCTATCTCTTCTCAAAGAAGCTCCAGCCTTTCCTTTTAGCCATTCAACCTCAGAATAAAATCCAAGGCCACCTCTCCACTTACCAGCTCCTCCTGAATCCATCCATAATTCCATTCTATTAAAACGTATTGGTAATTCGGCTTCGCTAACTTCTAAAGGAACATGGTAAACATTTGATGCATCATGATCTGTTGCATCAATGCCATCTTTATTTGGCCTAGCCCCCATACCACCCATCCATGGCCCACCTATTGCACCAACGATTGTTTCATTAGTAACTTCGTTGGTAGTTCCGCAATAAATTACTGATGCTTGACCACAATTAGCAGCAGGATATTTTTCCGGTAACGCTTTTGATAAAACTCCAAGAATTACGTCAACAACTCTTCTCAAGGATACGCTTCTTGAGGCAACAGGCGCAGGAAAATAAGGATTTACAATACTGCCTTCAGGGAAATGTATTGATACTGGCCTAAATCCACCTTCATTGTCTGGAGACGCATCTCCTGTCAATGTTCGAATTCCAAACATGACTGCCGATGTTGCTGACGATGGTACATTGTTAATAGCAGTTTTAACCTGAGGAGATGTCCCAGTAAAATCAAAATGGATATCAGATTTCTTAATTGTCATCTCGACAACTATTTTTAAAGGTTTTGAGCTTTCCAAAGAGCCATCATTGTCAACCCAATCTTCAAATTTATATTTTCCATCCGGTATTTTTGTAATTTCAGCACGTGTGAGTTTTTCCGTATAGTCTAGCAATGAATTAACACCATCTTCGAGACTGGTAAGCCCATAATTATTTGCAAGTTCGCTCATCCTTTTGGCCCCCATTGAGCCTGCTGCAATTTGCGCAAATAAATCACCCTTTAATGTATGAGGTGTTCTGCTATTAGCCATCATCAATCCAACCAGGTCGTCATTCAGGTTTCCTTGATCAATGATTTTTACTAGTGGTAATCTCAGTCCCTCTGAATAAAGATCATGAGCATAAACAGATGCGCTTCCAGGAACCATGCCACCAATATCTTGATGATGAATCATTACTGTTGCATAACCAATTAATTTAGCGTTAAGGAATGCAGGGGTAGCAATTGCTATATCAGGAAGATGTGTACCACCTGAATATGGATCATTTATTATGTAACAATCTCCAGCCTTAGCTTTACCCTGTGGAAAGGTATCCGCAAGAAGTTTTCCAAGGACAGTTAAACAGCCTAGATGAATAGGAATTGAAACTGCTTGAGAAATATTTCTTCCTGAGCTATCCAGTAAAGCTGAGGTTGCATCACAGGCTTCATTTACCATTCTTGAATGGGCTGATTTCAATATTACAAGCTGCATTTCCTCTGAGATAGAAGACAGCTTGCCATACAAAACCTCTAAACTTATTCCATCCATATATCCCTCTTGCTATAAATCTTCAACGTTAAAAGTAAATCTTTTCATCTGATCTTCTGTGCCATATTTAAGAATTCCATTCATATCTGGTCCATCTTCATTGAATCCATTGGAATCATTTAGGCCAACCATTCTCGCAAATTCTTTGCTGGGATTTCTTTTAAGCATGTCCTGCGTAACTTGAGGCTTGATGCTTTCTTGGGTTTTAATTCTCCTATGAGTCATGAAGGTTGTTAAATTTACTCGAAGGCCGTCAGTTAATTTGGGATATGCACCGTGCCAAAGGTTGCCGTGCCAAAAAATTAATGATCCTGCAGGAGCCTCAATCGGAATGACATTATTAATATCATAATCATTTATTGAGGAAGGCGGTCTTGCAAACTTATGCGACTTGGGAACTACAGCCAGAGCTCCATCCTTTTTAGTATAGTCAGTCAAACAATAGACGCTATTGCAAGCATCGACCCACTCAGTTGGCAGCTTATTATTTGGAGAGGGTTGAGTGTCAGCATGAAGACCCATGGCGGCTTTATAGTTTTCACCTTTCCATTTAATAAAGGATGACATGCTTGAAAGTTGAGCTTGGTTATTAAGGAAATAAGCTGACATAGACATAATTACTTCATTCATAAGCCATTTCTCAAATATTGGATGTTCAAACAATAATGAATACAGCACAAATTGACTCTCCGTTTGAGGAATAGCCTTATATTTTCCAGAATTAGTATTCTCACTAAGGTTCAAAACATTACCAGTTTTTTTTTCAGCAATGTTTAAGATGGTATTCAGAATACTTTTGCGTTGCTCTTCAGAAGCAACCTTCTCAGGTGGTATGACTGTATATCCAACTTCCTCAACTTCTTTAATATTGTCAAGAAGTGTTAGAGTTTCAAGATGATTGATTGAACTATACTGATTTACTGCTTGTGAAACTTTCATAACTAAACTTATTATACGAACAACGGCAAATAAGTCCAAACACAATAATTTAAATTAGAAAAATAAGAAAAATTTATGCGTCACTGGTACTATGTGTTTTGTTTTTTTATCTAAGCGCCCGTAGCTCAGCTGGATAGAGTACTTGGCTACGAACCAAGGGGTCGGGAGTTCGAATCTCTCCGGGCGCGCCACATAATAGATTACATTCAGATTATTGAGGTGAAGCTATGACAGATGAATACGAAAATTTCATTCAATCTGAGGATGATAAATCTAGTAATGTGGTTAAAAAGCTCTCAGACTATAAAACTCTTCATGACCTCAAGGATGAGATATCTAGCCATGTTGATTGGTTCAATAACAGAAGTCTAGAGACCGTTCTTAGTTATTCGCATAAATTTAATCCAAATCAATCACAGCTGAGCTGTTTCATTAAAAACCGAGCATATAATTATGAAGAGATTGAAGTGATTGCATATGAATCCAGCAGCGCTAATACATGGACTCTAAACTCTAGCTTTATAAAAGGCTGCCCAAAAGACGCTCTTTCTGAAAATGTTTACACACTTGATGACATAAATTCTTTAAAAGAATTTAAAGCATGCATTAGAAATTTATTAATGGACATATTGATAGATGAAAAGACAGGCGTGAGAAGTTAAAAATAGCGTCACTGATTTCTGCAAACCCAAAACTTGACAGCTGCCCATGGTTTTAGATTAAAATAAATTATCGTTCATCCTTTCTTGGGACGGAAGTAGGTAATAGTACTGAAGGAACGCATCTGATTGCCACCTGGCAGGAGATGATAATGAATAAATGGGAATATAAAATTGTT
>Ga0209071_1001305_pt1 | contig 10386 bp, 9 predicted proteins | sample CoawatmetaG10DNA_2_FD_187513 | JGI IMG/M metagenome (GOLD analysis project Ga0209071, IMG submission 187513) | Marine microbial communities from the West Antarctic Peninsula - Coastal water metaG108-DNA (SPAdes) (version 2) | ecosystem: Environmental > Aquatic > Marine > Coastal ... | reverse complement strand
GTCTTTTCCAGCATTCCAGCGCAACGTGTGATATTATTTTCATTCTGCTCTAACTCAACTGTTTCATAACCATCTTTAAACCGCATAGCCTTCTTTAAGCGTGATCGATATTTCGTCTTCATAGAATCCGAGTATTCCTGAAAACTATTCCATTTATTGTCTACGATCATGAAAGGCTCTGCCCTAAAGCTTGTCCAATTTTTCTCAGACACAGGCGTATCAGAAACACCCATTAGAAGTATGGGAAGTTTCAAATTAAGGGAACGTACAAGTGATTGCAGTACCTCTGGTTTTTGAATCCAAAACCCAGGCAACCATGGACTACCGACCACCTCTAAAACACCCTTTCTAACTAAGGCATTGACCATCTTTAAGCCTCTCTTCTTGAGGTAACTTCCTGAACTTCGTCTGAATTTTGGGATACAAATCGGGAGTCCTGCGGTGTTATTGTCATATTGGACAATTCGACCTTGAACGTGAGTTGATATTGACTTTTCTAACGGGGTAGTGTTCATTGATTGTAAAATAGAATACTTTTAGGTTAATTTTAAAATACTGTTCATGTCTATCAGCAACGCTTTTCAAAAACAATTGTTTGAACAGATATTCGATTCAACTACCGGCAAATCTAAGATTACTGCAGACTTAATCGCTATTTTGGGTTGCTCAAGAGCCTCTTTATATAGAAAACGTATTGGCTCAACTCCACTAACAGCAGATGAGTTGATCAAAATCGCCAATCATTTCTCACTAAGTATTGATGCTTTACGTTCTCATCCTGAGGACAATAGTCATATTGTTGTTTGTACTACGCTCCCTCCCATACAGAGTTATGCAGATATAGATTTTTATCTAGAAAACACAAAAAGAAACCTAGAGTTAGCCATCAGTCAACCTACTGCGCAGCTTTATTTCACAGCAAAAGAAGTACCACTTTACAGATATATGGACATGCCCGGCCTCAGTGCATTCAGGTATTACCTCTGGATCATGGAGAACATGAGAAAAAACGAACGCTTTGATCCGAAAAAAATTCCACAGGAATTGATGGACAAAGGACGTGAGTTGACAAATTTAAGTGAGGGGATAAAATCAACTGAATTTTGGTTACCAAGTGCATTTGACAATCTAATTGGTCAAATAAAATATGTTTTTAATTCCTCGCGGATGTCTAACAGGATAAAAGACCAACTCAAAGAAGAATTAGAGACTGTTCTACAGAAGTTAGTGCAAAACGTCAAGACTGAACAAACGGACAAAGGCAAGCCATATCAAATGGTACTTTGTCATTACCTGACTTTGAGTGATGCTGCATTGATTGAAATTGGCCCTAACCACAGTGAGGTTTTGTTCTCATACGGATCCATCAATTACATGAAAAGCTCCAATCCAAATATCATTAACGCATTTCGACGGGGACTACGCTATCACAAATTAGAAGGACAGACTCTAGGAGCTTTAGATAGCGATACAATTGATGACTTTGCCAGCTCTATTAGGGTCAAAATCAATGAACTGTAATCTCAGCAGCTATCTTTGCTGCTCGTTCACGTAACTCATCCATGGACTCTTCTCCAGTCCTGTCGTAGGTCAATGCTACTGCCATTCTTCGAAATGGTCTTGTCGTAGGTTTACCAAAAATCTTAATATCAGATTGCTCATATCCACAAGCTTTTTCCAAACCACCGTAATGCGGCACACCATCTTTAGAAGCTAAAACTACCGCACTTACTCCCGGATAACGCTGTTCTATTTTTGCAATAGGAAGTCCTAATAGCGCCCTTGCATGCAACTCAAACTCATTGAAATTCTGAGTTCCAGCTAACGTTACCATACCAGTATCATGAGGCCTTGGACTCAATTCCGAGAAGTATACTCCGTCAGATGCAAGAAAATACTCAATACCCCATAACCCTTCGCCACCAAGCGCTTTAGTAACTTTTATCGCCATACGTTGTGCTTCCAATAATTGTTCACCATCCATTGCGCAAGGCTGCCAACTTTCTTGGTAATCGCCACGCTCCTGACGATGACCTATGGGTGCACAGAACAAGGTCGCTCCCTCTTTTTGAGTGACGGTCAACAGGGTTATCTCCGTATGGAAATCGATAAAACCTTCAATGATGATTTCTTTTAAGTCCCCTCTTGAGCCTTCCATCGCATACGTAAACGCATACTCAAGTTCTGAAGCCTTCTTAACTATACTCTGTCCTTTTCCGGAACTAGACATTAAAGGTTTAATAACACAAGGCATTCCTATAGCTGCAACAGCTGATTTGAATTCCTGAAAAGTAGTGGCATATTGATAAGGAGCTGTTTTTAACCCCAAGTCCTTTGCTGCAAGATCCCTTATGAGCTTTCTGTTCATAGTGAAATTTGCAGCTTGAGCAGAAGGCGTGACCTGAATCCCTCGTTGCTCAAAGTCATATAATCTATCCGTGCGGATACTCTCAACCTCAGGGACAATGATGTCTGGCTGGTGCTTCGCAACCGCAGCATCTAAGGAGTCACCGTCAAGCATAGAGAATACCTCAAAAGTATCTGCAACTTGCATAGCGGGTGCGCCTGCATAGGAATCGCAGGCGATGGTAAAACAACCCAGTCTTTGCAGTGCAATAATCACTTCTTTGCCCAGCTCACCTGAGCCTAATAGCATCACCTTTTTCATAGTCCAATCGAATGTTTGTCAAAGATATTCGTTAATTTCGCTTCATGCGCAAAGTACTGAGCTTCATCTTCACTATAATGTACGCTACTATGAGTAGTGGCGCTCCTTCGTTGTTACATTACTGCGCGCATGAAGAAGCATTACATCTATCTGTGGGAGAGCATGATCACCAAGAAGTGCCCTGTTGTAGCGACGTAATGAATATTGAAGGGTGCGATTCTCAAGAAAAGGCATTGCATCACACTCCCGAAAATGATGATTGTTGCGCAAATACACATATAGATTTAGATTTTTCAGAACAAGAATCTAAGCTGGTTCATCAAACAGTTTCTGCACTGTCTTCGGTACTCATTACAGTACAGCACCACTCTTTAGCTCCATTTCGCCCAGCGACCAGGTTTCTACAAATAAACGGACCACCGCTCTTTATCCTGTTTCATAGGTTGACGATTTATGACTGATTTAGATCAATAGTATCGTTCTAAATTTTTCTAACAAAAAAAAAATCAATCATTATGAAACTTAAAACAATTTTGGCAGCTGCCATCCTCTTTCTTTCCATTCCATCTTTTGGTCAATCAAACATCACAGAAACCACGCTAGAAGTGGACGGACTTTGTGGGATGTGTAAAAAACGTATCGAAAACGCTGCGTACATTCAAGGGGTTAAAAAAGTAAATTGGGATTTATCAACGCACGAATTAGCGATTACTTACCGCAATGACAAGGTAAACGAACAAGGAATCATTGCTGCAATTAATAGCGCAGGCCATGACGTCAAAGACCATATAGCTACGGATGAGCAGTATGCCACTGTTCACGGATGCTGCACCTACCGTGATGCTGAAATGCGAAAATCTCATGGACTAGATGACGCATTGTGTAAGCCGAATGAAACGCATGAGGAGCACCACGCACACGGTGGCAAGGACAAACATTAATGAGGTCTTTTTTAATGATTTTAGCCGTCGCCTTTGGGTGTACGGTTAATACTGCTTTGGGACAATCCGACAGCTCTTCCATACAGCTTTTCGAAACCCTAGATCAAGTAAATATCGGTAGTGATCCAGGGATTAGCTTGTCTAAAAAAGCGATCATCACTCAAGAATTGATTTCGGAAGTAGAGCTCCGTAAAGCTGCTTGTTGTGACCTGAGCGAAAGTTTCGAGACCAATGCATCCATTTCAGCATCATTTACTGATGCCGTTACAGGAACACGTCAAATCAGGCTGCTAGGACTAGAAGGGCCTTATGCCCTATACACAAAGGGTAATCTCACGACCATGGGTGGACTTGCTTCAGTGATGGGACTGGGATTCATTCCCGGCGCATGGATACAAAGCATACAACTGACTAAAGGACCGGGAAGTGTAGTTAATGGTGCTGGAGCCATAAGTGGCCAAATCAATTACGAATTGCGACCGAGCTTTACCGAACAAATAGGACATGTCAATTTATTTGCAGGACCTGGTAGGTTTGAGCAAAACCTGATCTACACCTGGCATCAAAGTAAAAAATGGTCCTCAAATATTATGGTTCATGGTCGCCAGCAACTCTTCCGCTGGGATGGAAATAAGGATGGATACCTGGATACGCCTTTGTCTAGACATTTTTTCGTTCAAAATGCTTGGAAATTCAATGGTAAAAATAGTGAAGGTCAATTAGGTATAAAATTCAGTTCTGCGGATAACATTGGGGGTAGCACGCTCTATGGTAAGGAAACCTTAGCACCTATTTGGAGTCATGAACTTCAAACAGACCGTTATGAACTCTGGGCGAAACGAGGCTATTTCCTAAAGGGTGGTATCAATAGAAGTATAGGTACTCAGTTTTCAGCAAATTACCAAGATCTCGATAGTTATTTTGGAGAACGATTGTTCAAAGCGAAAGAGTTAAGAACCTATGGAAATCTTATTTTTCAAGACAACATTATAGATACTCGTCGAAGTATTAAAGTTGGTGCCGATTTCAACCTTCACAATGTTGAACAAGAGATGTGGGGTTTTAATGGTGATTACGACGCCTCTACCTTCGGTATATATGGTGAGTATAGCTATGTAGCTAGTCCTGACGGAGAGGGATTGAGTATGATTTTAGGCCAGCGGTTAGATCACCTAAACATTACCGATAATGTCGATAAGTTCTTCTATGTTCCACGACTTCACATAAAATACAATAGTGGAGCTTGGTCCTTACGTTCTCAAGCAAGCCGTTCCTACCGCTACACAACACTCGGTGCTGAATACATGGGATACATGGCTAATAATCGTGTCTTTAACCTCAGTAGTGGTTCAGCTCCAGCGGTGGAAAGCGCATGGACATTAGGGACATCCGGTGCGTTTACGAAAGACATCGCATTTAAAGAGCTGCAAATAACTGGAGATGTGTTTTTAACGAAATTCGATCGCAAGATGACACTTGACCTTGACCAAGACACTGAAACTGCTTTGTTCTACAACAGAAGTTGGACGATGAATGAATGGGAAGATCAACCTTATTCACTGTCAGCACAGTTTGGAGGACAATATGAACTTCTGCACAGAACACTCTTTAAATTCGCATATCGGTATCAGAAAGTTACGCAGCTTAATCTCACGGCGTTTAACCAGGGAATAGACAACGAGCTCGAGGAAGTGATTCTAAACGTCCCTCACCTGCTCTATGGCGGAATAAGCTACACTGGGACAAAAGGGCTAGGTATCGAATTAAACGCGACCTACAATTCATCTCAACGCCTACCAAATGTTGGTTATGATGATCGTAGCCCAGCATTCACTATGCTCGGCGGGCAAGTAAGTAAAGAGTTCAGGAAGCGCGGGCAAGTCTATCTAGGGCTTCAAAACGCTTTGAATGTTCGCCAACTCAACCCTATCCTGGGTGGCGACTTGCCATTCGAAGATCGGTTTGATGCTTCAGTAGTATGGGGGCCCATCATGGGAAGACAGGTCTATATGGGTTGGAGATACGATTTAAGAAAACCTTAACGAGATTATTCATGATTAAAAAAGCCACCCATTGGTTTGGGTGGCTTTTTCGTTTGAACTCTAAACATTTCTTAGGCGCTGTTCCGGGAAGCATTGATGTTCCCATAAAGAGATCTTACAATAAGCTTCTCGAGAACAGCTCGTTCTTTATCAGAAATATCCTTCTCACGCAACGTGATGAGCGCATATTGTTGAATCACCAGCAAGGGGAGCACTATGTTTTCACGCAATGCAATCGAAGCTTTGATTCCTGGATTGTTACTGAGTAATTCAGGCTGTCCAGAGATGGTTAATACCCATTTTTTGGTTCGCTCGAACTCTTCGCTTAATTGGCTCCAGAAATTACCATACTTAGCATCATGAGCCATGTAGGCGGTAAGAGGAAAAAATGTTTTACACATACTCTGCATAGAATTTTCTATGAGTGTCCTGAAAAATTTTGATCGTTTATACAAACTCTGTACTTCGTGTAATTTACCCGCTTCACTTAATTCCTGTAGTGCCTTTCCTAAGCCATAAAAACCAGGTATATTCATTTTTAACTGCGACCAAGCGCCTACGAAAGGAATGGCGCGTAAATCATCAAGTTCTAGTTTTGCAGATTGTCCACGTTTTGATGGACGCGAACCAATATTAGCCATTCCATAATAATTCAAAGGGCTCATCTCTTCCAAGAATTCTGTGAATAACGGATTCTCCTTTAAAAGCGTGTAATATTTTAAACTAACATCACTCAACTGCTCCAAAACAGCGCGTTCATTAGGCTGAAGCACCTTAGCCTCATCTATCATAAGACTGTTTTCTAGCCCAGCTGTGATGAGCTGCTCCATATTAAACTGGGCACTTTGAGAGGTACCAAAATTGCTCGATATGGTTTGGCCTTGCACGGTCAATTGTATCTGAGATGATGCAATGTTTTGACCTAACGATGCGTAAAAATTATGGGTGTTACCACCGCCTCTTGCAGGTGGGCCACCGCGACCATCGAAAAACAAGACATCTATGTCATTCTGTAAAGAGATGCGGGTTAAGTTTTCTTTAGCCCGGTAAATATTCCAGTTGGCAGACATGTATCCTCCGTCTTTGGTGCCATCACTGAATCCCAGCATAATCGTTTGTTTATTGCTACGTTGGGTTAGGTGTGTACGATAATTAGGTTCAGAATACAAGGTATTCATACTCGCTCCTGAGCCCATTAAATCATCAATAGTCTCAAATAAAGGAACAATATCCACAGTAATTTTATCACTACCAAAAGCAGTCCATCGGGCTAAAGCAAATACCCTAGCCACGTCCATCGCACCCCTACAGTTAGAAATAATATAACGATGGGCGCCCTTCGGACCGTTTTGAGCTTGAATGTCACGAATAACCTGAAAACTTTGTAAGGTATCATCAATCCTGTTGTCGCCTGTCAAGGTACCATCCCATTTAGCCTGCATTGTAAATAATTCCTCTGGACGCGTTGGCTCTGGAATATTTAACTGGATTAATAACGCATCAAACGCCCGTTTAATTTCTCGGCTGTCTTGGCGTAAATCTATACTGGCGAAATGAGAGCCAAAAAGCGCAACACGATCGAGTAATTCTTCAACCAATTCAACAAATATAGCGTCATGGTACTCTATAAGATTCGCACGAACGGAGCGTAGAGCTTCGCGGAATTCCATAAAATCCCATTCGTCCTGATCACGAATACATCGCAACACTTGCTGCTCAATATCCATCAAATCTTCATAAACTCCATTGAATGAAATGCGACGACGTAATTTTCTCAGGTCTTGGTAATAGCATTGTAATAGCACATCTCTGAGTCTGTTGGCTACTTTCTTTGTGATGTCAATACTAACAAAAGGATTTCCATCGCGATCCCCCCCTGGCCAAAAGCCTAAATTGATCAGGTTCAATGTACCATCCCAGTCGGGAAGACTACGGCGCATTTCAGCAGTAATATCTCCAGCACTTTGATAAAAGACATTTTGCAGGTACCAAATCAAGTTTACGGCTTCGTCATATGGACTGGGTTTTGATTTCTGAAGAAAGGGGGTTTTACCCAGCTGTTTCAAATACATACGAATAGAACTCAGGTCGTTTTCACGAATAGCTCCGGTTAAATCCGTAATAATTGCCAATACCCTTCCCGGGTAAAACTGAGTAGGATGGGCCGTCAAGACCGGACGTATAGAAAATTCTTGAAGACGTTGTTTCAATTCTTCTAAATTCCCTGCACGCTCCATGCGCATCATGAACTCGCTCAGAGAGCCTTTTCCTAAGAGGTTATTTAACTCACCATAAGCAGCATCCTCTAACGCATCCACTAGCACGACTTGACGCTCAATATACTGCAACACCTTGAATAAGAAATTCAACTGCTCTTTCTCGTCATCACCATCCTTAAACTCTTCAAAGAACTCTTTGATGATTTCTCTTGGACTTTGGCCATCTGCTAGTCTTGTGAGACAGTATTCATTTAACACTGGAATAAAAATTCCGGTGTTCTTGATTCCATCTAATGGCAGTGTCAAAAACAAACTATTGTAGAGTTGAAATTTTAATCCAACATGCGTCTCGTAATTTGCCGCACTTAGTGCTAAACTCTCTTGATATTCCATATTAAGGTAATATAGTTCCTGTTGCTGCTTGGTATACTTGATACCATTGCTCTCGGTTAAGTGCGATTGACAACGCACCCTTAGCCGTGATTAAGTGATCTTTATTTGTAGTCCCTATAATCGGCAAAATGCCGGCAGGATGTTTCATCAACCATGACAACGCAATGACGTGAGGTGTGGTGTTAAATTCTTTAGAAAGCTCTTCTAATACCACATCTACGGATGTAGGAAGTGATCCTCCCCCGAGAGGCGACCATGCCATAGGGACAAGTCCGTCTGCGATGCATTGATCGAGAGTTCCGTCATTAAAAGCATCAAGACGTCTCATCGAAATCTCCATTTGATGGCAACCAATAGGTACCTTCTTTTGCAGCATGCTTACTTGTGATGCAGAAAAATTACTAACACCAAAACTTGTCACTTTTCCAGACCTATGTAATAATTCAAATGCCTCTCCTACCTCATCAACATCCATTAATAAATCGGGACGATGTAGCAGAAGCACGTCTATATAATCTGTATTTAATGCTCTTAGACTATCATCTACACTCTTTAGAATATGCTGTATGGACGAATCATAGGCCTTGTGTTTATATTCCGGCTTATGGTCACCTACTCTTAAAATTCCACATTTAGTAACAATTTCCATCTGTTCACGCCAGTTCGAATGCAACTTTAGGGCAGCACCAAAATCAGCCTCCGTGGTATGGTCCCCGTAAATATCAGCATGGTCAAATGTCGTGAAACCCATTTCAAAAGAAGCTTCGATCATTTGTTCATATTGAGCCGTGGAAAAATCAGCGCCCCAAGCACCCCAGCGCATGGTGCCTACTACAATATCACTCATCCAAGGAGTACTGTACATCGTTCTCGTTTTATGCTGCAACATAGCACTTTCTGAGCTACTTCACCGTAACGACCTTCACCCATTTACCATCTATTCTCATAACCTTCATTGTCCCATTTTCCGAACTAGTTCGTCCCAATAAATCATAGGTGGAACCCGTTCCATTTTGGAAATATGGATCTCGCGTCTCGCTCATAAATAACGAAATAGAATCTCGTTCTTCCTCTAAATGTCCAATTTCATCTATATGATCAGCATCGAGCCAATAAATTTTATGTGGACCAGGACCGATTAATTGAAGGGGTAGATGTCCAAAGTGAACATTAGGAGGCACAAAGAAATAGCCGGGAGATCCTTGAGCTGTTATTATTCCTTGGCCTACAGCAAAAATTTCGTAAAAACTACTTTTAGGAAAATTTGCGACGCACATGCTTGTCTTATTCTTCTTCATGGAAACCTGGGGGTCAATTTTACCACCAATGTAAACTTGATCACAACAAGGCATAAAACTTGAGCTAAATGAACTGTCTATCCGTAGGATACACTGATAACTTTTAGATGATTTACCAGAAGTGGCAAAATCAAATACCACAGAATCAAGGTTTAAGTTACACTTCTCGGTAAAAGTTGACGATAAATCGGCTTGAATTAGTTTCGAAAACGACCAATTCAATGAATTAATTGCAAATATATCATTCCTGATTGTGGTATTATTTTCGGCTAAAGCTGATGAAAAATTGACAAATTCATCTTGCGCCTCATCAATATTACAGGATCTCATAGGCCATGTGTATACAATCGTTGAAATGTATTGTTTTTCAACAAATGAAGTCTTAACACACTGGTTGTCAGATAATAAAATATTGTTCGTGCCGAGTAAAAAACTGTGTAACAAAGCGAGGCGCCACCATAGTGGCCCCTGAAAAGGAGTGCGTTTCATAGTAAAGGGAGTTAGGTTATTTAAAACTGCTTCATTATAAGTTAGCCTACCGCGATAAAAGAGAGTACTTTTGCGCCAAATTAATTTGACGTCAAATGAAATTGCGCAACATCGCCATCATCGCACACGTTGATCACGGGAAAACCACCCTAGTTGACAACATGCTGCACACTGCTAAGTTATTCAGAGACAATCAACAAGTAGAAGAACTCTTGTTAGATAGTAATGAACTATCTAACAAGAGTTCTTCTACTTGTTGATTGTCTCTGAATAACTTAGCAGTGTGCAGCATGTTGTCAACTAGGGTGGTTTTCCCGTGATCAACGTGTGCGATGA
>Ga0209071_1001300_pt1 | contig 10423 bp, 8 predicted proteins | sample CoawatmetaG10DNA_2_FD_187513 | JGI IMG/M metagenome (GOLD analysis project Ga0209071, IMG submission 187513) | Marine microbial communities from the West Antarctic Peninsula - Coastal water metaG108-DNA (SPAdes) (version 2) | ecosystem: Environmental > Aquatic > Marine > Coastal ... | reverse complement strand
GTAATTGATCCAGACTGCACCCGCCCCTTGGGTCCTGGGTCGTCGCTGGTGGCACCTCGAACGGACCCATTCCGCTATCCGGACGCCTGCTCAGCGCGCGGAAACTTCGTGATGGTCTCAGAGCGGCTAGCGAATCTCCGCATTGCAATCGTGGGGCTGGGCGGGACGGGGTCCTATGTGCTCGACCAAGTAGCCAAGACGCCGGTACGTGAGATCCACCTGTTCGACGGCGATGTCTTCGAGGTCCACAACGCCTTCCGGGCGCCCGCGGCAGCCAGTGAATCTGATTTCGGCAAGACCAAGGTTGCGTACTTCTCCGCGCTGTATGAACCTATGCGGACAAGCATCATCGAACATCCTGCGTACGTGACGGAAGTCAATGTTGGACTGCTCGGGCAGTTTGACTTCGTGTTCGTCTGTGTAGACAAGGGGCCCGCGCGGAGATTGATCTGCTCCCATCTCATCGACCAGGGCGTGCCCTTTATCGACTGTGGTATGGACATGTCGCTGTCTACCGCGCAGCAGATCTTTGGTACGTGTCGAGTCACAATAGCCACGCCAGCAAGGAACAAGCACTTCTTCGATCGCGCTCCAACGATGGAAGATGCCGGTGATGCGCTGTACGACCAGAACATTCAGATTGCTGACGCCAACGCCCTCAACGCTATCCTCGCCGTCATGCGTTGGAAGCAGCACTTCGGCTTCTATGCGATGAATTGGGACTGGCACCACCTCGAATTTGCCACCAGTGCGATGGCTTTGGCGAGGGCCGAGAGATCAGAGGGAACGGATGCGAATTGACCGAATCACGCCAGAGCTGGTCGAACTTGCGCCCCGGGTGTTGCAACCAGGGCGACTCTACATCAGCGAGAAGTACCAAGCGGCTGTACACCTCTGCTGCTGCGGATGCGGAGAAAAGGTCGTGACCCCGCTCTCGCCTGCGGAATGGCAGATTAAGTTGACAAATGGGCGCGCTACGCTGCATCCCTCGATCGGGAATTGGTCGATGGCCTGTCAGTCGCATTACTTCATCCGCGGCAACCAAGTGGTCTGGAGCGGGCAACTGTCGAAGAGGCAGATCAAGGCCGTCTTTGAACGTGACTTGCGGGATCTGCAAGCGATGCATCGTGGCACCGAGGAGCCGCGTGCGAAAGAGCTGGGCGCCCCAAGTCCCGCCACGTTTGAGCATGAACGGCCGTGCACCGGTTGGCGCGCGCGACTAAAGGCGTTCTGGCAATGGCTGACTCGCTGATCCCCTGGGACGCGCCGGAAATCCGCTGCGGGACAACTGATACCCTTGCGTCTAGACAACGTCGAGGGCCGTACGCTTCATGATTCGTCCTTCTCCCTAAGTTTCGATGGGCCGCCGCCTTGCTTGATAGGACCGGGTTGCTCTTTCGGGCGCTCTAGGCTCTCGTCCCTGCTGTTGTAGCCACCAGCCGCACCGGCCGATTTCCGCAAATGTCGACGCAGGTCGCCGGATCCAGAGGTTTTCCATCGCCGCTATGGGTTCCACCCAAGTCTGTGCCGCAGCCCCCGCTATCTGTACCACCACCGCTGGACTTGGAATTGTCTGAGGTAGACGTTCCCGATTTCGTTTCTAGATTCACTGGCTTCACGCCATCGCCCCGCATATGCAGATGCCACGGCGAGCATCACCAGCATCGGAATTATTTTTTCATCCCTCCCTGTTGTCGCGCAGAGTGCGCAAGGCTTCCAGATCGGCCCACATGACAACACACCCTCTCATACTGACTCGCACTTACCGCACCTTAGTTGCGGACCGGCAGGCTGCGAGTCAAGAACTCAGACCGAGATCGAGCCGCCCCTCGCAGGGACTCAACAGGACGTCTAACTCACGGCGGTTGGCCGGACTCCTACCCCCTCCAGTTTGCGAATGTCCGCGAGCGCGTAGAACTTGACGCTACGCGCTTTCCCGAACGTCACCGACTGGATCTCACCGCGGCTCTCCAGATTGGGGAGGTGACCCCGGTGGCTTCCGAGCAAGCCGCCAGCCTCCTCCGCAGTGAGGTACTCCGCCCGCATTTCTTGCAGGCGTTCAATGTCCGCACGGTGAATACGTCGCGAGACCGTCAGATTCACCACAGGAAGAAGCCCGGACTGGATGTATGTCACTTCCAGCGCCCTTTTTCCCACACCAAGGATTGCCGAGACGGCTTCTACGGGCACGAGCTCCGGGTCATCCAGCATTGCCTTGAAGCGTTGTACGGATCGCCTTGTCACCAGCACAGACCTGGATAGGCCCTTCACTTCCCGCAGATGATGGTCCACCACCAGGCGCTTGGCGGTCTGGACGCTGACGCCGATCAGCTCCGCAGCGTCTGCAAGAGGCATCTCTAAGCGTTCTCTCTTGACGCCTTCGCCAGCCGGCTTACGCCCCGTAGACGTCGGGTACCCCTTCAAGCTACGCAACGTGTCGAGATCAAGGCGATCAACGCGGTCTCGCTCGAACATGTAGACGAGACTGCCATCAATTTTTGGACCCGCAACGGCTGGCACACCAAGCGCCATCAGCCTTTCCGCCGTGCTGGTTACACCGGTATTGGCGCGCTTGGCGACCTCTCCGGCAAAAACATACTTCCGAGCGAAACGCTCGACCACGCCTTGACTGGTTACAAGCCGCTTCCGATTGGCTCCGTCCCTATCCCGATACTCAAGCCATCCCGCCCTTGCAAGAAAGCGAACAACCTCAGGATAGGTGCCCAGGATTTCGGCGACCTTTTCGACGCCGATCTCATCGGTGCTGTCAGGGGCCGGATTCCGTGGCGTCGCATGGACGGAACGAAGACTGCTGAGCCCGGCGCTCAAATCATATCCAGCGCTGTGCTCGCGCCCTTCGGTAATCGCCCTGAGTACCGATGCCACACCGCGCGTGACAGCCCGCGAAGCGCAGGTCGACTCGGCCAGGTTTGCGGTCAAGGCGCTCAGCATTGCGTTCGCCGCGACGGCGCTGTATCCGCCCCTGCCGATTTTCAGTTGATATGCTTCCAAGACTCCATCTCTCTCCAGCTTCGTCAACTGACTGGCACTAAGTCCGAGAGCGAGCTGGATCTGCTTGCTTGATAATCTTCGTTCGCATTGGTCAGCGCCGACCGACCTCTCGCCTGATGTCGAGCGAAGAATCTCCAGTGCCAACGCCCGTACCGTATTGGATGCCGCCTCCAGGAGGGGAAGCAGCGTGATACGCGGGTGCCAGGGCGAGTTATGCACTAGCGCTTGGACCTCGGTTGACACAACGCCCTCCTCGCCCCATCGGCGCGCGCTGCTGAGCAACTCCAAGAAACCATCACGGTGCTCCAGCGCAAAGAGAGCAGCGACACACGCCGCAGCCTCGCCAGCTCGCGGCTCCCCAGCGCGCATCTCGCCCATCCACCAGTCTACGGCCGACTTATCGGCCAGCACCGGTTGGGCATCGGCAAGATTGGCTCCGCACCTGCAAGTGCAAAGCGAACCACGCAGAGGAGACAGTGCCTTCTTGCATGCGTGGCAGTCTCGTAGCATGTACACCGAATGCACTTGGCATACCAAGTAAGGTTCGAGCGCCCAGTGCTTCCGGAAATAGCGCTGCTCGGCAAGGCAGATTGGGCAGTATGCGCGGCAGTCCTCGGAGAAGAATCGCTCTCCATACGGGACACCATCAATCAGTCGCGGGGTTTCCGCGGTGGGCCCCACACGCTCAAAGCTCAATGAGAGGGCATTCGGATCGCCGACTCCACACAACTGGAGAATCTCTGCGTAGCGATCCGCGCGCGTATAGGCCGCTGTGATCCACCCCTCATCCGCCTTGCCAGCAAAATGACCGTCAATCATCGCGGTCACGCTCGGAAACCCATTTCCTTCGGCGATGCGTATCAAGTACCCCGCGGGTGACTCGTCGGGAAACGGAATGGGACGAACTGGAAGTTTGCGCCCCATGTCACCCCCGAAACGCTGCAGCCAAAGTCGGGCCGCTCATCGTGAACGGGTTCTGCTTGGTCACGGACAGCGCCGCAAATATGCCGGTGTCCCAGACAGATGCCAAATCCGTCTTGGTGATGACATCACGCCCCCCAAGCAATGTGTGACGGGCGGCCACCTTCAGAAGTGTGGAAACGTAGTCAATGTTCCCCCTTGTCGCGGCGAACACCCGCAGTGCCAAGCCATACTCGCTGAAGCTCGGCGTGGATTTGATCGAAGTACGCTCAACGATCTTGCTGGCCAAGACACCAAGAAAACGCTGGAGCTCTCCCGGTTCGTCGGCTGTTCCCGGGTGCAGCGGCGTCAACATGAACTTGCTTTTGTAGCGCCGGGACATCTGCGTATCTTTGTCGAAGATGGTCTTGCACTCATCGGTCCCGACCAGGCAGATCACGGGCCCCTCCGCATTGAACAGTTCCTTAAGCCAATTGCAGATGGCTTGCCCGGCCCTGGCGTCCTTTTTTTGGATCACTGAAAGGTTGTGCAATTCGTCGATAAAAACGATGGTGGTCCTGCAGCGCTTGAGCAGCGTGTTGATTCGTTTGGATCGAGACACAGGTGAACCAGCGAGCGGGTTGACGTCGTTCAGCTTGGCAAGCATCTCTTCGGTCAAGCCATCCAGCCTCCCCTCCGGAGGCAAACTCATATAGAAGGCAGGCATGGTGTCGATCTCACAATCGTTCTCCACGACAGTTTGAGGTGCCATCCCCGTCATGATCAAGTTGGCGATCGTCGTCTTTCCCATGCCACCGTCGCCCAGCAACATGCAGCACTCTGGCGTGCGCGAGGCAACGGAGGCCTTGATGCATCCCTTGATGCCCGTGACAGCATTGGATAGGGCCGGGTGGAGAACGACAATGCGGTCCAGCTCTGCTGCCTCTCTATAGGCGTTGCGTTCAGCCTCGGACTCGAACAGAGTGTTTGCGTGGTCAAATGGAAGCATGCGTCGTCCTTAGTCGAGAATGATTGCGTCCAGCGAAAGGTTGCCGAAGTGATTGAGTCCGTTGACGGCAGCCTTTGACGGACCCGGCTTGGCCGGCAGAACCTCACCGGTATCAGGATCAATCCGTTCAGTCTGTTCAGAAGGCTCCGGTTTGCCCGCAACCTCGTCAATTCGAGACGTCAAGACAACCGAGGAGGAGGCTACGACCTTTGCGACATCCTTGGATCGTTGCTCAAGCTCCTTCTTGCCCTCCTTCAGACGTTTTATCTGCTTCGTCGCGAACGCTGAGTCCTTCTGGATCCGCATCATCAGCTGATATAGCGCGTAGATGGGAGCGTTTTCCCCCAACTCCCTGCGGTCCCGCTCCGTCATATCGCCCAGGATCCGCTTGGCCTCGCGATGAGCCCACTTGGTGAGGCCCTTCGTGTATTCGGGGTTCGTCGACGTCGCCGTGATGACGGCGCCCTTCTCCAAAGGGTGTTCGACGTACACCTTGTCCAGATCCAGTTCGTCGATAAGAACCACAACCTGCCCCTTGTATTGGTGCTCAAGGGAACGCAACGCATGGCTGTACCAGATCAGGCCGTCATGACGAATCCGCCCTCCGTTAGGCGTAACGCGGATCACCGTGCGTGCAATGACGTTGACCTCTTCTTCCGACATGGTGAGCGGCGTGCATTTTCCGGGAGCGGTCTCCTCCTTCCACATCATGATGGGCGCCCTACCAGTGCTCGAGTGTTGTTGCTTGTGGTAAACCTCCTCGATCCATTCATGCACATAGGAACGGACCTGTTCGAGCGTATGGCAGGCCCGGCCAGCCGAATCATAGGAGCCACGCTCTGCCGGGTTCGAGAAAGTCGTGCCAGGCAGCGTCTGAATGAGGCTTCTTGTGAAGGTACGAAAGAATGACTCGATGTGGGGCTTGTGATTGGGCTCCCGAATCGCAGCCGGTTCAATGATGACGTTGGCCTTGAGCAGCAGGCGCATGACGGCAGAGTTCTTGAACTCGGTGCCATTGTCAGGAACGAGATGCACACAGATGCCCCCAGGCAAGCCGCGTGACGGCCGCGTGAACATGTCTTTGACGACAGCAAGCGTTGTCACCGTGGATGGTGGATGCATACTGAGATGCCAGCCTACGACGCAACGTGTTCGCACATCGATCGCAAGGGCAAGCGTCGGTCGCCCGATCACATCGCGCGTCGACTCGTCGACCACCAGCACATCAAGCACATGAGAATCGATCTGCACGATATACATCGGCATATGGGCAAGATGTGACCGACCGCCGGCCCGTACAGCACGCTCGGCAGCAATTGACCCGTCCTTGACGCGCTTGAGAAGGAACGGATCCACCTTGTTGATCCGGCGCCGGAGGGTTCGTTCGGATGGGGCTTTGATTCCAGACATACAGTGCTCCAGTAAGTATCCATGTACATAGGCCAGGACGTTCTTCGAAGAACGTCTTTCCGCTCGCATAAAGTCCGCGATTCCCTCCTGAATGCCAGCTTCGACCCCCACATCGAATCGAAGCGTGTAGTTCCCCTTCGGCGGTGGTCGCGCCAGGAAGTACTCTTCCCCGAAATCGCGCAGAACCTTGACCCACCGCGCAACGGAACTCGCTCCCGGTACATTCGGGTCTCCGATGCGCGCGGCGTACGATGCAATCCACTCGGAAAGGAAGGCGCGCCCGGTGGGCTTGGCCAGTTCAGCAACCGCCCCCTGCGCGTACCGCAGTTGCCGAAAACGGCGCTGCAGCTCCGGGGAGGAGAGGTTCAGGTACGGCGACTCCTGAATTGCTTTGGACTCGCTGGTGACAACGATCGCGCCGCTGCGGATCTCCTCCTGAAGGCGAACCAAGGGGATCCTTCGGCTCGTGCCACCCGCGACCGCGTTGTAGCGCACGTCTCCGTACGCGACGTGCGCGATTTCAAATTCACTGCCGCGGTAGCAGAAGCGCACGCCAACCCGAGCAACGAACTCGGGCGTGTACTCCTGCTGATGTTGGACAATCTCGCTCATGGCATCACTTGGTTAGCGCACCGCAAATGCGGCCACGCTCCATCGCGCCGTCCTGCATGGCGTTGACAAATCGTCTCGATGACTGGAGCCCGGACGGTGACGGCTCCACCCACGCGCTTGAATGTCTGCACGGCTACCGGCAGCTCTGCCGAAGGTGGTCATTTCCATACCGTTGCTCCCATATCGAAAGGTTTCTCCCAATCGATCTTGAGTACGCCGACGAAGAGCAGATGTTTGGCGACATCACCGAGTGCTTCGACCAGCGTCTGATAGGGGCATGGCAGCAGCGAAGGAATCGCTGCAAGCGCATGCTCGATCTCGAACTTGGAGGGGATGCGTGCGTAGCTGTGGTGGATGGACTTGAAGTGCTGTAGCGCGAGATCTGATGGCAACTCGTCGCGATCGACGAGGGCGTAGTCAACGCCGACGCGGGACAGGAATGTGTCAACCCACTCGACCTTGCTGCGATAGTCGTCCGTGAGGAAGTTCTTGCTGTGCTTCACCTCCCGGACAAAGATCCGACCTCGATCATCGAGGATCAGAAAATCTGGCCAATGCGCTCGTCCCCCCGGGATTTCAATTGAGATCGCTTGGGTGCGGTACGCGACGACGCTCGGATGGCGCTCAAGGCAGAGCGCATAGGCCTGCTCTAGTCGGCTCTCGACCGGCATGTACACCGCCACATGGGAGGCTGCCGCGTTCTTCTTGCTGGGAAAGAGGGACGAACGGGACCCACCACGTTTCCCCAAACGAACGATGCGGCCGCCATGCAGCCGTGCGGCAAGATCGGGCCTGCGGGAAAATGCGTGCTGGACGCCTTTCAGGAACTCCTCTCGAAGCTGCCACTCCAGCGTTCCCCGGATACGGAATGCAGCGTCAAGCCGTGACACGTGACTCGTTGCGGTGAAATCGAGCTCAATGGTTTGCATGATCTGAACTACAATTGACTATCTTTCTGGGCAAGCCGATACGAGGCTTGTCCGCCAGTTCAACGCTCGCTAGCCGGCCCGTCTTTTTGAGGACGAACGAACCCATCCAGCGCTTCCATAAACGCTGGTCCAATGCCGAGCCCGGAGAAAATTCACAGGTAAAATCTCGCCCTTCCCGATTAATTTCGGGATTGGTTTGACTTAAAGCTGCCGCCGCACTCTCCGGCTATTTCTCCGCAGCTGCCGTGGGGCTTCTGACTTAACTCATTACCGCTCCTTCCCGCGCGCTAACTCCACGAGTCGCGTTCAGCTAATCAACTTGGTTTCAAGAACACCATTGATGCCCCTGAGGGGTGTGGCATCACGTTCGTGACGGGCCAGTGCCTCCGGAAGATCACATTACGCGATCTCCCCAACGTTTCTAGCCCCCACGTGAAATGGTAGCCAATTTCATCTCTTCTCCGGTACGGCAATCAACACAACGAAAGCGGGCACTAACTACATGCTCGCTACGGCAGTTTCTTCAGAAAAAATATTTTTATTAAGCAGAAGCAGCCGATAGTATTTTCGGCGAAGAAATGGCCCAAGCCACGCCAGCCGAGTGCTCTGTCACGGCGCCGCCGGAGCCCTCCTTGCGCTGGAAGGGGGCGAACTGGAGTGCTCGAGAAACGACCGGTGCGAACGGCTTGTCGCATGCAGTCGATTGAAGGTGTGAGGTACCGGCAATGACTCCTTCCAACGGATGAAGTACGTGGAGCCGGTATGGATGGCTTCTGAGCTGACGTTTCAGATGGAGCAATTGGTATGTATTTTTACACTCCAACAACACTCCTGTTATAGCCCGTCAGACGCTTGTTTCAAGGGAAACTTGTGTAGAAGCGTTCAGCGCAGAAAGTTATAGTATGTATAAATACACGCCACGAACGAATGCGGTTTGAGCATGGGTGGCCGATACCTGTGCAAAAGGACCGTGAGCGCAGAGGCCCACTTGGTGGGATGCCTGCACCCTGAAAACGCGTACAAGTTTCGGACAACACAACAGCAACGGCGGTACGCGGACCACGCCACAAGGAAGGAAATGCGCCAAGAGGAGCACTTTTGCTCCACCAGCTAGTTTTGCTGTACAGCAAAACTAGCGTTATTCGCTAAATGACCCGGGTGCAGTGACGAAAAAGCCGCTCGTCATAGGAGGAGACATGGCGAATCGAACGGTACCGACCGACTTCCCGCGCCAACCGCCATTGGGCTCCGTGCCGGGTGCGCAGCCCAAGCTCTTGGTACGGCAGATCAACGGCCGTTATATCACCGGGCTCACGGAAGAAGAGTGGCTGGAGCGGTACGAATGCTGTGAAGACCTGGCACAACAGTTCGTCAGCTACTGCGCGCGCAAGATTGCTGAAAATCCGTCATTGACTCAGGAGGGGTGCCTAACCCGCGCACGTAAGGGATTCGCGCTGAAGGTGCAACAAGGCGAGTGGGACTTCTCACCGGCGGAGCAAGATTGGGTAATGAAGCGGGCTCGGCAGATTCTTGGCTGGTGATCCGACCGAAACGGCAACGCAGAAGCCGCTGCTTACAGCGGCCTCCACGTGCTCCCCCGCCTGACAGGCTATTTAATCAGGAAGCGGTCGCGATTCTTGCCAATCCAAGCGGGTACCCACCCGAGACATTCCCCGACTATGACTCGCCGCTCATCCTCATCAACAAGGACGACACTCAGGACTGCATCGTAGCAAACTTCGGATTTGCACCTGCCGAGTACGCTCCGGCAGGCATGCCCAACCCCATGAATGCGCGTGCGGAAACAGTCGGCACCAATCGCATGTTTGGGAAGTATTGGCGGGCCTGCAATCTCTGCATCGTGCCGGTCGACGCCGTCTATGAGCCGTGCTATGAAACGGGCCACAACGTACGGCACAAAATCTGGATTAAGGGCGAAAGCGAGTTCGGTATCGCAGGCATTTGGCGCACTTGGGAGTCGCCTACCGGTGGGCCGCCGCGCTACGCGTTCGCGATGCTGACGTTGAACGCTGGGGGTTGAGGCAGCGTGACGGCCAGCGCCGGCAGCAATGCTCGATCGGCCAGCGACATTTCTGCTTGCTGAGCAGGCAACCACTCTTTGCTGCGGCTCACAGCCACTGCGAATTTTTCATCTCAACATGGGGCTGGCCGTACTCGCCGTAGCGCCCCAAAGAACAGATCAGACTGCTCGCGCTGATCTTGATTCGCGCAGCCACTTGGACCGCTAGCGCCGCGTCTACCTTGCACACAACGCTACTCGCGGAAGAACCACCACGGTTACGGCTACATCCGGCTCGAACTCGCTCACCGAAGGCTCTTGGCCACCGCCACTGCGCATAAATGCAGTGCACTGGGTCATAAGTAGCGGCATAGCCATCTCTGCCCCCTTCTCCCCAAGGGGAAGCTGCACTGCAGCATGGTGATTGCGCTCAACGCCTAGTCTCGCCCTGAACTACCCGGGCCTTGCAAGAACAGGGGAGTGCAGACAAACCTAGACCGCGCCGGTCACCGAGTCTGCATACAGCAAAAG
>Ga0209071_1001291_pt1 | contig 10454 bp, 9 predicted proteins | sample CoawatmetaG10DNA_2_FD_187513 | JGI IMG/M metagenome (GOLD analysis project Ga0209071, IMG submission 187513) | Marine microbial communities from the West Antarctic Peninsula - Coastal water metaG108-DNA (SPAdes) (version 2) | ecosystem: Environmental > Aquatic > Marine > Coastal ... | reverse complement strand
GAACATCGTAGGTTCTTATGATGTGCTAGATGTGACTCAATTGAATGACATGGAGTCGGATATTAAAGTTCTAATAGCGGAATTAGAAAGAGAAAAACATAATTTGTTAGATGAGTAATTCAACGGTGGATCAAAAGATATTACGCGTGATATACGCACTCAGTGCCATAATACCAATCGCAGTGGCGCTGCTTATGGTGATGCCAGCAAGTTGGAAAATGGGTCTGGGCTTATCCGAAGAGTCTCCGATAAGCTCTTTGCCTTTGGTGCACGCTATTTTGAATGGTGCTACATTTTGCTGTTTGATCATCGCGTTCGTTGCCATTAAAAACGGAAAGGTTGCGGTGCATAGGACGTTTATGCTTACTGCGCTGACTTTGAGTAGTCTGTTTCTAATCTCGTATGTAGTATATCACACGACCTATCCAAGCGCTAAGTTTTTGGGGAAAGGGGCTATCCGTCCAATTTATTTCACCATCCTCATTTCGCATATTATATTAAGTGTTCCCGTGATTCCCTTGGCTCTGTTGAGCGTCTTTAGAGGTTGGACGAATGATATAACTCGCCATAAGAAGCTGGTTAGATTTGCCTTTCCAATATGGCTTTACGTTTCTTTGACAGGAGTGATGGTCTATGTATTCATGCAACCCTACTATTGATGAAGTACGCTAGTTTAATTTTCATGTCAATTTTACTGTTGTTGCCCTCTCTCTCTTTTGCGCAATGTAGTATGTGTAAAGCTGTTGCTGAAACGGCAAATGGTGGAGGCTTTGGTGCGGGATTGAATTATGGAATCTTATACCTAATGATATTCCCATATTTAATAATTGCCGGTATTTCTTACAAGCTTTATCGATCAAAGAAGCTCAGTAAATAACCTATCTTTGAAGGACCACTAACCCTGATCTATTCATGAAAATCTCACCTTTACGCTTCATTTTATCCATATTTCTAGGTCTGTTATTTAACGCAAGTTTCGCGCAAGAAGCTTGGACGCTAACCTCATGCGTCGAATATGCTAAAACGCATAATTTAGATATTCAAAAGGCTGGAAATTCGGTGAAAACATCCGAGGTTCAAGAGCTACAAAGTAAATTGGCTTTTATGCCTTCAGCTAATTTAAACGGTGGTTATTATTGGAATTTCGGATTAACTATTGACCCAATATCTAATACACGTCAACCAGGCTCCAGGCAAACACTTAGTGCAACTGCGGCTGGTAATTGGACCCTTCTAGCAGGGGGACGAAATCTGTTTCAACTCCAGCAAGCCAGAATGAACCGTGTCGCGGCACTTTATCAGTTTGAAGAGGTCAAGAATAATGTTTCTCTCAATATAGCTTCAGCCTACTTGCAGATTATAGTAAACTTACAGTTGGAAGAGGTCGCCCAAGGACAACTAACTACTTCCATACAAAGTCTTGAGCGGACTAAGTTGTTGTTCGATAATGGAGCCATCTCAAAGGACGACTACCTGCAGAGCTTGGCTCAAATGCGCAACGATCAGGGAAATGTTACGAGTGCAATGAATGCTGTGCGTTTGACTAAACTTCAATTATATCAAATACTCCAGTTGGATACAGATTTTGAGAATTTCGAAATTGCAATGCCTACATTGGATCTGGAGTCCTTGTCGCTGTCTGGCTATGGTTCTAGTACACTTAAAAATGACGCTGTATCCAAACAACCGTCCGTTCGTGCTGCTGTGGCGAATGCTGAAAGCGCGAAATATGGTATACGACTGGCTGAATCGGGCCGGTATCCTAATCTGACTTTTTTAGCACAATTGAATTCTAATTATGTGCAGGGTTTACCCTACTTCACTGATTACTATTCATTGACTACGTATACGTTGGTTGAGAATCCAGTTACTGGATCTATCGATCAAGTTCCGCAACAAATCACAGTGCCTGACGTGGGTAGTAAAATAGACTATACGTTAGGTAACCAGCTCAACGATAATTGGAACCAGTTTATAGGTTTAGCTTTCCAGATCCCACTTTTTAATGGAGGCGTTACACATGCCAATGTTCAGCGCGCTAAAATTCAGGAGAACAACGCGGCGTTGGATCTAAAACAAAGTGAACTTGCTGTTCGACAAACCATAGAACGAGCCTATATTGATGCGACCAACTCCTTGGCATTGTTTCAAGCAGCTAGCTCCTCTGCTGAGGCTTCTAATGAAGCCTTGACAAATGCACAGTTCAACTATGATGAAGGTGTGATCAGTGCTTTCGACTTGGGGCTTTCTAAGAATCAATTCTTGGCAGCTAAGAGTCGTGAAATTCAATCTAAGTTCGATTACCTCTTCAAGGTGAAAGTATTGGAGTTTTACCTGTTTAATCAAATCACCCTTTAACCTAAGCTCTTATGAAAATCAACTTAAAAGTCATCATTCCTATTGCTATTGTATTGATAGGTGGATTAATTGTAGCGAAGAAAAAGGGGTGGATTGATACAAACAACGATGCAGTAGTTATTGAAATGGGCTTCGTACATCAACGAACCGTAGTGGAATCAGTGACGGCTAGTGGAAAAATCCAGCCTGAGATTGAAGTAAACATGAGTCCCGAGGTAAGTGGTGAGATTATTGAAGTCAACGTCGTGGATGGTCAATATGTTAAGAGCGGCGAAGTACTCGTGAAAATCAACCCTGATTTATACGAAAGTGCCATCACAAGATCTAGAGCAGCTGTGAACAGTGCAAAGACCGTACTGGCCCAAAGTGACGCAGCTTTGATAGAAACTAAAAAATTATGGGAAAGAAGCCAGAATTTGTTTGAAAAGGGAGCCATTTCCCAGCAAGAGTTTGATGCAGCACAGCGCTCAATCACCGTCGCTGAGCTTCAAAAGGAAAGCTCGAAATATGCCCTTCAAAGTGCTAGAGCAAACTTAGATGAAGCATTTAAAAACTTAAAAAGAACAACCATAATAGCCCCTATTTCAGGGACCGTAACTCAACTTAATGTGGAGTTGGGGGAACGCGTCGTAGGGACTGCAACCATGACAGGAACAGAGATGCTTCGTATTGCGGAACTAGATACCATGGAGGTTTTGGTGGAGGTGAATGAAAATGACATTGTTAAGTTAGTCTCAGGCGATACAGCCTTGATAGAAATAGATGCCTACCTAGGGGACAGCTTTAAAGGTGTAGTAAGTGAAATCGCAAATAGCGCTAAACTAGCTATGGGTGCTTCCGCAGACCAAGTAACTAATTTTGAAGTGAAAATCCGTGTACTCAATAGCAGTTACGCACATCTGGTAGAAACTTATGGTAAAAATCCATTTCGTCCGGGAATGACTGCTACCGTTGAGATTATTACGAATAAAGTAAAAGGTGCTTTAGTGGTCCCTATTCAAGCAGTTACGGTGAGAAAGGACACCTCTACAAGAGCGAGTTCTTATGACGAGATCTACGGGGAGGGTGATGAAAGTTTTGAAGTGGTGTTTCTGCCAATCGACGATAATGCGAAACTACGTGTAGTTAAGAGCGGAATTCAAGATGATGAATACATCATTATTGAAGGTCTAGAGGACTCCACAGAAGTCATAACCGGTCCGTATAGCGCAGTTTCTAGGTTACTTAAAGACGGTGCTGCTGTTAAAACAGAAGACAAGAAATAATGATTCTCTGCCTAGAAACGGCAACTAAGAATTGCAGTGTAGCTCTGGTTGATCATACCGGGTTAGTAGGCGCTTCAGAGGAACGCGGAGAGAAGTTTGTTCATGGTGAACGTCTACATGTACTCATTCAGGACCTTTTACGGCAGTTTGCGGTACTCCCTAATCAAATCGAGGCAGTTTGTGTAGGTAAAGGTCCAGGGTCCTACACAGGGCTTAGAATAGGTGTTAGTGCTGCGAAAGGATTGTGCTATGCATGGAATATTCCTTTAGTCAGTGTATCCACTTTAGAATGCTTTGACTTCCCCATTACCTCTAATGGTGATGTTGTTATTTCGGTTCTAGATGCTCGTAGAGATGAGGTATATGCTCAAGTATGGGAAAACGTAAGTGGCGTGTTGATTCCGCTCGATAGGGTAAAAGCAGTCATACTCAATGAAGATTCGTGGACTAATTACAAAGATCGCCGACTTTTTGTAATAGGGGATTGCGCGGGTAAGGTTAAATCTCTGGTGGCCTCAAATGAGCGTTGGCGTTTTTTAGATAATTGCTATCCATCAGCCAAAGCTATGCTACAGAGTGTTCAAGAGAAATCATATAACCTTGAGGACGTTGCGTATTTTGAGCCGTATTACCTGAAAGATTTTGTGGCTGAAAAATCAAAAAAGAAATGGCTGTAATCATCTAAGAGTTATCCCTTGACGAGTTCAGCATATTGCGGACAGTTTGTAAGGTGGTCGTTAACCATTCCGGTTGCCTGCATATGCGCATAAACCACGGTGGGTCCCACGAATTTAAACCCCAGTTTTTTCAAGTCTTTGGATATCCTTGTAGAAAGTACAGTGTACGCTGGAACCTGCGAAGTCAAGGCAAACGAATTATGGATCGGTATATCGTCGACATACGACCAGAAAAAATCTACGAGGGAGCTGCCTTCGTTATTCAGGTTGAGCGCCATCTGGGCATTGGATATGGCCGCTCGAATTTTAGCTTTATGACGAATGATTTCTACATTTTGCATGAGATCAAGTACATCATCCTCGGTCATGGCAGCTACTCGATGCATGTCGAAAGAATGAAACGCTTTGCGAAACGCCTCTCTTTTATTTAATACGGTAATCCAACTCAGTCCAGCTTGAAACGTTTCAAGTAGTAAGAACTCAAACATCTTAGTCTCTTCTCGTACTGGTCGACCCCATTCCTGATCATGGTATGATTTATAGAGCTCTGAGGAGAGACACCAAGGACAGGTGCTTAGTTTTTCCATGTATCTATAGCCTGCGTTGTAGAATTTGTAGGTAGTTGACAACTTGAGTTCTTGCACACGTAAATTAAAGTAGTTCCCGCTGAAAACCGCCCCCTAAGCAGTGGTCCATCGCCATCTGTTGCACTTTGAAGGTATACCGTACCTGGAACATAAGTGGATTTTGTCATTGTTGCGCTGTAGATTTTAGATTCTGCACCGCATACCACAATTTCATTCGTTCCATAACTGTGCTCTATACCTAGAGAGAGCCAATTAGAGAAATTTGGTCCATATTTAAAAACCTTGCCGTGAACAGCTTCAAGCATTTCTGTTGCGGTTTTACTGTACTCAGTTTGTTCGGAAAATTGTCCAATTCGGAAGAAGAAAAATGCACACATTGAATTTGCACTTGGAATAACATTGTCTTCTATTTCTATCACTTGTTGCCAATCCGCTACATTATTCGAAGCATAAGCTCGGAAAGGGCTATTGCCTTGATTCGGAAATTTCTTAACTATAGTTTGAGCTATAGCAAGCGCATTTTGCAAGAATTGATCTTGTCCAGTTAATTGGTAGCCATATAAGAGCGCTTGACCATAGGCTGCATAATCGTCTAAAAAAGCTTCTCCTTGAGCCGTACCAATTGAATATTGATGGGCTAATGCTCCCTTTTCAATCAGTAACGAAGACATGGCGTCAATCAGTGCTAAAGCAAACTGGTCATAACCTTTCTCAGGAAAGGCAAAATGGGCATTTGCAAATCCTTCTACTAACAATGCATTCCAAGAAGTAATGGCTTTTTCATCACGAATAGGTTTGGGATGGGTCTTTCCCCTACTTTTCGAGGCTGCGAGTAATGCATCGTGCCAACCTTTTTTAAGATCAATAAAATTGTCGTTTATCTCCGGGTGCTGCAGAATGAAGTCTTCGTCTAAAAGAGTTCTGTGAAGAATAAACTTGCCTTCCCAATCATGGCTAGGAATAAGGTCAAAGTAAAGTTTGAAGAGTTCTTTTTCAGGAATGACCATGGCCTGGATTTCTTGATCTGTCCAGGTATAGTAACCACCTTCTTCTCTGTTTTCTCTAGGAGTTCTTGAATCCGCATCTAAGGCAGCTGCATAGAGCCCCTCTTTTAGGAGCATCTCGTTGCGCAAAAACTGAATGCTTTTATGTACAGTCTCAGCGTATAGGGTTGTGGGTGAAGCTCTATGCGCCCTTGAGTAAAGACTGATGAGTTGTGCATTGTCATAAAGCATTTTCTCGAAATGCGGTACTTTCCAAAATCTATCTGTGGAATAACGAGTAAACCCACCGTGTAACTGGTCAAAAATACCCCCTAGAGCCATGTGATTTAGGGTGTTAAATACATAGTCCGTTAAGCCGGTGTCTTTTTCAAGTAGGGCATAATCCAATAAAAAACTATAATTAGAAGGCAAGGGAAATTTAGGTGCTCCGTTTGGTCCGCCGTTAACGGGGTCAATCGTTCGTTTCCAAAAGGTGACCACATCCTGAAAGTCCTCAGGTTTAAATCCGCCGTTTTTTGTGGTAAGACTGACTTCAATCATTTCATTCAATCCACTGCGCATCTCTTTACCATAATCTCTTACGCGCTCTGGTTGGTCCTGCCACATTTGAGCAATTTGCTCTAAGGTGCTCATCCAGTCTTCTTGGTTAAAATAAGTGCCACCAAAAACAGGAGTCCCATCTGGAAGTGCAATTACATTGAGTGGCCAGCCTCCTGAACCAGTCATGAGTTGTACGGCACTCATGTAACGGGCATCTAGATCGGGCCGTTCTTCCCGGTCTATTTTTATAGAGATGTAGTCGTTATTCATTACTTGAGCGACCGATTCTTTTTCGAAACTCTCTTCCTCCATCACATGACACCAGTGACAGCTTGAATAACCAATGGATATAATCATCAGTTTTTGCTCTTCTTCCGCTTTATTCAGTGTTTCTGTAGACCATAGTTTCCAGTGCACAGGATTATCCTTGTGCTGTCTTAGATAGAGACTCGTACTTGTGTTTAATTCGTTTAAAGATTGATTCATGTTACACTGAGGTAATATAAGTATCGATATAAAGAGAAAAAGGTACTTGAGCATCATCCAAATTTAACCTTAAGTTATTTCAAGTAGGACTTTGTTGTGTTCTTTTTGCTGGCAATCATTGATTTGACAGTAGAGGTGAGTAATGATGCTTCAGCTATCCATTACCCTCGATCTCACTCAACTCGGAGATGACCCGAAAAAGGGATACTCGATTTATGATGGATTGGTTAACCGAACATTTAGTAAAATAAAAAAGGCTCCCAATTGGGAGCCTTTTTTATGAGCTATGTTGTTCCGCGTAGAACTTATAGAAGTATGGAATGGTCTCAATCCCTTTAAAGTAGTTAAAGACCCCGAAGTGTTCATTGGGACTGTGTATTGCATCGCTATCAAGCCCAAAACCCATTAAGATACTTTTTGCACCTAAAATTTGCTCGAAAAGAGCCACAATAGGTATAGATCCACCACTCCTCACAGGAAGTGCAGCCTTACCAAAAGTCTTCTCATATGCTTTTGATGCGCTTTTATAAGCAGGATTACTCGCGTGGGTAACGTACGGCAAGCCGCCATGGTGCGGGGTGACTTTTACGGAAACACTTTTAGGGGCAATTGCCTTGAAGTGTTTGGTGAACTTTTCCGTAATATCTGCGGGGTCTTGTCCTGGAACGAGACGCATAGAGATTTTCGCGTATGCTTTCGATGGGATAACTGTCTTTGCACCTTCACCTATATAACCGCCCCACATGCCATTAACATCTAATGCAGGCCTGATTGAGGTACGCTCGGATGTTGTGTAACCATCTTCGCCTAGAGGTGCTGGTATTTGGATTGAAGCATTGAAGGCTTCCTGGGTGAAAGGTGCCTGCGCCATTAAAGCGCGCTCTTCAAGAGATACAATCTCAACACCATCATAAAAGCCATTGACCGTGATTTTTCCTTTTTCATCATGTAAGCCAGCGACCATTTTTGCCAGAATATTTAGCGGGTTGGCTACTGCACCACCATAAAGGCCACTGTGTAAATCTCTGTTTGGACCAGTAACTTCCACCTCCACATAGCTGAGTCCTCTGAGTCCTGTGGTAATAGATGGGGTGTCATTAGCGATCATACCAGTATCAGAAATAAGTATGGTGTCGCAAGCGAGTTTTTCTTTGTGCTCTGAAATAAAGGGCTCAAGGTTCATAGATCCTACTTCCTCTTCACCTTCAATCATGAATTTTATATTGCAAGGAATTTCTCCGGCATCCTTCATGACTTCGAAAGCCTTGAAATGCATAAACATTTGTCCTTTATCGTCACATGCACCCCGAGCGAAAATAGCTCCTTCCGGGTGTATTTCGGTAGTCTTAATAACTGGCTCAAACGGATCTTGATGCCACAGGTCAATTGGGTCTGCAGGTTGAACATCGTAATGACCATAAACTAATACTGTGGGAAGATTAGAGTCAATAAGACATTCTCCGTAAACGATAGGGTGTCCGTTGGTTTTGAATATTTCAACTTGATCAAGACCTAATTTTGACATGTGGCCTGATATAGCCTCTGCACAAGCTTGAACATCTGAGTTATAAGCCGGATCAGCGGAAATTGACGGAATGCGGAGCAATTCGAAGAGCTCATTGAGTAGACGGTCCTTGTTGCTCTCGATAAATTTTTTCGGGTTCATAACGAAACTTATTGTTTTGAGTTCCCTCAAAGTTACAGCCTAGATATTTCATAGTTATTAAAGACAGGATTTTTCTATCTTCGAAAGATGCGTAAATGGATCGTTTTCTTATTGTGTATTGCCACAGGGTGCGTGATAGGTCAGACTATGACGGTATCCTCTTTGGGTAATTATAAGAAACCTTACTGGATGGCTTCTAATATCCTTGTTGATTCTACCTTGTCGGTATATAATATGGGACAGAATGCTTTGCCTCTGACCCAGTCGTCAACCAACCAAATAGGATATTTTCAAGCAAACGACACCACTTTCCCCGTTCAATCTGGAATTGTAATGGTAGCAGCGCAAAATGCATCAGATGTAATCGCTGCGACTAATGGCACTGGAAACAATACTACTTTTACAGATGCTGAGTTATCTTCGGTATTGACACAACTCGGGTCATCAGGTTATGCCATTAAAGATATGGTGGAAATAGAGTTTAGTTTTATTGCTCAAACGGACACCATATCTTTTAATTATTGTTTTGGTTCTCATGAATATGACGGGTATACCTGTTCAAACTTCAATGATGTTTTTGGCTTTTTTTTAGAAGGATCCTACATTGATGGGGTTACTGCGGCTACTGGACAGACCATTGTTAAGAATATAGCGACCATTCCGGGTACCAATATTCCTATTGCTGTAAATACTATTAATTCAGGCTCTTCGAGTTCAGGAAATACGGCCAATTGCTTAAGTGCAAACCCTAATTTTGTTGCGCACAGCGCTTATTTTAACGCATCCAATGGTTCTATTACCACATTAGATGGCTACACAGATAAATTTACAGCTAGGGCTAATGTGCAATGTGGTGGATGGTATACGATACGATTAAAACTAGCGAATGTCTCAGATAACGCGTTAAGTTCTGCGGTGTTCTTAGAGGAAAACTCCTTAAAAGGACCGGTCATTACTGTGAACGATTCCACCAACGTAGGAAACACTTTTAATGACTCCCTTTTGGTCGAAGGTTGCAATAAGAACCAGATCATCTTTTCGCGATCTTCTAATTTGGGCGTTACAATGAAAATCCCAATTGATACCGAGGGTAATGCCGTTGAGGGGCAAGATTTTAGTACCCTTCCTGATACCTTGTATCTGTTGCCCGGACAATCAGCCGATACCTTAACTTTTTGGATTTATGATGACAATATAGCCGAAGGAATAGATACCTTAATTATTGTTCAAGATTATGTGTTTACGGATTGCTATGATTACCCCGTGAATAGGCTGTCTTATTATCTGCGTGATAAGGATACCTTGGATGCAAGTATGGTATTGGTGTCTTCGTCTGATTCAGTATCATGTCCTGGAGACAGTATCGAGTTATCTGTGGTAATGAACTCTTACGAAGGCGACTATTATGCTTATTGGAATGGCGATAGTGTCATATCTTTGAACAGATTCGTGGAAGTGCTGTCAGATACAACGTATACGTTCACTGTTTTTGATGAATGTGGTGATACTCTAGAATTAACCCAAGATATTTTCTTGAAACCCTATACCCCTATGGTTTACGAGAGCGATACTGTTCGCGTTTGCCCTGGTGATTCTGCGATGCTCGCTCCTTTTTATTACGGCGGTGAGCCTCCATTGTCTTTTTATTGGATGAATAACCTTTCTCAAAACAATCCAAGAACAGTTTTACCTTACGCAGATACCTCATTTTACGAGTTTAGTTTAACAGATGGTTGTGGTGTATTTAAATTGGATAGCGCACAAGCGATTGCTATGCCAGCGCCGTTAGCAGGGTTTCAGTATCTGAATGATCCATATGTTCCCCTGAGGGTTTTGTTCGATGAAAAAGCTTCTAATGAGGTTACTTGGAC
>Ga0209071_1001282_pt1 | contig 10482 bp, 14 predicted proteins | sample CoawatmetaG10DNA_2_FD_187513 | JGI IMG/M metagenome (GOLD analysis project Ga0209071, IMG submission 187513) | Marine microbial communities from the West Antarctic Peninsula - Coastal water metaG108-DNA (SPAdes) (version 2) | ecosystem: Environmental > Aquatic > Marine > Coastal ... | reverse complement strand
TGCTCGCCCTGCGCAAAGTGCTGCCGCGCATCAGCAACCCCAGCCTCACCGATGCAGAGGTCGGCAACCTGGACCCAGCAGACCTGATGCAATGCGGGGTCGCCGTGGCCAGTTTTTTGTTGACCAAGAAAATGAAACAGAACTCCCTCGAAGCGTAGAGGACGCCATGGGCGATATCGCCCTGGTGTATCACTGGGGGCCGAGCGAGATGGACCGCCTCGGCCTACCAGAGCTGATGGAATGGCGCACCCGCGCGATAAAGCAATGGAACCAGGTGCATGGCGCAAAATCTGAAACTTGAGGTAGTACTAGGGATGCTGGATCGGGCCACCAAGCCCATCCGCGCCATCACCAAGGGCAGCGTAGGCCTGGGGCGCGAACTCAAAGCAACCCGTGATCAACTCAAGCAGCTGGAGCGTCAACAGTCTGATATCAGCGGCTGGCGAACGCTTAACAACGCCACCAAGCAAACCACCCAGGCCATCAGCGCCAACCGTGACCGCGTGCGCGAGCTGTCGCGCCAAATGGCGCAAACCAGCAACCCCACCAAGGCGCTCACCAACGATTTTAGGCGTGCGGTGCGTGAAGCTCACGCACTCAAGCAAAAGCACCAGGAGCAACAACGTGAGCTGCAAGGTTTGCGCGGTAGGCTCAATAATGCCGGCATCAGCACCCGCAATCTTGGCGAGCATGAGCGCACGCTGCGCCAACGCATCAACAGCACCAACAACCAGCTGCAGGAGCAAGAGCGGCGGCTCAGGGCCGTTACTGCGCAGCAAAAACGCTTAGCCGCGGCTAAACGCCAATACCAGCGCACACAGCAAATGACCGGCGCCATGGCCGGTACCGGTGCCGCAGGCTTGGCCACCGGCAGTGCCATGCTGTACAGCGGTGCGCGCCTGATGGCCCCCGGCATAGAGTTTGATTCCGACATCAGCCGCGTGCAGGCATTGGCCCGGCTTGATCGCAACAGCCCAGAGCTGGCCGCGCTGCGCGCACAAGCTCGCGAATTAGGCGCCGCTACCCAGTTCAGCGCCAACGAGGCCGCGCAGGGCCAGGGCTTCCTGGCTATGGCTGGTTTCACGCCTGATGCCATCAAAGCAGCCATGCCCGCTATGCTCGATGTCGCCAAGGCCGGCGCCATGGATCTGGCCTCTACCGCTGACGTTGCATCCAACATTCTCACCGGTTTCAACCTGCAGGCCCGCGACATGGTGCGCGTAGGCGACGTGCTCACCGGCGCTTTCACCCGCTCCAACACGTCGCTGGAAATGCTCGGCGAAACCATGAAGTACGCAGCCCCCAACGCTGCAGCCTACGGCCAAGACATAGAGATCATGGCCGCAGCGGCGGGCAAGCTCGGTGATGCAGGCATACAAGGTGGCATGGCCGGTACCGCGCTGCGCGCCATTCTCAGTAGGCTTGCGGCACCCCCAAAGAAAGCTGCAGACGCCATCGCCCAGCTCGGCATAGAAGTAGCCGATGCCGCAGGCAACATGCGCCCCCTGCCCGACCTGCTCAAAGAGATTCACGACCGCACCCAGGCCTTGGGCGACACCGAGCGCGGCGGGCTGCTCAAAGCCATCGCCGGTGAAGAGGCAGGCAGTGCTCTCACCGTGCTTACGCAACAAGCTGGCAGCGGTGGCTTGCAAACTCTTATCGAGCAGCTGCGCACCGCCCAGGGCGAAGCAGCCAGAACCGCCCAGGTAATGGGTGACAACCTCGGCGGTGATGTTGCGGCCCTAAAAAGCGTTTGGGCCGATCTCGGCATCCAAATGCAAGACACCGCCAACGGCGATATGCGCGGCATGATCCAGTCCCTGGCCCAGATGGTGCGCGGCGTTAAAGAATGGATGGTCAACAACCCCGAGCTCACCCGCGCGCTGATCAAAATTGCCATTGGCTTGGGCATACTGATCACCCTGTTCGGCGCGCTCACCATTGCCCTGGCATCCATCCTTGGCCCCTTTGCCATGATCCGGCTGGGCGTCGCCATGTTCGGCATCAAAGCACTGGCGCTGATGCCCATACTCAAGGGCGTCGGTACCGCCTTTTTATGGTTGGGCCGGTTGCTGCTGCTCAATCCCATCGGGCTAGCCATTACCCTGCTCGTCACCGCCGGCTGGCTGCTCTACAAGAACTGGGATGGCATAGTGGGCGGCTTAAAAGCCCTTTGGGATAATCTGGCCGGCGCTGCCAAATCAGTGTGGCGCGAAGTCACCAGCGCCTTTGATGGCGGCATCCTCGGCGTGGGCAAACTGATCGTTAACTGGTCCCCGCTGGGCCTGTTTTACAAAGCCTTCGCCGCTGTTATGAGCTGGTTTGGTGTAGACCTGCCAAGTAAATTTACTGACTTTGGATCCATGCTCATGCAGGGCTTGGTCAACGGCATAAAAAATAGTCTGGGCGCGGTAAAAGGTGCCATTACCGGTGCAGGCAATGCCACCGTTAGCTGGTTCAAAGAAAAGCTCGGTATCCGCTCACCCAGCCGCGTGTTCGCAGAGCTAGGCGGTTACACCATGCAAGGGCTTGCCCTGGGCATTCAGCAGCACCAACGCGAGCCCCTGCGTGCGGTGGCCAGCGTCAGCGAGCGCATGACCAACGCCACCAGCGGTATCAGCTTTGATGGCCGCCGACCGCTAGCAGCCCGCAGCGCCGCAACAAGCAGCCCCGCCGGTGCTCGCTATGAAATCAACATTCACCCTGCCCCGGGTATGGATCCGCACGCTATCGCTCGCGCCGTAGCCGCCGAACTCGACCGGCGCGAGCGTGAGAGCGCCGCCGGCGCACGTGGCGCCCTGTATGACCAGGAGTAACCCAAGATGATGATGGCCCTGGGGCTGTATGTATTCAGCCTGAGCACCGCCGCCTACCAACAGCTGCAGCGCCAAACCAGCTGGCGGCACCCTAGTAGTTCGCGCGTTGGCGCATTGCCCGCACGCCAATTTGTGGGCAAAGGCGAAGACACCATCACCCTCAGCGGCCTCATCATGCCGGAGCTCACTGGCGAGCGCGTGTCGCTTGAGGCCCTGCGCCTAATGGCAGACACCGGCAAAGCATGGCCCTTGGTAGAGGGCACCGGGCGCATCTACGGGCTGTGGATCATCGAGAGCATCAGCGAAACCGACACGCTGTTTTTTAGAGATGGGGCCCCACGCCGAATTGAGTTCAACCTCACCCTGCAGCGCGTAGACGACAGCCAAATCGAGCTGCTTGGCGACATCCTCAGCACCATCGGCGACATATTGCGATGATCACCCGCCACCCTACCCCCGCGTATCGTCTAGTGGTGAACGGGCAAGACATCACACCCAAAATCAACAACCGGCTGATTAGCCTGGCCCTGACCGACAACCGAGGGCTAGAGGCAGACCAACTCAGCATCAGCCTCACCGATCACGACGGCCTGCTCAGCATTCCCCCACGCGGCGCCGAGGTGCAGCTCTGGCTCGGCTGGACCGATACCGGGCTGGTGTACAAAGGCAGCTATACCGTGGATGAAACCGAGCACAGCGGCGCGCCCGACGTGCTCAGCATCCGCGCTCGCAGTGCCGATCTGCTCGCCGGCCTCACCCGCAAGCGCGAGCGCAGCTGGCACAGCATCACCCTGGCAGACATCATCACCACCATCGCCAAAGCCTACAGCCTCAAACCGGTGATTGACCTGGTGCTAGGTGCTACCCCGGTACCGCACCTAGACCAAGCCGACGAATCAGACGCCAACCTGCTCACCCGCCTTGCGCAAGATCATGACGCGATAACGACCGTCAAAGCCGGCCACCTGCTGCTGATGCCCGTGGGGGCCAGCAAAACCGCCAGTGGCGTCAACCTGCCCCACATCCATTACACCCGCGCAGATGGCGACAGCCACCGCTTTCTGCAGGCAGACCGCGACGCCTACACCGGCGTGCGCGCCCACTACTACAACCCCAACAGCGCAGAACGGTTGGAAGCCCTGATCGGCACAGACGACAACGTCAAAACCCTGCGCCACGTGTACGCAGACCAAGCCAGCGCCCTACAAGCCGTGCGCAGCGAATGGCAGCGCCTGCAGCGTGGTGTAGCCACACTCAGCTACACCCTCGCCCGTGGCCGCGCCGATCTAATCCCGGAAATGACCTATAGCCTCAGCGGCATTAAACAGCCAATCACAGACGTGGTGTGGCTCTGCAGCCGCGTGATGCACAACCTGAATGACAGCGGCTACACGGTCGCCCTGGAGCTGGAAAACCAGCTTGCCGAGGATGACGATTTAGCAGCGTTGGTAGAAACCGAGTACACCGGCGTAATGACCTGGTACCGGGATAAAGACGGCACTCAGAAGAAGATTACCGAGGGGGATCAAGCGAGCCCGCTGCGGCTGACTCACTTGTATGCGAGCAAGGCCAGTGCGGAGCGGGCTGTGAAGCGGGAGCTTGCGAGACTGGGCAACTTAAATCAGCAGTGATAGAGAAATAAAGCATCATTACTTTTCATCATCTGATTTTCGGTTGCCATCAGAATCAACTTTTGATGTATGGCGGTTGTAAGTTTCACTTAAGAATCCGTCGGTGAGTGACTTGTTAGCTTTCGCCGCTTTAATAATGGCTGATTTTGTAACCCTGTTCATCCTCTTTCCTTCTTTAGAGTTTATATCTTTTGCAGCTTCTTCGAACGCTTTATTTCTGTCTGCTTCAGACATTGTTGCATTATGGTGAGCCGAGTTCAGCTCGTTGTATTCGTTTATTAATTCGCGGAAGGCATCGTGCACTTCATCAAGTTCTTGAATGGATTTTTGCTTTTCAGTATAGGCTGCATGGAGTTTTTCCTTAAGATCCTGCGCAAGCGCTTAACTATCATTCCATGCAAGTTCTTTTTCATGAATTACTGCTTCGAATTTTTCAATCTCCCCCGCGAGCACCTGATTACGTCTTTCTTTTTTCTCTACTTCAATTTCCAATTCGTTCACCGCATTTTCCGCGTCCCGGCGAATCGTCCGAGCCTCTTCTCGGGTTAGAGGTAGCTTGTCTTCATGCTCCACAAGGTTTTTCTTTTCAAACCTTGCCTGCCAACGCCAATACATCATCAAATATCGATTCGCAACTGGATAAATAGCAACAAATAAGCACGCCAATAAAGCAGGATAAATTATACCTAATGTATAACCGTTACTAAAAAACGAGAGGGTCGCGAAATGCGCGTCTATTTTGCTTAGTTTCAATTCCACGCTATTTTTTGAAAGAATATATAAAATGACTTCGTGATTAAGGATTGACCAAGAAATGGCGAAAGGTAAGAAAATTGGATGACTTACACGCTCAGTTATTTGTGCACGAACCGAGTTGAATACTTCCTTCATAAGGAGAGACTCTCTTTTTATTGTTAGTCAAATTTAATTGAAAATCGCAGCCTGCCAGTGCTCCTCACCCACAATCGCAATCGGCACGCCAGCCTCCCGCAGCTCAACCGCTTTCATGATTTTCAGACCGTAGCTGCTGTGCCGCCATTGCTCGTTACCAACGCTGCCAATCACCAGGTAATGCACCTTCTTGCTAACGTTCTTTGCGATCTCGCCGCCACGGTCCAGCACAATCTGCTGGCACTCTTTGCGAGGGCCAAACGCCATCACGCCGGTGAAGACAAACGACCGTGCGGCGCAGATCAGCTCAGGCGCTGGCATGCACAAGGGCAGGTCATTAGGTGCGGTAAAGGTGTGCTCGGTTGGCAGCGGCTTGGCGATGCTCAGCCCGGCAAAGCTGTGGAGCATACCTAACAGCTCGCTGGCCTCGTCGCTATCAAACACGCCATCAGCCAGCATCAGGTTTAAGCGCCTGTAAAGCAGGTTCACTACCGGGTCATCCAGGTGAGCCAAGTTTGCTTCAAGCCAGCTGTGCAGGAACTTGGCTTCGGCATGGTTCACCGTGCCGTCGGCAACAATACCGGCCGCAAGTCCCACTAGTGCATCAGCCGATCTGCGGTCCATGCGGGTCTGGTTAAAGAACCGGCTTTGGGTGAACTCGTTGTGTAGATCTGACATATCCATCTCCTTGGACACATTTTTATTTTTTCTAGGAGCAACTAGCAGCCGCCATCACTTATAACTCTTGTTCCCGCCCGAGGTAAGGCAGTACCGCCCGCCCCGTGGCCCGGTGCAAAGCTGGTTACCGCTGCAGGGGCATCCCGAACTAGTCGTCGGCTGGAGAGCGGAGCTACTGCCGCCCCCAAACACGGATTGGCAATTACGCTTCGAGCCGCTAGCCGTGCCATCGTTGCAAACGAACGTGGATCCTTCGCAATGCGAGATCCCGCCCTTACCGCCAGAGCACGGCGTGTTAGCAGCGTTCACGTGGCCAGCCAAGCTGCCCAGCAGCAAAACGAACAGAAATAGCCGCATGGCTTCAGCTCCCCGTCTTAATCCAGCCCATCAGCGCCATTAACATCACACTGGTGGTTGAGACCTTCTGATCGGCCAGCACGAACTGGTTCTGCTCAGTTTCTGATTCGGGTGTAAAGGTGCCATCTAATTGCACTACCAGCTCGGCAGCCAACGGCTTTAAATCATCCACGTTGTGAATGCTTGAGGCGATTTCAGGGCTTAGTACACCACCGTTGTTGAGTCTGGCTATCAGATCCGCAGCAGTGGCCAGCTTGTCGGCGTCGTCACCGTGATGCCAATCCAGGCCGCTAGCCTGGTGCAGCGTGCCGCCCTCGTACCATTGTTTGGCAGCTGGCTGTTGAGCTGCGCTGTTCGCCTGGCTTTTAGTCGCAGCTGTCGGCTCTTCACCCCCGCCGCAAGCAACCACACCAAGAGCAGTCACAATGCCTAGTATCACTAGCGCACCCAGCTTGTGCACAAAGCTCACGCCCGGTGAGCTAGCGCCGCAGCCGGGGCATGTAGTGGCGCTGCTCGATACATCCTGTTTGCATTCTTTGCACTTAACTAACGCCATCATTGGCTCCTTTGTTCCAAAGACACCGCCTTCAGGCAGTGCCCTGGTCTACTGCGCTAAGCTGGTAAGCCCAGCAACGCATTCACAACCCGCTGCACATCCTTTTGCGCCTGCTCATCCAGCCGGCGAAAGCCATCCAATAGCGCTATTTCCCGTGCGCTCAGCGGCAGAGGTAAGGGCTTTTGCGGGTTTTCCTGATACTCCATGCTGTAACTCCTGTCAGTCAGAGCGCCCGGCACCACCTTGGTCCCGACTACACGCCCTAATAGAAAGTGTTAAAGCAAAGTCCCGTATTCAGCGATGGCTATTTAATATCATACCGCTCAGCTGTTTCAGCCAACGCGCTCACCAGTCGCTGAGCAGATCCCTGATCCTCCCTGCGCATCTTGCGATAGTCGTTAACCAGCTGCGCTTCATGCTCACTTAACGTGGTTTCTGGCGTCGGGGTGTAGATCCCGCTCACCACATACAGCACGTCGACGCCAAGGCCTCTAGCGATCTCTAAAACCGACGCGCCGATATCGCCGGTACCACCCTCATAACCAGCCAATGTGCGCTTGGCGATGCCCAGTTTTTCAGCAAATTCGCCCTGCGTAAGGCCCACCCGCTGCCGCTCTAGTTGCAGCCGGGCGCCTATAAGCGCTCTCGAATGATGCAATTATTTTTATCCTTTCTATTGACTAGTGCAGATTCGTGCATCATTCTTGCGTTGTCATCACATGAAAACGCACGAAATTACACTATGCCTAACGCCTACCCTACAGAGCAAGCCCGTAAAGCAGCCCGCGAATGGTTGATCGCCCAAGGTCTTTCATCCAAAGAGTGGGCCAGGCTGAACGACCTCAACGCATCCACCGTGTATGCGGTTCTCAATGGCCAGCAAAAGTGCCTGCGTGGTGATGCTCATCGCGCTGCCGTGTTGCTGGGTATCAAGCCCGCCGTAGTTGCACCCTATCCCGCCGCCATGGCGCAGGGGTAACAGAACATGACACGTGAAATTCTTGAAACTCGCCGCCAGGTCATCAGCGCCATCATCCGGGCTTACCCCGGTGGCCGTGAGGGTGCAGCGGGTTTGCTGGGGCTGTCGCTCAAGCAGTTTGATAACCACGCCTACGAGAACAACGGGCACCGCCCGTTGGATGATTCGCAGATCACCGCGCTGGAAGCCGTGACCAATACCACCTTATTGGCAGACTACATCTGCCAGCAGTTTGGTGGCTTCTTTGTGCCCATGCCGGCTACCGAGCTGCTCGATAACATTGAGCTGCACCAGCGCGGCTTACGCACATCAACCCAGAACGGCTTGGTAGATCAGTACATTGCCCAGGCACTGGACGATGGCGAAATCACCAGCAGCGAAAAGCGCGAGATCCTCGCCCTGCACGCCAAGCATCTTTCTGAACGCCACGGTCAGGTACTGGCCACCATCACCCTGCATACACGGGAGAAGCCATGACCGCCCCCAATCACGGCGGCTATCGCTGCCTTTGCCCAGCTTGTGGTGGGCCTATGTTCATCCGCAAGAGCGAGAAGGTTACGGCCACATTCCAAACCATGTACGCCCGATGCAACAACCTGGTGTGTAACGCCAGCTACGTGGGCTCGCTCACGTGGGACTACACCTTGTCCCCCTCTGGCTTGCCACAGCCGCAGATCACCCTGCCGCTCTCACCCACCAAGCAGCGGTTACAAGCCATGCAGGATATGGCGCCCAGCGCCAACACAGACCAACTCACATTTCTTGAGCAGCTCGACCAGGAGGCCAACGCATGAACGCCATACCGCAGGATTACCAGGACGACATGCAGAGCGCAGCGCTGGCCTACATGCAGCGCCACCAGGCAGAGCACTTGGGGTCGAGTCAGGCACTGATTAACCGCGCAGCTGACCACCTTGAATGTGCGCTCGGCGTTGGCCGCCCACTAGCTGAAAAGCTGGTGCTGCGCGCCTATGGCGAATTGCACAGTGCAGAGCAGCCCTACCGCGTCGATCTCGAAAGCACCAGCCCGCACACAGTTGCGCTGGTAGACACCCGCACGGGTTTAACCCACGCCGTGCCGGCAGAGCTGATTGCCCGTTACCTGATTGCCACACCCCGGCGAAAACGGCTAACCGCCGTCAACTGACCCCCAAACAACCCAGCCCTTGCCCGCTTTGCGTGGGTAGGGGGGAGCTGCACCCAGAGCACGGTGAACCACATGCAAAACCAGACGCACCAAGCCACACCCAAACCTCAGCCGCGTTGCTGTGGCATCACCCTCAGCGAGCACCTGAGCACCCTGCCCGCTTTACAGCACGCCGCTGGTAAGCACCCCATGCTGCAGGACTGGCTGCAGCACATGCTGACCGAAGCCGCAAAGCAGGATCGCACCAAGCTCTATTGGTATGCCTCGCGCGCCGACGGTTATCTGCTGGGTGTAGGTGCCGGTGGCAACATGCGCGTAACCAGCGAGATGCTTGAGCTGGGCCAACTATGCCGCCGCCTGAAAGCGGAGCCAGCACAGTGAGAGAGATGCCAACCCCGCTCTACTCCGATGTGCTCCAGCGCCTGGAAAACGACTACAAGCTCGTACCCATCAAGGGCACTGACTGGCTGCGCAAAGGCGTGTGCCCAAAATGTAGCGGTGGCAAAGCCCGTGAGGCCTCGCTTTACGCTCACACGCATTACCCCTGGGTGATCACCTGCGGTCGTGGCAAGTGCGGCGAGCGCCTGCACATCAAAGAGCTATACAAAGACCTGTTTGAAGACGTTAGCAGCCGCCACCCCGCTACAGCTGACAACCCCGCCGCCAGCGCCGATGCCTACCTCAGTTATAACCGAGGCTTCGATCCGCACCTGGTGCGCGGCTGGTACACCCAAGAAAGTTACTTTGATCGTCAGCTCAACGAGGGCAGCGCGACGGTGCGCTTCACCCTGCCTGATGGCGGCTACTGGGAACGCCTGATCGACAAGGCCAGCCGCTTTGGGGGCATGAAAGCGCGGTTCAAGCCGGGCTGGAGCTACAAGGGCAAATGCTGGGTACCGCCCTGTGTGGATTTACTCGAGGTAAAAGAACTGTGGATTGTTGAGGGCATCTTCGACGCCATCGCCCTGCTGCACCACGGCATTGCGGCTGTCTCGATGATGAGCTCGGCCCCCTTCCCTGACAAGTTTCTGCAGGAGCTGGCCACACTACGTGAGGCCAAAGGTCTCAAACTGCCCAAACTGGTATGGGCGCTGGATAACGAGCCATCAGCACACGCCGGCATCCGCAAATACGCACCCCGCGCAGAAGAGCTGGGCTATCGCAACAGCGCCGCCCAGATCCCGCAACGCGGTGGCCGAAAGCTGGATTGGAACGAGCTGCACCAGCTGCGCTGGGCCACCATCGATGACGACGCCAAGCCCAAAGAGAAAATTGAAAAGGATCTGCGCGAAGCCCGCCACCACGGCGATCTGCTGCTGGCCGAGAGTGCCAGCGATTACGGCATGCTCATGTACAGCTGGAAGGAGCGCCAAGAGTTTCCGTTCGTATACGAGCACTGTCTGTATTGGTTCAAGCTCGATCTGAAC
>Ga0209071_1001277_pt1 | contig 10512 bp, 7 predicted proteins | sample CoawatmetaG10DNA_2_FD_187513 | JGI IMG/M metagenome (GOLD analysis project Ga0209071, IMG submission 187513) | Marine microbial communities from the West Antarctic Peninsula - Coastal water metaG108-DNA (SPAdes) (version 2) | ecosystem: Environmental > Aquatic > Marine > Coastal ... | reverse complement strand
AGAAAAAATTTATTGCGGTAACCTAGGCATTGAATACAATTACATTTCTAATATCAAAGAAAGGCAGTGGTTTCAACAGAGATTAGAGCCTAGCTTGGGAAATATTGATTTTACCGACGATGAAAAAATATATATTCACAAGAGGTTAAGTTCCGCAGATGGTCTAGCAAAATTTTTGGCATCACGGTATCCAGGAATGAAACGCTTTGGCATAGAGGGAGCCGAATCTCTTATCCCCTTGGTTGATAGTTTGATTCAAAATTGTGGAATATTTGGGGCCCAGCAAATATGCTTTGGAATGGCGCATAGGGGAAGATTGAACCTCTTGGTAAATGTTTTAGGAAAATCTCCAAAAGAGCTATTTGCTGCGTTTGAAGAGGATTTTGAGCTGGAAGGAGCAAGCACTGGAGATGTAAAATACCACTTAGGCTTTTCTTCAAATATTCTGACCCCAAATGGAGAAGTGCATGTCTCTCTAGGGAATAATCCCTCTCATTTAGAAATTGTAAATCCTGTTGTCGTGGGTTCTGTGCGAGCTCGACAGGATAGATTAAATGATCAAGATAAAAATCTTGTTGTACCTATTCTAATTCATGGTGATGCTGCATTCTCAGGACAGGGGGTAGTCATGGAAACACTTCAAATGTCGCAGACCAGAGGTTACGGTGTTGGTGGAAGCATTCATGTCATTGTTAACAATCAAATTGGGTTTACAACATCTGCCGAAGAGGATGCTCGGTCTGGCCCATACGCAACTGATGTAGCAAAAATTATTGAAGCACCTATATTGCACGTAAATGGAGACGACCCAGAAATGGTTGTTTTTGCTGCAAAGCTAGCTTGCGAATATAGAAATACTTTTAAGAAAGATATTGTCTTAGACATGTTTTGCTTTAGAAGGAAGGGACATAATGAAGCAGACGAACCTTCCTCTACCCAGCCAATGATGTATCAGGCAATTAAAAATCATCCATCTGTTAAAGACATATACCAAGAGCACTTAATTAAAAATAAAGTTTTGTCCGAGGAAGATTGCGAAGAGATGCAAAAGAATTATCGATCTTCAATTGAGCAGGGTGATTCGGTTGCCCATAATTTGGCTACGAAACCAAATGAGAAGTTGTGGTTTGATTGGACTCCTTACATGCATCAGACTTGGAAACAAGAGACCGATACCACATTTGATTCTGATCAATTTGCTGATCTTGCAAGAAATACATTCACTGTTCCAGAGGGTTTTGAGCCTCAGAGGCAAGTAGAAAAGTTATTGGATGACAGGTTGAAAATGGCCGATGGAACCATGCCAATAAATTGGGGTTTTGCAGAAAATATGGCTTACGCCACTCTGTTAACAGAAGGTTACCCAATTCGCTTTACAGGTCAGGATGTAAGACGAGGTACCTTTTCCCATCGTCATGCCGTTCTTCACAATCAAAAAGATGGAATAGGCGTTATGCCATTGGTTAACGCAGCAAATCAAGCCGATACTACCATTGATATTTATGATTCCTTATTGTCTGAAGAGGCTGTACTGGGATTTGAATATGGGTATTCTGCTACGCGTCCCTCTGGATTGGTTATATGGGAAGCTCAATTTGGAGATTTTGCAAATGGTGCACAGGTTGTCATTGATCAGTTTATTGTCTCTGCTGAGCATAAGTGGGAGAGACTATCTGGTCTTGTAATGTTGTTGCCTCATGGATACGAAGGTCAAGGACCAGAGCATAGCAGCGCGAGGTTGGAAAGATTTTTACAATTGTGTGCCGATGAAAATATACAAGTCTGTGTTCCAAGCACGCCTGCTCAGATATTCCATTTACTTCGATTGCAAACAATTAGAAAGATGAGAAGGCCGTTAATTATTATTTCTCCAAAGAGCCTTTTAAGAAATCCAATGGCAACTTCGGAAATTAAAGCACTGACTGATGGCAAATTTCAATATGTCATTGATGACAGAACAGTCAAAAATAAAAATGATGTATCAAAAATCATTCTTTGCTCAGGTAAAGTCTTTTATGATTTATTGAGCAAGAAAAACGAGCTGGGTTTACAAAACGTCGCCTTGATAAGAATAGAGCAATTGTATTCCTTTCCCTACGATGCCTTGGAAGAGATTTTAACTAAGTATAAAAAAGTTAAAGATTTTATATGGTGTCAGGAAGAGCCAGCCAATCAAGGTGCTTGGTTTAGCCATCGCCACAGACTTCAGAGAGTTTTAGATAGGGTCTCTAAAGATCAAATTAGATTAGTCAGCCGACCTGCCGCAGCTGCGCCAGCTGTTGGATTAAACAAACTACACAATCAACAGCAAGAAGCTTTAGTTGTTGAAGCACTAACATTATAGGGGTAATGAAAATATGGCTACAGAAGTAAAATCACCAACTTTTCCTGAATCAGTCGCTGATGGAACAATTGCAAATTGGGTAAAAAAAGAAGGGGAGGCTGTGCTGCAAGATGAGGTAATTGCAGAAATTGAAACCGATAAAGTTGTTCTGGAGGTGGTAGCACCATTTGACGGTGTTATCTCTAAAATTCATAAATCTGCTGGTGAAGTTGTGCAAAGCGCAGAGCTTATTGCAGAATTTGATAAAGTCTCTGATGTTTCTGAAGAAAATATCGTCTCTCCAGGAGATAGCGTTAAAGAAGAATCATCAGTATCAGCTGCTCCAGATTTAGAGTCCTCTGCAAAGCAAGTTGGAAAGAAATTAAATGGCCCAGCCGTAACTAAACTATTGAAAGAGAATGAATTAGATTCTAAGGATGTACCTGCCTCAGGCAAGGATGGCAGAATCACAAAAGCAGATGTTGTAAATCATCTTGTTGAATCTCCCGCTGAGCCCATAAAACGAAAACAATCACCAAAAATTGTCGTGCCAAGTTCTGGGCGAGATGAAGAGAGAGTGCCGATGTCGAGGTTGCGAGCAACCATAGCAAAAAGACTGTTAAGTGTTAAACAGGAAACAGCAATGTTGACTACATTTAATGAGGTAGATATGCAGCCCATTAAAGATTTAAGGGCCAAGTATGGAGAAGAATTTTTAGAGGAGCACGGCGTTAAACTCGGTTTTATGGGCTTTTTTGTTTTAGCCTCTGTCCAAGCCTTAAAAAAATTCCCACTTGTAAATGCCTCTATAGATGGAAACGATATTGTCTATCATGGTTACCAAGATGTTGGCGTAGCAGTATCGACTGAAAGAGGTCTTGTCGTGCCAGTAATTAGAGATGCAGACAATCTTACAGTCGCTCAGGTTGAAAAATCTATTTTGGCATATGCTGACAAAGCACGAGATGGAAAGTTAGGCATTGATGATATGCAGGGAGGAACATTTACAATCTCTAATGGAGGTGTTTATGGTAATTTGCTTTCCACACCGATATTAAATGCTCCTCAAACAGCTATTCTTGGAATGCATAAAATTCAAGATCGACCAGTTGCTCTGAATGGTGAGGTGGTTATCAGGCCAATGATGTACCTAGCCATGAGCTATGACCATAGGTTGCTTGACGGGAAAGAGGCCGTATCTTTTCTAATTGCGATTAAAGATCAGCTTGAATCCCCAGAGCGCTTGTTACTAAACTTATAAGGTAATTTTATGTTTGATATAGTTATTATTGGAAGCGGCCCCGCAGGATACGTTGCTGCAATAAGAGCAGCGCAACTTGGATTAAGCACAGCCTGCATTGAGAAATCCTTTGATTCAGAAGGTAAATCACAACTTGGCGGCACTTGTTTAAATGTAGGATGCATTCCTTCCAAAGCTTTATTAGATTCTTCTCATCGATATTCTGATGCCTTACATCATTTTTCTGATCATGGCATTGAGGTAGCAGCTCCTAAGCTAGATATACCTAAGATGATGGAGAGAAAAAATAAAATTGTTGCTCAACTCACTATGGGAGTAAGCGGACTTTTTAAGGCAAATAAAGTCACTTCGATATTTGGCGAAGCTAGGGTGCTTAGTGCAAATCAAGTAGAGGTCTTAAATGAAGGTAAAACTGAAATAATTGAAACTAAGAATGTTGTAATTGCTAGCGGCTCATCTCCAATTAATATTCCTGTTGCTCCAATAGATCATAAAAATATCGTTGATAGTACGGGAGCCCTAGAATTCTCCTCTGTACCTAAGAAACTAGGAATAATTGGTGCTGGAGTTATTGGATTAGAGCTTGGTAGCGTATGGTCTAGGCTAGGATCAGAAGTCACAATACTTGAAGCAATGGATGACTTCTTACCGATGACAGATAAGAGGATTTCAAAAGATGTTTTGAAAGAATTTAATAATCAGGGATTAAATATAAATCTTGGATGTAAAGTCACCTCAGCCAAAGCAACTGCTAAAAATGTAAAAGTTGGCTTTGATACCAAAGATGGTAGCTCAGAATTAACTGTTGATAAATTAATTGTTGCAGTGGGTAGAAAGCCGAATACTGATAATTTATTTTGTGAAAACTCAGGACTAACCGTTGATGAGAAGGGGTTTATCCCAGTCAATGATTTCTGTGAAACCGAGATTAAAAATATCTGGGCAGTTGGTGATGTTGTGCGAGGACCAATGCTTGCTCACAAAGCCTCGGAAGAGGGAATCATGGTTGTAGAACGAATTGCAGGCAAGCATGCAGAAATGCATTATGATCTTGTTCCATCGGTTATCTATACTCATCCCGAGGTAGCATGGGTTGGTCGGAATGAAGAAGAGCTATTAGAAGCAGGTGTAGAATTTAAATCAGGATCTTTTCCTTTTGCAGCTAGCGGAAGAGCGCTTGCAACTGGAGAGAGTACTGGTTTTGTAAAAGTTATAGCTGAGAAAAAAACAGATACAATACTCGGCGTTCATGTCTTTGGGCCTGCTGCCGCAGACATAGTGCAGCAAGCCGTGGTAGCAATGGAATTTGGTGCTAGCGCTGAAGATTTAGGGTTAACTATTTTTAGTCATCCTACCGTCTCAGAGGCACTGCATGAAGCTGCACTGGCAGTAAATGGAAACGCAATACATATAGGAAATAGAAAAAAATGAATCTTCATGAATATCAAGGCAAGCAACTTTTTGCAAAGTTTGGGCTTCCAGTCTCTCAACATAAAGTAATTACAGAAGCCGAGGATGCAACCAATGCTTGTCGAGACATAGGTGGAACAAAGTGGGTCGTAAAAGCTCAAGTGCATGCTGGCGGAAGAGGTAAAGCAGGAGGTGTAAAACTCATCAATACACCGGAAGAAGCTGTTGAATTCTCCCAACATTGGCTTGGCAAACGCCTGATTACATATCAAACAGATGCTGAGGGCCAGCTAGTAAATTCTATTTTAATTGAAGAATGCACTGATATTGCACAAGAGCTATATTTGAGTGCGGTGGTTGATAGGGCAACTCAGAGAATTGTATTTATTGGCTCATCAGAAGGCGGAGTTAATATTGAAGAAGTTGCTGAAAAAACTCCTGAAAAAATTATTTATGAAGCAATCGATCCCTTGACTGGACCGATGCCATTTCAAGCAAGAAAAATATCTAAAATACTTGGACTAAATTCAGATCAGGCCAAAGATTTTTCTAAGATGCTGCCTCAACTGACAGATCTCTTTATTACCCATGATTTAAGCCTATTAGAAATTAACCCTCTGGTTATTACCCAGGGCGGCAAATTACATTGCTTAGATGCAAAAATTAATATTGATACAAATGCCATTTATAGACAGCCTGAAATTCAGGAAATGCACGATCCCTCTCAAGAGGATCCTAGGGAATCAGAAGCAGCTCTTCATGACTTGAGTTATGTATCGCTTGAAGGAAATATTGGTTGCATGGTCAATGGTGCTGGTTTGGCGATGGGTACCATGGACACAATAAAATATTTTGGAGGCGCGCCTGCAAATTTCTTAGACGTTGGTGGAACCGCTACCCAGGAAAGAGTTTCCAAAGCTTTTAAAATTATCCTAGCTGATCCAGAGGTCAAAGTAGTTCTTGTTAATATATTTGGTGGGATAGTACGGTGCGATCTAATAGCAGAAGGAATCCTAGCTGCTATTAAGGAAGTAGGCGTCTCTATTCCCGTTGTCGTAAGGCTAGAAGGAAATAATGCTGAGATTGGAAGTAAGATTCTTGCTGAATCTGGTGCAGAAATAGTAAGTTTAAATAATCTAGAAGAGGCTGCAAAAAAAGCAGTGGAGTTAAGTAAATGAGCATATTAGTGGATAAAAATACTCGTCTTTTAGTTCAAGGCTTTACTGGGTCTCAAGCAACGCTTCATTCAGAACAGTCGATTGAGTATGGAACAAATATAGTTGGAGGAGTGACGCCTGGCAAAGGCGGCCAAACGCATCTAGGCGCTCCAGTCTTTAACTCAGTCCATGATGCGATGGAGGCCGTTCAGCCCAATGCATCAATTATTTTTGTTCCTGCTCCTTTTTGCAAGGACTCAATTTTAGAAGCGGCAGATGCTGGAATTAAATTAATTATCTGCATTACTGAAGGCGTTCCCACCCTTGATATGTTGGTTGTTAAAAAGCGTATTGATGAACTGGGTATTCAATTGATCGGGCCTAATTGTCCAGGAGTTATAACCCCAGGTGCAGCCAAACTAGGAATTATGCCTGGAAGTATTCATATGGAAGGCTCAGTTGGAATTATCTCAAGGTCTGGAACATTGACTTATGAGGCTGTAAAACAAACAACAGATTTAGGTTTAGGTCAAAGCACATGCGTTGGAATTGGAGGCGATCCAATCCCCGGGACATCTTTTATTGATGTTCTAAAACTTTTTGAAGCAGACGAGCAAACCAAAGCAATTGTAATGGTGGGTGAGATTGGAGGCACAGCTGAAGAAGAAGCAGCTGAATACATTAGAGACTATGTAACCAAACCAGTTATTTCATACATTGCAGGACAAACTGCTCCAGCTGGAAAAAGAATGGGCCATGCAGGTGCAATTATTGCTGGTGGCAAAGGAACTGCTGCTGATAAGATCAAGAAACTCCAAGAATGTGGGGTGCATATCGCAGAAAATCTTCTGCAAATTGGTGCTAAGGCTAAAGAGGTTTTGGGTTAGCGCGCTGAATAAATTTATTACTGGTGTAGCGTAACCTTGGAATAATTAACGTTGAAAATGTTACCAAGCCAGTAATCATACCTATCCAAATTCCCGAAGCTCCTAATGGGTTCCCCAAGATCCCATGATAAGTAAGCATATAGCCAACTGGTAATGCCAGGAACCAATAGGTCACAATAAGCATAAGCATTGGTGCAAAGGTATCTTTGTAGCCTCGTAAACTCCCAAGCGCTCCCATTTGCAGTCCGTCTGGAATTTGAAATACTGCTGCAAAAAATAATAGATTTACTGCGATAGCAATCACTTCAATGTCATTAGAATAAAGCGACACAAGACCATCTCTTAGCAGCAATATGCAAAGAGTATTAATGCATGCGCCTAAAAAGCAGACCAGCACTGTTACGTAAGAGGCATATTGCGCTTGCAAAACATTGCTTTCACCTACGAGATTACCTATTCGAGTTGCCGCTGCAAGACCTATAGAAAGAGGAAGCATAAAAAAGACACTTGCTATATTGATAGCTACTGTGTGAGCCCCCACAACAGCTGCCCCCAAAGACCCAATAATTAAAGCTGCTCCAGAAAACATACTCAGCTCAACAAAAAGACCAAAACCAATTGGAAAACCTAATTTTAAAGCCTCAAGGGTTGTCTTTTTGTTTGGCTTGGAGAATCTAGAAAATAGTTTTGTCGAAGCGTAATCTTGTTTTCTAAGAATAACAATAATAAGTATTACCATACCCACAATTACATTAATTGAAGTAGCAATCCCGCACCCAACACCACCCATAGGAGGCAGGCCAAGGTATCCATATACAAAAATAATATCCAAAGGAATATTGAGTAGCATGCCGATAAAGGCGATCCAGAATACTGGGAGGGTTAACCCCATGCCTTCGCTATAACAACGTAGGCATGTAAAAACCATGTTTGCAACAAAACCATAAGACATCGCTTTTAAATAACCATCGGAGATTACTGTAATTTCTTGATCAATATCAAAAAACGGTATTAGTAAACTTAAGTTTCTATACGCAAAAAAGCCAATTATTCCAATGCCCAAGCTTAACCATAATATCTGTCTTACTTTTTCACCAATTTCTTCGAATTGTTTAGCTCCAAAAAGCTGCGCCACTATTGGTGTTACCGCAAATAAACATCCCCCAAAGAGAAAATAGATTGGCATTGTTAAAGCATTTCCAATCGCCAGGCCGGAAAGATCTAAAGCACTAGCTTGACCTGCAACTATGGTATCTGTGACGCCCATTCCCATATAAGAAATTTGAGAACCAAAAATAGGGACACCAATCTTGAGTAATTGTTTTAATTCTTTTAATAATTTTTTCAAAAAAATAAGCCCAGAAATTTCTCGGTACTTTATCATATAAGTACCGCGTTATTGCTGGAGAGAAAAAATTAGAAACGACAATCGGCCTTACTGGCTTAAAAAAATAACTTCGAAAATTAATGCTCGATACGTTACTTGGTTTGTAAAACCTCAGTTCAAACATCTAGGCAGAGGATCTGTTTTTTTTAAACCAAAATTTATGAAATTATTTGGCTCCAGTATTTCTGTTGGAGATTTTGCAACCTTTATCGCTGCTCCCGATGACTATATCCAGATGACCAGTTGGGATGCTGGAGATTGGAAGGGAGAAATAAACATTGGAAATTATGTTCTCATTTCTCCAGGTGTGAGAATCATGGCTGCTCTCAAAATCTCAATAGATGATTCTTGTATGTTTGGGCATGGCGCATGTATTACAGATGCAGATTGGCACGGCATTTATGATAGAACCAAGGTAGTTGGCGAGCCCAAACCTGTAATTTTAGAAAAAAATGTTTGGGTTGGTGAGGACGCAATGATTTGCAAAGGGGTAACCATAGGGGAAAATAGCATCATAGGAGCAAGATCAGTGGTTACCAAAGATGTCCCACCTAATTCTATTTATGCAGGAAATCCAGCTGCATTTATTCGCACTCTAGATGAAGGTAAATTTATTACCAGAAAAGATTTTTTTAAAGACCCAGTCAAATTAGCCAAAGATTTTGATTTACTTGATAGATATACCCTAGGTAATAATACTATGTGGAGTTGGATCAAAAGTATTATCTGGAGAGACAAGACCCATTGATTAATATAGCAGCAGATTCACAGATTCCAGATATTGAGCATAAATTATCAGAGGTCTTTACCGCTGATTATGCTTTGTCCTTTTTTGAATCAGATCAAATAACTCCTAAAGATCTTAAAAATATTGATGCCTTGTTGGTCAGATCCACAGTAAATGTGGATGAGGACCTATGTAAATTTTCTAATATTCAATATGTTGGCTCTGCGACAGCTGGAATTAATCATTTAGATACAAATTACCTAGATAATCAAAATATTACCTGGTCTCATGCATCTGGATGTAATGCTAACAGCGTTACCCATTTCGTCATGGCAGTTATTGGTGAGCTGATTCAAGAGGGGCTCTTTAATGTGAGGCAGACAGTTGGAATAGTTGGTTATGGCAATATCGGCAAAAGACTTTATCAACTGCTTGCAGCTCTTAATATTAAAGTCTTTGCCTGCGATCCTTTTTTATCAGACTCAGAATTGGTTGAGATGGATCAAATCTTAAAATGTGACCTTATAACCATTCACGCTCCTTACTCAACTTCTGGCCTGCACCCTACTAAAAATCTTATCAATCAATCACATATTTCAGATCTCAAAAATAAAATTCTAATCAATACATCAAGAGGCGGTATCGTTTTGGAGGACCTAGCAATACAAATAAAAGAATTAATATATATAGCAGATGTCTGGATGAATGAGCCAATTCCATCACATCCCATGATTCAGGAAGCTTTTTTATCAACGCCTCATATTGCGGGATATAGCATTGAGGGAAGATCGAATGGCTCATCTATTATAGCTAACTCATGTGCCAAGTTTTTTGGATGCCAGGATAAAAAACAAGGCATCGCTAATTCTTTATTGCCTTGGCCACATAGCCTCGAAGCAATAGTTAGAGATATTCATGGCCATGGCTTTCCAGTCAGCTTATTTAATGCTGAGCTAGATTTGATAGCAATTTCGAAGACATTAAAGGCGCTGCAAATAGAGGATTTATCTGATGGCTTTAATTCCTTGCGAGCCAAGCACCCTGCAAGACATGATTTCAATGCCTATAGCTTTGAGAACCTTTCCAATCTAGATGAAGAAATAAACCTAGATTTTTTTGATAGGATAAAAAGCTTTAATTAGATAAATCTAAATAAATGGAACTAAAGGAATATTGCAACTGGAGATTAATACTAGGATAGAAAGCATGCTTACTAATTTAAAGATATTTAATTTTTTCATATGATTATTATCCCACAGCTAGGATGAGCAAGAAATCTCTAAATCTTTAGCCCACGCTGGAGATTTACTGGCAAAATTTTGATATTGCTCAAGTTCTTCGAATGGATGATTAATTACCG
>Ga0209071_1001270_pt1 | contig 10532 bp, 15 predicted proteins | sample CoawatmetaG10DNA_2_FD_187513 | JGI IMG/M metagenome (GOLD analysis project Ga0209071, IMG submission 187513) | Marine microbial communities from the West Antarctic Peninsula - Coastal water metaG108-DNA (SPAdes) (version 2) | ecosystem: Environmental > Aquatic > Marine > Coastal ... | reverse complement strand
CTCATTAACCGCATAATTGATGGGCTTGAAACAAAGGTTGATACGCTAGACGATAAGCTGGTAGAGCAGATAAACCACCTAGAGCAAAGGTTGGGTGGAAAGTTAGACGGACAGCATGGAATATTGATTGCCCTTATAGATCGCGTCAGAAGCGTGGATAATGAAATAATTAGGCAAGATGTATTATTGAAGACGGTGCTGGGCGTTCCTCAATTATTGCAGACTGATAGGATTGCAAAGGCAGACCGAGATGACCAGAGAAAGGATTAAACTATTAGGCTTAGGGTTGCTATGGGTAGCTATGTCCGTAACCGCTGACCAAATAACGCACAAATTCAAATCCCCCAGTTTTAATGGCATTAACACATCCAGCCATTACCTAACCATAGAAAACCAAGAGTTTAACCGCAAGGCAGATATAGCCGCTGAAATTAAAGCCTATCAAGAGGAGCTTGAAAGGGAGGCTGATAATACAACGCTGGCGCGGTTCATAAGAAACCTTGAGTCAAGAATATATGCAGAGCTATCTAGGCAGTTAGTCAATAACCTGTTTGGTGAGACTATGAGTACCGAAGGTATACTTGAGCTAGAGGGCAACACTATCCAATACTTTGTGGATGGCGATTTCATAACCTTAATAATTACGGATGCCAATGGCAACACTACGGAGATCACTCTACCTGTCGGTTCTTTTTCTTTCTAGTTGCTCAATAATTGATCAATTCCAAGATATAGAGAAGCAAAGGTTTAAGGCGCTGGACGTTGCTTATATTAGTGATTTGTACAACTACGATTTATTTAATGCTCCACTTCCAGCGGTTAGGCCAATAGTTGCCGTTTATGGAAGCTCCTTCACCGACCAGACAGGCCAGCGTAAAAGCAATAGCTCTTTTGCTTTATTCTCAACGGCCGTTACACAGCAACCTAGCGGCCTTCTCATTCGTGCGTTAAAACACGCCTCAAACGGAAAGTTTTTTCGGGTTGTTGAGAGGGTTGGGCTTGATAACTTAACAAAAGAAAGACAGCTAATTAGATCAGCGAGAGAGCAATTATCAAGCGGTGGCGAAGATAAAAAGGTTCCACCGCTACTGTTTGCGGGGGTTTTGCTAGAGGGAGCCGTGATAGCGTATGATACAAACTTGTCCACTGGTGGAGCTGGGGCGCGTTATCTAGGCGTCGGAAAGAGTGCAATGTACAGGGAGGACAACGTAACGGTGTCATTAAGAATGGTATCCGTTGCTACTGGTGAAATACTTACAGAAGTAATGAGCCATAAAACCGTCTTTAGTTATAGTCAAAGCGATGATCTTTTTAGGTTTGTAGAGATGGGTACAGAGCTTGTTGAAATAGAGTTAGGAAACTCTCGCAATGAGTCCACTACGATAGCCCTTATGAAATCCATAGAAGGGGCTGTCTTAGAACTAATCACTATTGGTTATGAAAGAGGATTTTGGGCTTATGAAACAGAAAAATAATTACCTTGTAATAAGTATTCTTATGCTTGCATCTAGCTCGTCATTGTTCGCGGCTGACAACGAGATATATATAGATCAATCTGGAGCTACAGCAAACATTGATATTGAACAGCTAGGCATCTCTAACTTAATTGGAGGCTTAGGTTCGTCGGCTGGAAGCCTTACGCCATTAGACCTTGATGGAAATGTTATGACGCTGGATATCAATATGATTGGAGCGACTAACAAGTTCTTTGGTGATATTTGGTCAGATAACTTTATTGGAGATTACAATTTTATTGGCTCCAGTAATACGTTCACCATCCAAGTAGACCCCAGCAATACCTATGGTGCCGACTCAAGCAATCAACAGGTGGATGTTACAGGCGGGAGTAATACGTTTGTGCTAAACCAAGGCACTACCGCGCTGGCGGCAACCCTAGACTTAGATTGGGTAATTCAAGGCTCCAACAACACAATTACATCCAATATAAATATAGATGGGGCAACGAACTATGTTGATATAGATGGTTCTGACAACGCGCTTACCTATACTGGAACTGGTGTAACTGCATCCGCTGGAGGCTACTTCTACCTAGACCAAACAGGTGGCAGTCGGACATTTAATATACAACAACTGAGTACTCAAGATAATGACTGGCTCAAAATTATTAGTGTTGGTAGTTCTGGTACTTTGTGTGTCATTCAAAACGACCAAGGGACAAGCACTAGCTGTTGATATAGGTGGTGTTTCAGAGGTATCTGGATACGCTCAAATAAAGAGGGTTAGCGCAAAATCTAGCTCTCTTAACTTTACCGCTGATGTTGATTTCTCAATACAAACCAACGACGAAGCCGTCACTACAAATGGCAGAATGGCTATTACGTTTCTTGATGATTCGGTTGTAAAGCTCACGGAACATTCCCAGTTAACCATAGATAACTACATATACGACCCAGACCCTTCAAAGTCAAAAATGGCAATTACGTTTGGTCTAGGCACAGCGCGATTCATTAGCGGAAAACTAAACAAAATAGATAAGAAAAACATAACGCTTAAAACACCTACAGCAGATATTGCAATTCGCGGGACGGATTTTACAGCCACAGTAGACGAGCTGGGGCGCAGTCTAATTATTCTATTGCCTGATAAGTACGGAATTTCTAGCGGAGAAATTGAGGTAATTACTGCGGGTGGGGTAGTGGTTTTAAATAAGCCATATGAAGCCACCACTGTATCCGTATTTGAGTCGGCACCTTCCAGCCCAGTTATCCTAGACCTAACGCTTGAGTTCATTGATAACATGCTTATTGTTACCCCGCCTAAAGAGGAAGAGGTGGAGGTGGGGGAGCGAATAGCCAAGGTAGCCAACATCCTAGACTTTAATGATTTGGACATTGATTATTTAGAGGAGGATTTCTTGAAAGATGACAGCCTTGAGTTTACGGAGCTAGATATAAACTACTTAGATGTCAATTACTTGGAGGACTTACTTAACATTATTGATGCACTTGGCGTGGAGGAGGAAGATGACAAGTTAGCTCAGATATCAGGAATTACTATTGCAGGAACTAATTTAGGCTTTGATTCAAGCACACAAATAGCAACCATCGTTACAGGCCAAACCATAAGCCTTATTAGAAAGGTAAGCGAATCAGCTAGGCTGGATTTAAATGCATCTGGAGGTTACACAGTAATACTTATTCAAGATGGGGTGTCTAACACTATTAAAATTAACGGAGGTGATTCAGTGATAAGAATTACGCAGGGAGGTTGAGGGTCATCTCAAGATACAAGCGGTACAAGTACGGTTTCCCCCTGACTAGGCTTGGCAATACAGTAGACTTCTCAGTATGAAGAGAATCATGCTGGCTCTTATTGCTTGCCTTTTAACGGCATACATCTACAGCCCATCAATAGTTGAAATAATGAAGCTGAGGTTTTTTGACTACGTTATTGAGGTGGAGAAACCTACAGGGAATATTGTTCTTTTAAACCTAACTGAAGATGACATTCAAAGGGAGGGTGGCTGGCCTTTCCCTAGAGAGCGTCTGGCTGAAATTCATGTTGATCTGCTAAACGCTGGTGCGGCCTCTGTATCTTGGGTGGTGGTGTTTAGTGAGGATGACAGGTTTGGAGGGGATGAGGTGTTTGCAGAAGCCTTATCTTACGCCCCAAGCGTTATCGCTATGTTTGAAACCGATGGATTTAAGGAGGTTCCAAAAACTGAGGGAACTGTAATTCTAGGTGATGATATTGGCGGGGTTATGGCTAAGGGGGTGACGCAGAACATACAGCCTTTGCGCGATGTTTCGTTGCAGGGGGTAGTAGGCGCAACCCTAGAAGCTGATCTTTTGTTGCGTAGAATGCCTCTTTTAATGCGTAGTCCAGAGGGGTGGATGGCTAGTTTTGGCACTCAACTACTAAAGGCGGTTACTGGAACAAGCACTTACGTCATTAAAACAAACGCTAATGGCATCCAAGAGGTAAGGGTCAAACAGCTAAACCCCATTCCAACAGACAGCGATGGGCGAGTATGGGTTAACTGGGTTGCTACTGAATCAACATCATTGCAAGAAATGAATGTTTCAGGAAAGATGGTTGTTATTGGAACTACTGCTAAAGGAATACTCCCCGCAATAGCCACCCCCAAAGGATTGCTTTACCCCCACCAGATACAAGCGGCATTGGCCGAGACAATTATTCACGCATCTAACAAGAAGATGCCTATGGTTCCACAGGAGTCTATGCTGTATGAAGCGGCAATTATCGTCGCTGGGGCGCTATTGGTGTTTCTGTCAATAAACTATTTGGGGGTGTACCTTGGGGCTTTGCTCTCTTTTGTAGTTATGGCGGCTACTATGGGTTTTGGGTTCTACTTAATTCGGTCTGGAATGCTGATAGATGTTACTTGGGCAACCGTCTCTGAATTTGTTGTTGCTCTATTTGCCTTTTATGTAAACTACAGAGAACAATACAAGCTAAAAGAACAGATTAAGAAACAGTTTGAGCATTATTTAGACCCAAGGCAGGTTAAGAAACTCCAAGAAAACCCCGAATTACTCAAGTTAGGGGGTGAAAAACGGTACTGTACGTTCCTGTTTACAGATGTTCGCGGGTTCACGGCTCTGTCAGAGAGTGTAACGCCTGAAGAAGTGGCTTATATAATGAATAAAGCCCTTACAGCCCAGCAATCAGCGGTTGCTCAATGTCATGGAATGGTAGATAAGTACATTGGTGATGCAATGATGGCTATATTTGGAGCGCCTTTAGACCTAGAAAACCATGAAGATTGGGCTATAGAATGCGCCATCCAAATAGAGAAGAATATGGAGGAGCTTAATATTGAGTTTAAATCAAAAGGTTTGCCCCCCATTAAGATCGGCATTGGAATTAACAGCGGTGATGCAATTATAGGCAACATGGGTTCAGACCAGCGCTTTGATTATACGGCTATAGGTGACGCGGTTAATGTAGCGGCTAGGCTGGAGTCTGGAACCAAAGCGGCTGGGGTTGATGTTCTTATAGGGCATAAGACTGCCAAAAACTCTAAATGTAAGTTACAATCTCTCCCATCAATAGAAGCCAAAGGCAAATCTGAAAAGGTTGAGGTGTTTACCCTTGAAAAAAAGTGAAGTAGATAGGATTGCGGCTCACGAAGAGCTTTGTCTGATACGGTATAACAACATAGAAAAAAGGCTTGAAGAAGGCTCGTCAAGGTTTGACAGGCTTGAAAATATGATGTGGGGAGTCTACCCCTTTATACTCGTCTGTCTTGCCGTGGCGAAGTTTGGTTGATACTATAAACATTCATACCCCAGTAGGGGATAACTAAAGCAGAGGCTAATATGAGCAAATTAGAAGAGAAAGCGGCAATGACTGATTCAATGGTAATGGAAAAGAACGGTGAGAAAACAGGCGTTCAAGAGAAGTCTGAGACTTTCACTTACGCAGACTATGATAATGGCGTTTCAAAAGAATGGCTTGTTAATGCACTTAGTCCTGATGCGGTTCTAATTATTAACCACGTTCAGAACCTACAAAATAAACTGACTCAGCTACAGCTTGACGCAAACGATGTAAATTCAGCTATCCAAGCAAACAAGCAAAAATTAACCGACCTTTTGCCAAGCGATGATTTAGCATTAATCACAGAGCTTGAGAAGGATGTAACCGAACACTAAAAGAGGCCGATCATGGCTGGACTTACGGTAAGCGCACAACCAACTACAGAGCCTCTATCTGAGGGTGAGATAAGGGCTTACTGTAGGGTTCAGGATGACACTGATCTTGATATCCTCCTTATGATGGGCAAGGCCGCTCGTCAATTTTGCGAAGAGTTCACGAACAGGGCTATGTTGCTCCAAACCATGCATCTTTTCTTAGATGCTAATGAGGATATGGAAACACCTCTATGGGAAGGTATGCGTACAGGCCCATTCTTAAACTACTACAAGAACTATGTAACACTCGCAAGAGGCCCAGTACATTCTGTTGTCAGCGTTCAAACCTTTAACGATTCAGATGTGGCTACTACAATGGCCGCATCCAAGTATTTCGTGGATAACGCAAGAGAGCCAGCAAGAATTACCTTGAGAACTGGGGAAACCTTCCCCACAGCTCTGAGGGTGGCTAACTCTATAAAGGTTATTTACAAGGTTGGATACTCAAGCGTATCTCTAGTTCCAGAGCCTTTGAAGCTAGGAATGTTAATGCATATTGCATACATGTATGACCAGCGCGGTGACATGAAAGATTACCAGCAAACTCTAGCTATGCCTCCTATGATACAGAAGCTATACGCTCCGTATGTCATTCATGGGGGCATGGGTAGCTCTGTATTAATGGCCACAGGGTAATGGCCGTCTCTAGCGCATCCGTAGGCGCAATGAACAAAAGAATTACAATTCAAAAGGTTGCAAGCACAACTGATGCGGGTGGAGGCCGTGGGGTAACGTGGTCTACATACAACACAGTTAACGCGCATGTACAGCAACAATCAGCGTCCAGCAAGTATACGCAAGGGGTTGTTGATGAAAAGGGCGTATACATCTTTACGGTACGTTATATCGCTGGCGTAACTTCTGACCAAAGAATCAGCTACAACACCAAAATATTTAATATCACATCGGTAATAAATCCTGACGAAAGAAATAAGTACCTTGTTATTAAGGGTATGGAAGGGGTTGCTGTATGAGTGTGGTTATCGTTAATGAAAAGCAGTTTATGGCTAAATTGACAAAAAAGCTAAAAGGAAATCCTATTAAAAACGCTAAAATAGCCTGTCAATTAGCGGCTGATGCAGTAAGGGCTGAGGCTATAGATTCTATTGCTAGAGGGTCAAAAAGTGGGGCAACCGTTAGAAAATCCAACCCTAGCCGAACGCATACTCAATCAGCAACTGGTCAAGCTCCAGCAACGGATACAGGGTTTTTAATATCTCAAATAACGGCTACGAACAGAAGGAAAGGCACGATTGTATTTGGAGAGGTTAAATCATCAGCCCCTTATTCAAAGCCCCTTGAGTTTGGCACTAGAAGTATGGGAAAGCGCCCATTTATGCAACCCGCCTTAGATAGAAGCGCAGATCAGATAAAAAGAATATTTATACGCCAAGGACTTATAAACAAGAAGGGTGCTATAAAATGAGCATTAATCAATTTGCATTGCAGACCGCTATATACTCAAAGCTATCTGCGGATAACAACCTTACGGCTGTTTTAGGCGCTAAAGTTTTTGACGATGTTCCTGAAAATACACCTTATCCTTACATTCAGCTAGGCGAAGATAATGCATCAGATTACAGCACCAAAGATCAAACTGGGTCTGAGGTTACTGTAAACATAGATATTTGGAGTAGGTATAGGGGCAGTTTGGAGGCAAAAAATATAATGGACAGGATACACACACTGTTGCATGATAGCAGTCTGTCCGTCACTGGGGCTAACTTCATTAGTATGCGTTTTGAGTTCAGTGACATAATCAGAGACCCAGATGGGATTACGAGGCATGGAGTAATGAGATTTCGTGCAATTATGCTAGGTTAATATAATCAACGAAGTTGATAGGAGAATTTAGATGGCGGCACAAAAAGGTTTAGACTTATTACTAAAAATTGATATTGGTGGAACTTACACAACTATAGGTGGATTGCGCTCAACATCAATTACCATGAACGAAGAATCCGTAGACGCTACAAGCAAAGACTCTCTAGGCAGTAGAACATTGCTTGCTGGTGGTGGTGTTCAAAGCGTATCTATATCTGGCTCAGGAATTTTTACTGATACTGCGGCTGAGGTTGCACTTAGAACCGCTTACGCGGCACAGGCAAATACCACTAACGGTTCCAGCGCTCAAACAGCGGCTTTTGAGAACTTCCAAGTTATTATTCCTGATCTCGGCACTATGACTGGTGCATTCCAGATTACATCTTTGGAGTATGCTGGAGAGTATAACGGTGAAGCAACTTACTCAATATCGTTAGAGTCTGCTGGATTTACTACATTCGCATAATGCTGGAGGTGAGTAATGTCTTGGGCTAAAGCTAAGATCAATATTGGCTCTAAAAAATTAAACGGAATGGTTAGTGGCGAAAGAGTAACGTGTCCATGTCCCGAAGGTTTTGAAGAGGTAAGTGAGATTACTGTAAATGGCAAGAAGTGCAATGTTGCTTCTTGTCGGCTTGACTCCAGAGATGGTGTCTTACATTTAACTGTTGCAATGGCAACTACAAAGAAGGGAAAGTCAGATGACAAATCCGTTAAAGGGTCAGATATCAATTAATCTTGGGGGCGAGGATTACACTTGCCGCCTTACTGTTGATGCCATTATCAAGATTGAAACAGAACTTGATAAAGGCATATTGGCGATTACGCAAAAGCTCTCTGACGCTGATGTAAGAGTTAAAGAGCTTGCGGTTATTTTATTGCACGCGCTGAGAGGTGGCGGTAACAATCTAACTATGGGTGATGTTAAGTTGTTAATCCAAAATAGCGGGATTGTGGATACCTGTAGCGCAGTAGCTACTCTATTAGTATCAACCATGAGTGACCCAAGCGAGAGTGGTGGAGATTCAAAAAAGGGTTAGGTGACGAACTAGAGGCAATTAATTGGAGGAGGTTCTTTGAGGTATGCGTAGGCATGATTCATATAGCCCCCTCTGAGTTCTGGAATATGTCACCTATAGAGATTTATACGGCTATATCTGGATTCCAAGAGTTTAATACTTCAGGTGAAGATTCCTCTGGGATGGATAGGGATAGTCTCAATGAACTTATGGAGCTATATCCAGACTAATGGCAAAGACAATTGACGAACTTGTTGTAAGGATTAAAGCAGATACTAAGCAACTGCAAGAAGCCTTAAAGAAAACCAAAGAATCTACGGGTAAGAGCAAGAAAGGTTTTCTGGGGATGGGCGCGGCTCTAAAGGCCATGAAGGGTCCATTAAAGGCTGTCGCTATAGGCTTGGCCGCGTTTGGTGCTGTTATAACTCCTATTGCCAGAGTGGGCATGGAGTTTGAGAATCTAAAGCTATCCTTAAATACTGTATTTGGCTCAATATCTCAAGGTAAGCAGGCTTTCGCGCAGGTAAAGAAATTTGCTACAGAAAGCCCATTTCAAATAAAAGACCTAACAAAAGCATTCATTCAGCTTAAATCCGCAGGAATACAACCAACCGAAAAAATGTTTAAGACGTTTGCTGATGCATCGTCTGTTGCTATTGATTCGCTTGGAGCTTTTGAGGCACTTGTTAGAATAACCCAAAGATCAATGGGTGGTGGTTTAGGTCTGGAAGAATTAACCCAAATTTCAGATCGCGGTATTCCTGTATTTGAAATACTTAGACAAAAGCTAGGAAAGACTCGCTTACAGATCACTGAGATGGGTCAAACTGCTGAGGGTGCGGCTCTAATAATGGCGGCTCTTAGCGAGGGATTGGACGAAAGGTTTGGTGGTGCAGTAGCGGCCAAGATGGAAACCTTGACTCAAAAAATATCAAATATGAACGATGCATTTTCTGGTTTAGCTGACACCATATTTACGGAGCTTGGGGTCGGTGCCGCTCTAAAGGCTGTAACTGGATTGGTGGGTGAAGCGGCCATATCTATTGATAACTTTATACAAAGGCAAACGTCAGGGCAAAGCCAAGATTTTTTAGATGCAAAAGACACTAGGGAGCGGCAAAGCGTACTCGCTGATGAGCAAGCCGAAGATCAGTCTCTTATGGATGCATCTAATAATGCACAATTTGCTGGATTGCTTGGTCTTGGTTCTGGTGGTGACTCTTCTCAAACGTCTCCTGAAATCGCTAAAAGAAGAAACATCCAAAAAAGGATGGAAGCGAGAGCGCTGTTAATCCTAAAGCTAGATGGAGATTTAATTAACGAAAGGTTAGCCCTAGAAAAGCAAGGAAGAAACAAATCCGAGGCGGCCGCAGAGCAGGCGACTAATGACGCGTTAGCTAAAGCCGCGACTGACAGAAAGAAACTTCTTGCTGATGCAAGCTCAACCGCCATGTCTACCGAAGACCCTATTGTAAAAGCAAAAGCGGACTTAGCGGAGTTGAAGGCTATATTAGATGGCGGCATAGCTACAGAGTTAGCGGCTACATTTAAGCATCTTGACCCAGATAGCGTTATCGCACAGCTTACGGCTGATATAACGGAAATGGAAAGAAAGGTAGTTGCCACTGGCGAGTCTGTTAAAGCGGCTGGATTCACTGAAGAGTTTGGCCATGTAAGAGATGTTATTGAAAGCACTGTAACCCCTCTATCAAAGTTAAAAGCAATTATTGCAGAAATAAATGAGATGACCAGCGACAACCCTGATGCTTTGAAAGAAATGCTTCTGGGTACTGGAATGAGTCTTGATGAGGTTCTTGTCATACTTAATGCAAGGCTTGCTTCTTTGAATGAAAAAGTAGAAGAAGTATCAGATACTTTAGGGACACAACTACAGCAAGCAGTGACAAATTCAGCTAACGCTTTCACCAGCAATTTTGTCAACGCCCTAATGGAGGGTAAAAACGCTCTTGGCTCATTTAAAGATTTTGCAAAAAGCATGGTGTCTCAAATT
>Ga0209071_1001267_pt1 | contig 10557 bp, 17 predicted proteins | sample CoawatmetaG10DNA_2_FD_187513 | JGI IMG/M metagenome (GOLD analysis project Ga0209071, IMG submission 187513) | Marine microbial communities from the West Antarctic Peninsula - Coastal water metaG108-DNA (SPAdes) (version 2) | ecosystem: Environmental > Aquatic > Marine > Coastal ... | reverse complement strand
GCTCATCTCGCGCCAGACGGCCAAGGGTGCGTCTCACTCGTGTCTGCGGCACGTACACTCCTTGCAAGCTGACTGACGCTGTCTCCCTCTCTCGATCCGACTCTGCAGAGGCGCTCGCGGCGTCGTCGGTCAAGATCGCCGGTCGTGACGTGCTCGCGACGTGGAAGGTGCTCGTCGCCCTCGCCGGCGCGCCCTCGCTCTACACCATCTACGCCGTCAACGCCGTCGTCCTCGCGCACAAGCTCGCCCTGCCGCCCTCGTACCGCTGGTGGGCGCCGTTCGCGACGTTCGCCGGCCTCCCGCTCATCGGGGTCGCCGCGCTCAAGTTTGGCGAGGTCGGCATGGACGTCTACAAGTGCGTGACATTCGCTCTGCGATCGAGTTTAGGCGGCTGGTCTGATGTGCTCTCTCCCCGACTGTGTCCGCAGGTCGCTCCGCCCGCTCGTCCTGTCGCTCGTCCCGGGCAAGGAGCCGCAGCTCATGCGCGTGCAGCGCATGCGTGAGGAGCTCGCGACAGAGCTCAACGTCCTCGTCGAAGAGCTCGCGCCGGCCCTCTTTGACGACTTCTCGTCGTCGCGCATCATCCCCTCGACGGCGGCGGGCGCGCAGCGTCGCGACAGCGCCCAGGGCAAGTTCTTCCAGCACCCGCTCAGCTGGGTCGACGAGCTCTTCTTCGGCCCGGCGTGGAGCTCGAGCATGGCGTACCCGCAGGACCGCCACGTCCGGCCCAACCAGGGCGAGTCGCCCTTCTCGCGCGCGCAGGGCGGCGGCGCCGAGAGCGACCTGGACGGCGGCTTCACCGACGGTCAGGGCACTGGCAGCGGCTACGTCTCGGGCTACACGACCGAGGAGGCGCCCGACTACGACGAGGTCATCCACATCCTCAACCGCGAGCAGGGGCACCCGGACTCGCCCGCCGCGCCGAGCTCGTCGCGCCCCGTCATTCAGCGCCGCGCGTCGAGGCAGCGCTCGAGGTCGGGACTCAACCTCGCGGCCATGAGCCCCGTGTCGCCGACGACTACGCTCGCAGGCGCTGCGGGGTCGGCGTCGGCGTCGGGCGCGCAGGCGGGCCAGGGTGGAAGCGCCGAGACGAGGCGCAGGGGCGCTGCTGGCCAGCAGCCGGAGTGAGGAGTTCGAGCAGGGTGGATCGCTAGAGGGCTGTCGTGTGTCGAGACAGAGCTTGCAGAGGAGAAGGAGGAGGAGGAGGAGATACTCGCTCCCCGGTGACCCGGCCGTCCGTCCCGCTTTGTCTGCATGATTTCCCCGTCCGTAGCTTCTTCAGGGTGGATACGTCGTCGTCGTCGCAGGTTGTAAACTGAGCCCCGTCTGTTTTACTTTCTCTCTCGGGCGAGCCAGCGAGCGACCGACGTTGGCCGCGACCGAGCCCTTTGCGTCTTGCCTTCCTCCTACCACACTCGCCTCGTGCATCCATCAACGTCGGCCCCCGTGATCACCAGCACAGCTCTACGCTCAGCCGCAACTCCGCACGCCGCCTCCTTCGCGTGTGCTCCTCGACCACCTCGCGCCCCGCCCCACCTCTCGGCTCAAGCCTTTCCTCCACTCGCGCCCGTTCGCATCCACCTCGATTCAGCTCAGCATGACCGACACGTCCAGCGACAGCTTCAAGCTCATCTATCACGCCGGCATTCCCGGCCGCGGTGAGGTGTGTCCTTCTCTCTTCCCCTCTCTCTGCTCCCAGGCTCCTTCGCTTTCCCTCCATTTCGGTCGCGTCCTTCTCAGCACCCCAGCGACTACTTTCCCACATTTCCGAACCGATCTCGCTCTGTCACTGCGCTGCGTCTCTTTGCTGAACCTGTCGCACGCGCACGCAGTTCCCGCGCCTCTTCCTCGAGGCAACGGGGACGCCCTACGAGGACACGGCGCTGACCGTGGGGCAAGACGCTGTCAAGCCCTACCTCGACGGATCTTTCGAAGGATCTGGTGCGGCGCGGCATCTTCCCCCTTCGTGCTTCCGACCCGACTGAGACGAACCGGCTTTTGCAGACTCGAACCCGCTGCCGTTCGCGCCGCCGGTGCTCAAGCACGGCTCGGTCGTCATTTCGCAGACGTCCAACATCCTCCTGTACCTCGCGACGCACGTCTCGTCGCCGATCGAGCTCGACGCGGGGGGCGAGGACGGCGAGCCCGCCAGCAAGAAGGCCAAGGCGTCGGCGCTTTCGGTCGATGACCCCAAGCTGTTCCACGCGCAGGAGCTGGCGCTGACTATCCTTGACCTCAACAACGAGGTGCGCTCGGTCCGGTCGAGCCTGACTCCGCGGACGAGGCTGACGTCGGTGCGAGATCTCCGCCGCGACAGATTCACGACACGCACCACCCGATCGCCGTCTCGGCGTACTACGAAGAGTTCAAGGACGAGGCGTTCAAGCGTGCTGGGGACTTCAGGAAGAACCGGCTGCCCAAGTTCTTCAAGCACTTTGAGGACAGTGCGTTTCGACCTTCCCGCCTCGCATCGGGTCCGAGTTGCGTTCGCACTGACCCTTCTCCTCTCCCCGCAGACCTGCAGCGCTCGACCTCGGGGTACCTCCTCAGCTCGGGCCCCTCGCACGCCGACCTGTGCCTTTTCCAAGTCTACGACGGCCTCCTCTTCGCCTTCCCCAAACTCATGGCCAAGGTCGGGCCCGAGTACGCCAAGGTGACGGCGCTGTACGAGCGCGTCAAGGCCGCACCGAGGATCAAGGCGTACCTCGAGAGCGACCGGCGCCAGCAGTACTCGATGGGCATCTTCCGGCACTACCCCGAGTTGGACGAGCAGGAGTGAATCGCCTGTCGAAGCAACCCCCTTTGTCTATAGCCTGCTCGGGTCGTCTGTGGTCCTCGCGGCCCTGTTGAACAGCAAAAGCGTGCTCGAGAGAAGGCAAACTGCAAACTACACGACTGGGTCCCCTCCCGCATCCCCGTCTCAGAACACCTGGTTCTGCTCCAGCTCCTTCAGCTCTGCGTCGTCAAGCAAGTCACCCTCACCAACGTCAACCGACCACGTCACGTCCTCGACGGTGCTCGCCCCCTTCTTGCGCTCCTTGAGCTTCTGCTCGTTGTCCCTCGTCGCCTGCGCAAAGTCCCGGTCCTGAGCAACGGGCATCAGGGCGCCATTGTTGGCAAAGCGGTCGGCTTGCTCGTTGCCCTCGATGCCGACGTGTGCCTTGACCTTCTGAAACGTGATGTTGGCGAGTTGCGAGGACGAGTCGGCGGGCATGCGGAGCGCGAGGAGCGAGAGGATGTAGCGGATGAGGTCCTGGTTGGCGACCGGCTTGCCCTCGGCCGTCTTCCAGCCGCGGCGCTTCCAGGACGGGATCCACTTGGAGAAGACTGCAGCAGCGAGAAGGGGCGTCAGTGCTGTTGCTTGTCGGAGGGTGTGGAGCGCCAGACGACTCGCGCGACTTACCGGCGATGGTGTACTCCGAATCGCTGCAGATCGTCAACGGCAGTTCTGGATGCGGGTCCGACTCGAGGATGCGCGCGACGGCCTGCGTGAGTCGAGAGTCGAGAGGAGTGGACAAGTGCAGCGAGCGTCAGCCTAGTGAGCTCGAGACGAGATCGGTCGAGGGCAGGAGCGACTTGCATACATCTCGGCGCGGTTGTTGGTCTGCAGCTTGCCCGGTAGCCGCTCCGACAGGTTCCTGAGGGCGAGAGGGGATCAGCTCGAAACGTCAAGCAGAGAAGACGGAGCGGGACGGAGCGCACTTGGCGCCAGCCTCGTGGCCCCAGAAGACACCGATCCCCGCAACAGCGCCCCTCTTGCCATTGCCCCTCGAGCTCCCGTCGCAGTAGACCCTCCTTCGAGACGACGACCCACGACCAAAGACGGGGTCGCCGGCGCCTCCTCCCGCCGCACTGCCGCTGCCGCCCGCCGCGCTGCCCTGCTTCTGCCGCTTGACGGCGCGCTCGATCGCCCCCGCCGCATCTGACGAGCGCTTGTTTCGCAGTCTTGAGGTGACAACCGGTCCAGTCAAGACATTGGCGGCGGAGGAGGGGCCTCCCCCGCCAGCGATGAAGGCCTCTGCTTCTTGGCGGGTCGGGAACTTCTTGTGGCGCGCGTCTTGGAAGCCGTTGACCTGTGCTGCGCAGTCGTCCCACGAGGTGTAGACGCCTGGCAGGCGCCCGACGCGGACTGGGAGCGGGGGAGGGATCGAGAGGCGTGAGCGAGCTGATGAGAGGCGGGGAGAGATGGTGTGGGCGCACCAGCGTAGAAGCCGCCCTTGGTACCCCTTGTCATGATTTGCCTGAGTCGCCTGAACACGGTGTCGGGTCGTCCAGAGGGGAGTGCCGAGACCGAGCAATGTCAACCTCGCCTCCTCCTCTTCCCTTTCCCCCGCTTCTCCTCCCAGGGCAAGCACCACCGCAGGGCTGTCAACGATGGCGCAGGTACGCTCATGCAGGCTTCATCTACTTCCCTCATAGCTCACCACGCTCCGCGCGCAGAGGTTCAAGCCCGCTGCGACCACTCAACAAGTCGATCAACCCGTGACGCTCCAGACTAGTCTGCAGCAGGTCAAGGTGCGGGCAGGTGCTTTCGCACTTGGTTAAGAGCCATGATTGAATGACCTGCTGCCGGCTTCCCGCGCAGGTGCTCCTCGAAGCTGGCATCGGCTGCGTCGCCTTCCTGCGGTGCGCTCCACCGCTTCAGCTGCCTTCGTCTCGCGCCTGCTGCTCTCTTCTGGCTGTCTTAGTCTTTCCTGAGCCCTCAGCTGACGGCATGTGCGCTGGACTCGCACTGCCGCAGCGGCCTGCTGCCCGAGGACTCGTTCGAGGACTACAAGCTGCTCGCGCCCAAGCCGCCCCTGTCGCGCAGCGGCACCTCGACAGCTGCGACCGAAGAGATTGAGAAGGACAAGGTCGCCGCGCCGAGCACGGTGCGCGTCAAGAAGCTCAAGCGCGGCATGTCCGTCGAGGCCGACAAGCTTCTCGACTACCTCGTGCGTTGACGCTGCGCTGCCGTTCACGGCGTGACTCCTGACGCGCAAGCGGACTGATCGTCGTATTCGTTGCGCGCAGGAGCTCGGCGCGACCGAGGCAATCGAGAAGGGCTACCTCCACCAGCTTGGTGCGCTCTCCTCGCATCTCTGCCCCCGTCGTCCACCTCGCCTGATCGAGACCTCCTCGCGGTAGTCTTCGCCATCTACCTCGACCCGGACCAGCCAACCAACCTCGTCGAGAGCTACACTTTCACCTTTACGTACGAAACGGACGCCGAGGGCAACAAGGTGGGCTCGCTGCCGCACACGACTCCTCCTGCGCGCGTTGACCTCCCCCGTTCCGGCAGCGCCCCGAGCTCGTCGTGCGCGACCAGCTGAGCGGCATGGTCATTTCGTCGACGCACGGCCTCGCCAACAAGGAGGCGCCGCGCAAGGAGGGCGACGTCAAGAGACAGGTGCAACAGATGATCAAGAAGTGCGCGCGCGTCATTGCCCCCGGTGCATCTCCTTCCGCATTGACACACACCTCCACTGCGCAGCCTCATTACGAGCACGCAGGTCCTCGACGAGCTTCCGCGCCGCAGGTTCCTCAACGTGCGCCTGTTCTACACCAAGGAGACGCCCGAGTCGTACGAGCCGCCGTGCTTCCGGTGCGTGACCACCCCTGCTCTTTGCGCCGCGATGCTCAATGCTGACTTCGTTACCACGCGCCGCAGCCCCGTGCCGAGTGACACTCCGGGCTACACCCTCATGACGCCCTCGGTCGCCGACCCGCCTGACTTTGGCACGCTCGGCAGCGTGTCGACGGGCTACCATGGGTGCGGCTCTTGTGCTCCCACCTCTCAGGTATCTTGGCCTGACAACGACATCACAGTGTCGCGCTCCACTCGGTCTCGATCGCGCACGTTCTCGACACGCCATTCGACGAGCACATCACGCTCGACGAGGCCCTCGCGCGCAACCGCTTCGACGCAGCCTCGCGCCCCGTCGTCTGGGACGCAGAGTCGCTCACCGAGTCGGCCACGGACGAGGACGCCAAGCTCAAGGTCGTCGAGCCCGTCGCGGTGCGGGACCTGCGCGGCGGGCTGCACACGATCCGAGAGGTGAGCGAGGCGGACGACGAGGACATGGAGGAGCTGAGGAAGAGGGTGGGGATTGAGGCGAGCGAGGAGGCGGTCGTGACGGCGAGGGGCATGGCCGAGGAGACGCTGCTCGACTCGAACCTGTCGGACAACGCGGTCCTCCGCCGTGCAGTTCGTCGCGCTCCTCTCTGCGCTCACTCTGGCTCCTACCGATGCCTTGTCGCGCTCGCAGATCGCGTCGACGGAGAGGCGCGCCCCCTCAGCTGGCGCCGCCCCCACGCAGCTCGACCCCGTCGCGTCGCGCCAGAAGTCGTTCATCCCGCCCGTGCCGCTCTTTGACGAGTCGGCGACGCAGTACCAGGACCGCATCGCTGCCAGCGCGGCGAACGGGGCGAACCAGTCGCCGCCCGTCGCGGGCCCGTCCAAGCAGCCCGCGATCAAGGACAAGCGCGAGGAGCCAGAGAAGGTCCATGCGGAGACGCCGCCGGCCGAGACGCAACTCTTCGAGTGATCGTCATTGCCCTGATGGTTTGTACGCGTGCCGCCACTGACTCGTTGAAATTCGCCGCAGACTCGCCGATGGACGTCGACGGCGGTGCGACTGGCGACGACAAGGATGCCGAGACGACTCTTGGCACGGAGCCCGACACGACCAAGACGCTCGAGATGCTCGAACAGACGGAGACTGCTGCGCTGCAGCAGGCTTCGAAGAAGGATCGCCCCCGCCGCAAGAGCACGAGGAACAAGGTCAAGACGCCCGACGACGCGTGCGAGTGCGGTGCGTCCTGCCCTCGACGTCCCTGGACGGGCGACACCCAGACTGATGCGACGGACTGCTCGCAGGGGACAAGGATGAGGACGGTGGCATGATCTGCTGCTCCAGCGCGTCCCGCCGGCTGCCGTCACCGCAGAGCCACGGCTGACGGCCTACCTCGCCCAGCCTGCGACGTGTGGAAGCACACGTCCTGCTACGGCTTCGACGCCGCCACGGACCAGCGCATCCCCGACTTCTTCGAGTGCTACCGCTGCCTCGCTTACGCTGCGCTGGGTGAGACGGCGCACGAGCCGGACAAGGAGGACGAGATCGAGCAGGCGCTTGCCGAGTTCCGCAGTCTGGCGCTATTCCGCCGCGGTACGTCAGCTCCATTCACCAGCGCTGCGGCTGCTCCTCCTGACGATCATCCACGCAGCGCTCGCCGTCGTCTGGAGCGAGGGCGTGCTCAGCATGGCCCAGCTCGCCAAGCGTCTTGGTGCGTGCCCCTGCTCCGTCCTCGCCGCCTCGTTCACAGGACTCAGTGCGTGTTCTCCCTCAGCCGTCGACAATTCGACTGCTGCGCAGGTCATCAAGCGCCTCAAGTCGGAGGAGTTCATGCTCGAGCAGGGCGCGCCCCAGCGTCGCCAGCGCGGCGAGAACGCCTCGCAGGTCGGTTCGCTCAAGGCAGGCACCTTCATTGTCAACAAGTGAGTCATCTGAAAATCTGCACGATGCGGAGCGTGCACTCACGTTCAGCCACTCGGTCAGGTCGGCCAAGCAGCTCAAGCGCAAGAAGGCCGAGTACTTTGACCCGGGACGCGGCGCCGAGCATGGTATCGCCGCGGCCCTTCGCATTGCCGCGAAGGAGGCCGAGGGGACTGCTGCTGCTGCGAGCCAAACGGCATGCCCCCATCGCTGCCTCTCAGCGAATCGCTCCGCTGACTTTGATCCCTCAGGGCGCTCACGCTCCGACGTCCGACAAGCAATCCACTGGCCCAGCTGTGCTCGTCGAGGATTCGCCTTCGTCTTCCCAGCAGAATCAGAAGCTTGCCTTCGGCGGCGCTCCCGACCCCTCTACCTCGCCTGCCGACCCCATCATCGACGACTCGCAGCCGCTCCCCTTCTCGACGCCGGACTCGATCGCTGCCGCCGACTCGGCGAGCGGCACCGGCCCGCTCGCTCCTGCGCGCGGACAAACGCAGCGGTACTCGGCCGCCAAGCGCTTCGAGGAGCCGCCGGCGAGCTACGTCCCGCAGGGCGATGCCAAGGTCAAGGGCAAGGGCAAGGCGGTCGAGCGCGTGAAGGATCGGCCTGCGGGGCAGGTGCGTCGAGCGCCAAGGCTCCCTGCTTGTCGCGCGCACGAGTCACACTCGCCCGCGCAGCAGCCCGCGCCGATGGACGTCGACCTCGCGCCTGCGCCGTCGCCTCAGTCGAGCACGAGTCGTGCGGGACTCAAAAAGCGCCGCTCGATGGCCGAGTTGCAGGTCAACTCCGAACACAACGCGGTGACCGGAGGTGTACCGGCGAGGAAGAAGCAGAAGGTCAGCGAGGCGAGCGAGATCGAGGTCTAGCTGTCGGGTTGTGGCGCGAGGTCGAAGAGTGAGGGTGGCTTTGCACGCTTGTCGGGTCTTCTGTGTCTGATGCCATCAATACGCAGTGCTCGCTTAGCTCGGTCCCGGACGTCTGCAGAGGCAGCGACGTGAGAGGGTCACGCGCGGCTTGGCTTGAACGCGCGGCGGGCCAAAGGCGGCCGTGTAGCGGGGCTCCCACGTGACGGGAAAGCCGGGGCCTTGCGGGCCGACAAAATCGCTCTGCTTCTGCGGGTTGACGCCCTGCGGGACCTGGTAACCCGAAAGGCCCGACTCGAGGTAGGTCCCGATGGCGTCGCGCTTGCCCTCGATGGCCGCCTGCCCCGCGAGGTACTCCGGCACCTCCGTAGACGCCAAACGAATGGCCGTGATCATCCCCGGTCCATTCGACAGGGAGCGACCGCCACGGAGGCTGGGTGCCGCGCACGGGCCTCGCGCTGTCCTGCGCCACACCTCAGGAGAATACGGCGTCTGGCGACTCTGCATACCATCTCGCCTTTCGTCGTCTCGACAAGTGAAGCGGGCTACGTCTACTTGCACCACTGGCTTTCTCTTCCTCTTGATCTGCCGCGTCTACAGCAGGAAGCCAAACTCGCGCTCGAGCACGGCGCCGATCGCCTGAGTGTCGAACGGGATCCACTCGACGTCGTACTCTTCGCCCTTGATGCCCTCCTTCGAGTACAGCTTGGCGTACTTGCGCCCGTCCTGCGGTGCGCCGGCCTCGATGGCGGGGATGCCGTGGCACAGCGACCTGCGCGCGCCGTTGGGCAGCAGCCGCGACGTGAGGAAGATGGATGCCCAGGTCGCGCTTGGGTGTTGCGAGTTGTAGAAGTCGGCGGTGACGATGTCCAGAGGGGCGAGGGTCGCGAGGGAGAAGTGAACGCAGGGCGTGTAGTAGCCGGGGCCGCTCTTGGCCTCGACGTGCGAACGAATGATGGTACCGGCAGGGACGACGCGTCGGTACAGGGTCCAGCCCGCGGGAGCATCGTGTATGTGCGACGTGTCACCGCCGGGCATGGCCTCCTCGCACAGGAGGAACGACTCGGACCGCGAGAGAGAGGCCGACGTCGCGCCGTGGCGCAGCGGGATCGGGATGGGACTGCCACCGCCGCCGAAGCCTGTGTGCAGGGGAAAACGAGGTCAGTGTGCAGCTCGAAGCACACCTTGCAGGCGACAGAGAAAACCTCACCAAAATCGCAGAACCACCTGCCTGCCGAGCCTTCCCAGTCGACAATGGCGCACGTGTGGGTCGTCTGCGACCACCAACTGTACCCAACTTCTGCCGGGTCCTTGCCGCGCTGAAGGAAGACTCGCGCGCCGACCTCGCTCACGCGGAAACCAAAGCCTGCAGGCGCGGGTCCAGGTGAGCGGTCTGCTAGACAGCGGGAGGTCGGGGAAGCTCCGGCCAGGAGAAAGCGGCGTACCCCGCAGTAAAGAGGCGGCGAGCGTGCCCAGAGCGTAGCAGTACCCGCCTTGACGCTTGAGGATCACGCGCTGAAAGTTGCCTCGCCCAAGCTCCATGCCTGGCCCTCGTCGCCATTCGATCGGTTCTCCCTTGTCCTTGCCTCGACGCCATTCGTCGGATCCGACGTGAATGGCCGACGAGTCGTACGGAACCGAGAGGTGGTGCGCCATGAGGATCCTTGAGAGGAGGTCGAGCGAGGGTGGCTCAACGACGGAATCCTTGGGGAGCCCAATGCGCGCGAGGTACGCCTCGCTGTCGCTCGTGTTGAGACATGCGAGTGTCGGGGGGACGCTCGTCGAGAGGTAGACGCTGTCGAGAGGCCGAGAGGTTCTCATCTGTTGGCGGTGAGGGGCGAACTCAGGCGGGTCGAGCGTGGCAGCTCGAGGATGCAGCGGGGCGCTTGAAGGGTGCAACGAGCGCCGATAAGCCCTCGAGAGCGAGAGCGAGTCAGGTCAGAGTCACGGAAGAGTGACAGCGCGAGTCAACGACCTCGAGCGGGCTCGACTCCGCGCTGCGCCAGGTCGGGCCGACGGCGGGCCGGCGCTTCCGGCCGGCGGATCGAGGAGAGGACGACTGCTTGTCTTTGGCACCGACTTCTATGGATGTACGACTGATGAACAAACTCAGAAGAAAAGGGAAAGGTCGACAGCGAGAGAAGAGGGAGGAGGAAGGAAGCCGCCGCCGGGAACGGAAACCGCAGCGGGCCGGAAGGGAGAAACGAGCGAGGTAGGTA
>Ga0209071_1001260_pt1 | contig 10593 bp, 9 predicted proteins | sample CoawatmetaG10DNA_2_FD_187513 | JGI IMG/M metagenome (GOLD analysis project Ga0209071, IMG submission 187513) | Marine microbial communities from the West Antarctic Peninsula - Coastal water metaG108-DNA (SPAdes) (version 2) | ecosystem: Environmental > Aquatic > Marine > Coastal ... | reverse complement strand
TTGGGAAAAAGAGTTAGGAATTATTAAGGAGAGCTGGTAATGAAAATTGGTAGCTTATCTTTAACCTTCGTTTCAACGTGAGAACAATTTTCATTTAGTATTTTTAAAGCTTGTTTTTTTGATATGTCTAAATTCAACTCTTTCCATACTAATGGGTCAGACCAAGCATACGCACCTGACACAAACGAAAAGGAAAGACAAAGGATGAGCATAAAAAATTTCATAAGGTCATCATTCACTCATCGGAGGAAAGATTCAACCTAAAGCTCTTAACAACTATTTAGGTCAAAATTCCAAACAAAACTCGTCTCCAATGAAACTACGACACCAGTACTAAGTGCCCGAGGTCCCATGCCCACGGCCCTTGGCTCCGTATCTCAAAGTTAGGTGTTGGGCTAAAACGGTCATTCAATCAAGTTGCAGCGAAAGGCTGCTTTGAGCCCATAGTAGACACCTTAAGCCGCAATGGCCACTGTACTGAAGTGGTATCAAGATTTTTTCATCTCGATACCACAAACAGTTTAGACCGCGTTATGCTCCGCGCTGCGTTATCGAAAGCTTGCAGCATCCAGTTTCGCCGGGCTTCCAAGTTTGGATGTCCAAATCAAACCCAGCCGCATCCATGGTCCCTTCATCCAGCGCGGAGGCGCAATAAAGAAGGGTTGCAAGCTCATCATCACTTACCGACGCATTGCGCCATGCTTTTTGCAGCGGGCACGTCATAAATTTGATCTTCATGCATTTTTCATCGCAACTTTCTCGTTGTGGCGAAAACATCTCTCCGCCATCTGGGGATTTTGCAAACGCGTCATACAGACCGTCAAAATCACCCGGGGCAAAACTCTTGAGTGTTTCGCCAAACCCCCGGCCATGCTGAAAAAATGCAGCTCTCAAAGTGTCGATTGCCTCTTGCTTGCCGTGTCGGCTAAGCAGCTCGCGGTACATTGCTAGGTACATCATGGCGCGGTCATTGTTCGCATCGTGTACGGCTGCAACAGCTTCATCTCTGTTCATTCGTTGTCTCCTTCAGATCAACTAATTTTCCGAAAACTCCAAAACCAAAGCTATGCTGACGCGCATCAGAGCGGCGCAAACATGTCCATTTGGTCCGGTGGGTGTAGTGGATCAGCTGACAGGAGGGCTGAGAATATATCGCAGCCGCCGAGACGGTGTTTTTTCAACCGCGACGTAAGGCTTTGAAGCAACACTGATATGATTGCTGAGTATCATCCGAACACTGTAGTAGGAATCGGGAAGTCAGTCAAATTTGAACCTCGTGACACCAATTTCCAAGATACTCTTTGAACATGGCAATGGCAGCTTTGTCCGCATAGCAGCCGTTAGTGCTGGGCGAACGAAATGTCTGCTTCCTCAGTTGGTGCTGGCAAACACAATTACCCCCCAAATGAAACTACGCCCCCAATACTAAAGGCCCGAGGTCCGAGGCGCGCGGCACTTGGTTCAGGGCCCTGGGGTCAGCCTTGCGCCTTTCAACGGTTTAGATTGAGCGCAGTAACCCCCAGTTCTTGGTCCAGGGTCCTTGGTACACCCACTTGTATCACGGATCCCAACTCGAGGTCTATTCAACTCGCTAAATCCATGAATGACAATTTGGAAAGAGATTGCCGACCCGATCCTTGTGAACAAACCTCTGCTGACTGCATAGATTAATCATGAGGTTGGTGGATTACTGGAACGGATATAGCAATCGCACGAACATATGAAGTGTTATCCACAACAAAATCGTACGGCAGGCAACCTATCCCAAGTCCAGTATTAGCCATGTGTTTGGTGTTTTTTGGTAAGAAAAAATAATATACAATAGTTAATAAAAATAATTATTATATATTTTCTTTGACAATTATTACAAAATATTTGAATGTACTCAAGTATATAACTTTCTAAAATAGTATATAACTTTCTAAAATCAGCTTCTGAATGTTTCAATTCAATAACAAAAATTATTAGGAGAAATTAGATGAAGATAATTAGATCAATCTTTGGGCATTATGCCCCCTCAGCCACCCGTGTGTCGGCGGCTCCATCAACCCAACTTCCAGCAGTTAGATTAGGAAGAATGCTAAAATTAATATTATCGCTCGTAGCGACAGCGGCCTTACTTGTAGTGACACCTGCTCAAGCTAAAGAGACGTTTGTCATCGACAACGTGCAAGAACCATCATCATTAGATCCGCATCTCCAGTGGAATCCAGATAGCTATACGGTCTATCGCAATATCTATGATAACCTCGTCACCCGCAATACCTCCGGTGCGATAGCACCGCAAGTCGCTGCAGAGTGGACTATCGTTAGCGAGACCGAAGTTGATTTCACCCTTCGCGACGATATCATGTTCCATGACGGTACAGCGCTGACAGCCGCAGATGTGGTCTTTTCGGTCAAGCGAATTACTAATCCCAAATTCAAAAGCCCGCAGTTCGGCCAGTTTTCAAAAATTACTGGTGCGGAAGCCACAGGTTTACACAGCGTTCGGCTTACAACGAATGGGCCTTATCCTGTACTCATGGCGCAATTGGTAAAGCTGTCCATCGTATCCAAAGCCTATACAGAAAATGTTGGGAACGCCGAATTGAACCTTAAGCCAATGGGCAGCGGACCTTACAAATTCGTCGAGTGGCGCAAAGGTGTCAAGGTCGTTCTGGAGCGCAACAATACCTACTGGCGTGGCATGCCTCCATTTGCATCTGTAGAGTTCGCTGCTGTGCCAGATGCCGCGACTCGTCTTGCTGATCTACGCACTGGTAAGGCGGACCTGATCGTTGGTCTGAACCCCGATGATGCCTTGCAACTGGATGGCATAAGCAACGTAGAAGTACGCAGCTCACCAACCGAACGCGTAGGCTACTTCATGATGAACACGCAGGCCGGACCTTTGGCCGACAAGCGCGTACGTCAAGCCGTGTCCCACGCCATTGATCGCCAGCTGATCATTGATGCGTTACTTGGCGGGTATTCAGAGGTGACCAACCAACTGCTCACTCCAGCCCATTTCGGCTACATAGAAGGATTGGAATGGTATGGCTATGATCCAGAAAAGGCCAAAGCACTGTTGACTGAAGCGGGTGTTGGTAACGGCGTCGAGATTGAAATAATTACATCACCACGTTTTGACCAACGAATCGTCCAAGCCATTCAGCAGCAATTGTCAGATGTAGGTATTACTCTAAATATCGCAATGAGCGATATGGCGACATTCCTTGGACGCCGTCGTGCGGAACCTGAAGGGTTTGGCGATACTGCCTTTGGTCGTTGGTCTTGTGCCTGTCAGGATGCTGATGGCGTACTCTATGCGATGTTCCATTCGGATAGTGTTTGGTCGAAATATGCTAATCCTGAGCTCGACAAGTACCTAGAAGCAGGTCGTTCAACCTTGGACGAAGTGGAGCGAATTGCAGCTTATACCGAAGCGCACCGGATCATCTTTGAAGAAGCCCCATCAATTCCACTGTATCAGGCTGCTGCCATCTATGGTGCCAACTCTGCCCTCAGCTGGAGCCCAACCCAAAACGAGTCTGTCTTTGTGATGGACATGGGCTGGAGCGAATAAATTAAAACTGCCCGAGCCCTTCGCGGATCGGGCAGTTTCCTTTTCGGAGAACAAATCAAAATATGTTCTATTTCTTTTTCATTCGCACCATGCAGGCCATTTTTGCGGTGTTTGGTGTAGCAACACTTGTCTTCGTAATTCAACACCTATCAGGTGATCCAGTAGCCCTGATGGTTCCCGAGGGAGCAACCGCTGAAGACATCGCCATTTTGCGTGAGCAGTTTGGGTTTGACCGGCCAATCTATATCCAGTTCTTCGAATATCTTGCTGGCCTGCTACGTGGAGATCTAGGTACCTCTTACATTCAGAATATCCCCGTAACCGACATCATCGCTTCACGGTTAGGCTACACATTGCAACTGTCGGGAGTAGCTTTGACTATTGCTTTGTTGGTCGGACTACCCATTGGGATATTTGCTGCCCTCAATCGAGGAAGATGGTCGGAGAAGCCTGCACTAGGACTTGTCCTTGCCGCGCAATCCATGCCCACTTTTTGGTCAGGTATTTTGTTGATTTTACTCTTCGCGGTCACACTTGATTGGCTTCCATCATCAGGGGCGGAGACATTCACCTCGATCCTACTACCCGCCATTTGCCTATCAGGTCTCACAATGGCGACCTTTGCGCGAATCTCGCGCAATGCGATTGTCGAGGAGCTGGGGAAGGATTACGTGTGCGCTGCATATGCGCGCGGACAATCTCGCCTGTCCATCGTTCTGCGCCACGTATCTCGCAATGCCGCTATTCCAATGATATCCATCGTCGCCCTAGAGCTTGCGAACATGCTGGCCGGTGCCGTCATCGTCGAGACAATTTTTGCATGGCCCGGCCTAGGGCTGCTTGCGGTGCAAGCAATCCGAGCCAATGATTTCCTCGTAGTCCAAGCTATTGTTCTTCTGGGTGCCGGGGCTTACATCGTACTGAACCTTGCCGCCGACGTTCTGTACGGGCTGGTCGATCCGCGTATCAAGGCAATCGAGAGATGAGCGCCTGGAAATCATGGCGCCCAACCGCCACAAACATGGCAGCATTGTTACTAGTGGCCTTCGTGCTGGCTGCAATTTTCGCTCCCCTAGTTGCCCCCGTTGATCCCAACCGTCAGGATCTGCTCGCACGCTTGAAACCACCAGGAACCGAGATACGTGATACCTTCTACCTACTAGGCACAGATGAACTAGGTCGCGATATTTTCAGCCGGATCATTCATGGCTCTCGGGTTTCTCTTTTGATAGCAATAACCTCGGTATTTCTGTCACTGATCATCGGCACAACACTTGGCGTGATGGCCGGTTATTTCCGTGGTTGGGTGGAAGGGATAATCATGCGCTTGGCAGACGTCGTCCTATCAGTCCCTGCACTTCTTCTAGCGATTATAACAGTAATCGTCCTTGAACCGGGGCTACTAAGCCTGATTGCAGTGCTTGGTTTTACCCGATGGCCACGCTATACTCGCGTCGCTTACGGCCAGACATTAGGTGTGGCGACACGGCCTTACGTGATGGCCGCACGTTTCCACGGGGCAGGCGCTTTTTGGCTGATGTCCCGGCATATCCTCCCGAATATCCTAAATCCACTAATCGTTATCGCCACACTCGAATTTGGGCTTATGATCCTGTTCGAGGCCGGCCTGTCCTTTCTAGGCCTTGGCATTCAACCGCCCACCGCAAGCTGGGGCGCAATGATGAGCGTCGGAAGAAACTATCTGAACACGGCTTGGTGGATTGCGACCTATCCCGGCCTATGCCTTTTCATGCTGGTCCTTTGTGTAAACCTTCTTGGCGACACAATGCGCGACCTATTAGACCCAAGGAGTGATCGAAAATGAGTGAATTTAAAGGGAAACGTGTTGTCATTACCGGCGCTTGTGGTGTTTTTGGTCAATGGATCGCTGTGGCCTTTGCGAAGGCTGGTGCCCGTGTCTGTTTATCGGACAACCGAGAAGATGCGCTCGCATCGACGCTCGCGACTTTACCGGGCTCTGGCCACATCACCCACACCACCGAATTGACCGATGCCGCATCTGTTGACGCCTTAGTCGACCTTGTTGCGGAAGCTTGGAACGGTGTCGACATCGTCGTCAACAATGCCGGCGTCTACCCATCGGGCCACTTGATCGATTTACCCGTCGAAGAGTGGGACCGGATATGGGCAGTAAATCTGCGCGCACCGTTCCTTGTAGCTCGCGGCTTTGCACGCCTAATGGCTACTCGTAAGACAGGCGGTTCAATCATTAACATCGGTTCAGGTGCAGCGCGTAATATGCGGCAGACGACTGTGCATTACTGCGCTTCCAAGACTGCACTTGAACGAGTGACCAAAGGCATGGCGATCGAGTTCGCGCCTTTCGGCATCCGGGTCAACATTGTCGAGCCCGGCTTCGCCCCTGGCTCCAAAGTCAGCCCGTTGTCTGACGAACATGTCACCCGCGTCACTTCAAACATACCACTGGGTCGGACGTCCGGCCCCGGTGATGCTCCTTCGGCAATCATGTATCTATCGTCCAAGGGTGCCGGGTTTATCACCGGCGCAGTTCTTAGCGTTGATGGTGGCAATTCAATCGGCCCATCGGCAATCTACTCTGACGATATTCTCGAAAGGCTCGACCGATGGCGCAAGGATTAAATAAGCTCCCTGACTACTCTTGGCCCGAAGGATATCGTGCAGCCGTTGTCTTTTCAGCTGACGTAGATGTAGAGAGCCCGTTGCAATGGGCACAACGCGGTAAGTCTGTCCAAACACTCGGTGAGCTAGAACAACGCCGCTTCGGCCCGCGCCGTGGCCTCGCACGGCTTGTCGATCTACTGGCAGAGTTTGAGACAATGGGTAGCTTTTACGTGCCTGGTGCCGTGATGGAGGCATACCCTTGGATCGTTCCAGGATTGCTTGAAGTTGGTCATGAGGTCGCTCTGCACGGCTATTACCATGAGGCAATGCAGACGCTTGATAACGTAGAATTCGATGCTGTGATGAGCCGTAGCCTTAAGCGCTTTACGGAACAAGGTGGCACCACGCCTGTCGGTTTCCGCTCACCAAGTTGGGAACTGGCACCACATCAAATCGCGTTAATTAATAGACCCGAGATTTCTTATGACAGCTCACTTATGGGCTTTGACCACCCTTACCGGATTGACGGCCTAACCGAAATTCCTGTCCATTGGTCGATAGATGACGCAATCTTCTATCGCTTTTTTGGCGGTGGTCGCGACACTTCTCCTCCCACCAGTCCAGAGGCACTACTGGACGCTTGGAAGTGGGAATTCGACTCGGTCGTTACCACAGGAGGCTTGTTTATGATCACTGTTCATCCCTGGATGTCAGGCCGCGCAGGCCGCATCGAAATGCTACGCCAGATGTTCAAACATATCAGGGAACACAAAGACGTCTGGTGGACAACTGCCGCCAAGATCGCGAAATGGCATGACAACGAGCACAGCAATGACCAATTCGACGTAGAAAACGCTCCAATGAATACAGCATTTTAATGGTAAACCTGTTGCTGGATATCCGTAACTTGTCAGTTGACATCCGAGATCGACGGATCGTGCAGGACCTTGATCTACGTATGGAGCAAGGTGAGACTCTAGCACTTGTGGGCGAGTCCGGTAGCGGAAAATCGATGACGGCACTTACCTTGATTGGTCTTTTGCCCGAGGGAGGTCACTGTACGCAGGGCAAGATCCACCTCGATGGAACCGAGCTTACAAACGCCCCCGAAGAACTTTGGCGTAAAATCAGGGGGCGCAAGATAGGTATGATTTTTCAAGACCCTTCGGCAGCCCTAGACCCTTTGATGACGGTCGGCAGGCACATATCAGAAGCATTGTCGCTACGGAATATCAAGGGCCGCCGAGCCCTACGCGACGCCGCCCGAGAATTACTAACTCATGTAGGCATTCCTGACCCAGATTACCGCCTTGATCAATACCCTTACGAGCTATCGGGTGGTATGGCCCAACGTGTAATGATCGCCATAGCCCTTGCCGCAAAACCCGACCTTTTGATTGCCGATGAGCCAACAACAGCGCTGGATGTAACGATCCAAGCGCAGATCCTCGCCCTAATGCAGGATTTACAGGATGAAAGCGGCACTGCTATTTTGCTGATTACCCATGACATGGGTGTTGTTTCCGAAAGCTCAGACCGTATCGCAGTAATGTATGCCGGAACGGTGGTAGAGACAGGTATTACCGAAAAAGTTCTATCCGCGCCCGCTCATCCCTACACGCGAGCTCTACTGCGCAGTATTCCAACATTGGATGCGCCGCGCGGTGCAATGCTTGAGGTCATCGAAGGTAATGTGCCAGAACCAGGCTACTGGCCAACAGGGTGCCGTTTCGCACCGCGTTGCCGTCATGCTCAAGAGTCCTGTAGTACCGAGGTTCCACATCTAAAAACAGTTAATAACCAACACGCAGTGGCGTGTTTCCGCCTGGGGGAACTTTAAACATGACCGACCCTCTGCTTTATGTTCGAGACCTCAGAGTCCGTTTCCCGATCCGTGGAGCCTTGCCATGGATCACCACGGCAGAGGTGCGAGCCGTAGATGGAGTTGATCTCAATGTGTGCGAAGGCGAAACATTGGGCATTGTTGGCGAATCCGGCTGTGGAAAGACAACCCTAGGTTCCGCGATTTTAGGTCTACAGGGCGCCAATTCGGGTGAAATAAATTTTGACGGGCAGAAATTGTCTTTGGGAGCCCACGCGGGTGACCGCACCGGTATGCAGGTTATCTTTCAAGACCCCTTCTCCTCTCTCAACCCACGTCGCAGGATCTGGAAAAGCGTGGGCGAACCACTTTTGGTGACCGGTGCTCGGCGAGGCAAGGTTCGCGCTAAGGTGTCCAAGATTTTTGAGACCGTGGGCCTACAGGCCAGGCATCTTGACCGATTACCTCACGAATTTTCCGGCGGGCAACGCCAGCGGTTGGCCATCGCACGAGCGCTAGTGCTCAGACCTCGGCTGGTTGTGTGCGACGAACCTGTTTCTGCACTCGACGTATCAGTCCAATCGCAAATCCTGAACCTGCTCAACCAATTGCAGATTGATTTTGGCCTAACCTACATCTTTATCTCGCACGACCTCGGGGTGGTAAAAAACGTCTCAGACCGCATTGCAGTAATGTATTTAGGCCAAATCGTGGAAACTGCTTCTGCTAACCGACTGTTTGAAGCACCTGCACATCCTTATACACTTGCATTGCTTAATGCGATCCCACGGCTTTCGGCTGGGCGACGAAGGGAACGAAAGATCATAAAGGGCGAATTGCCAAGCCCAACTCAAATTTTCACGGGTTGCCCATTTCAGGCCCGTTGTCCGATCTCAACTGCCGTATGCGGGACCACACCACCCCCTGTCGTCGACCTTTTAGACGGTCACAGTGCCCGATGCCATCACCCAAACACAGACGCCGTGCAACCTCAAATGCTGTGAGCGTTATTGAAGTTAACCCAGGTACGTTCAATGCTACACCTACCTCTCAAACCCTCTCCCAATGAAACTACGACACCAGTACTAAGTGCCCGAGGTGCGAGGCGCGCGGCACTTGGTTCGGGCCTTGGGTGTGTGGCCTTGCGCGCTTCAACTATTCTTGAAGATTCTATAGAAGTAGCTTGGCACGAGAAACAGTGGGGCTACCCCCAGTCCATTACAACTTTACCAGCCTCACCCGAGATCATTGCGGCAAACCCTGACTCGAATTCGTCAACATCAATTCGGTGAGTGATCAGATCAGTCAGGTCTAATCCTGACTGCACCAGGGCAATCATTTTGTACCATGTCTCAAAAATTTCGCGGCCATAAATACCTTTTACGGTCAGCATCTTGAAGATGATTTCGTTCCAGTCAACCGCGAATTCAGTTGGCGCAATACCTAGCAAAGCGATCTTGCCACCGTTGTTCATTTTGTCGATCATATCGCGCATTGCAGGTGCGGCGCCCGACATTTCCAACCCGACATCAAAACCTTCGGTCATTCCGATGCGCGTCATGACATCACTCAACGTTTCTTCGGCGGCGTTAACAACATGTTGCACGCCCAAGCGTTTAGCCAAGTCAATCCGGTAGGGGCTTATGTCGGTAATCACGACCTTACGCGCCCCTACTTTCTGAGCCACCAACGCGCCCATAATGCCGATTGGACCTGCACCAGTGACCAGCACGTCTTCACCAACGAGGTCGAAGGAAAGCGCCGTGTGCACCGCATTGCCGAACGGATCAAAAATTGCGGCAATTTCGTCAGAGATATTATCTGGAATCGGCACAACATTGGCTTCTGGGATGCAGACATATTCAGCAAAAGAGCCAGGGCAGTTGACGCCAACACCCATGGTATTTCGACACAGATGGCCCCTGCCTGCGCGACAGTTACGACAGGTCCCGCAAACCACATGGCCCTCCCCTGAAACCCGCTCTCCAATGTGGAATTTTGTGACGGCTTTTCCACAGTCGACAACCTCACCACAGAATTCATGGCCAACAACCATGGGTACCGGCACAGTTTTAGCTGACCAATCATCCCACTTCCAGATATGCACGTCGGTGCCGCAAATTGCTGATTTTTTTACCTTAATTAACACATCGTTTGGGCCAGGTTCTGGTACGGGGACATATTGCATCCACAAACCAACTTCGGGCTTGGCTTTTACCAGTGCTTTCATTTCATTGGTCATTGTATGATCTCCATTTTGTCTGTGCCGCCTGCCTTAACAACTTAGAGAAGACAGTTCTGTCATAAAGTTTCAATCGGCTTCAGTGTCACTTTGAATCTGTCATATGTTTGCCAAAAAAGCCACAGGCAGGACACACCAAATATGAGCATAGATTTCAAAGGTAGCTATTATCCAAAAGACGTGATCCTGAAGGACATGTTTTCCACGTTCGCTGAAATAAAGAATTAGAGGTGATCCCCGCATAACCTTAATTACTATGGTTGGAATGATGGGGATGTCTTGCCCAATAAACAATATACGATTTGCTATTAATTAAGAAATTTCTTTGTTTGTTTTAATGTCCAGACTATATATGTC
>Ga0209071_1001258_pt1 | contig 10599 bp, 9 predicted proteins | sample CoawatmetaG10DNA_2_FD_187513 | JGI IMG/M metagenome (GOLD analysis project Ga0209071, IMG submission 187513) | Marine microbial communities from the West Antarctic Peninsula - Coastal water metaG108-DNA (SPAdes) (version 2) | ecosystem: Environmental > Aquatic > Marine > Coastal ... | reverse complement strand
GGATGAGGATAAGGATGAGACAGTTAGTACTATTGATAATTATATTTTTCGTGGAATCTTCTTTTTCTAATGAAAATGATCAACTATTAGGCGGAGAGTTATCAGAGAACATCATTATAAAAAGCGAAATATTAGGCTATCATCTTCAATACCGTGTTTATACGCCCAAAGGAATGAATCCAAATATATTGTTGCCTACGATTTATATAACGGATGGTGAGGCCTATATTAAATTTGGGCAGTTACCAGCGCTTTTAGATAAAGAAATTAGTGCCAACAGAATTGAGCCTGTTATTGCAGTTTTTGTCGATGCGCGAAATCCTGAAAAAATGTCTGAAAATAGGCGTGATAGTCAATTTATTTGCAATGAGAATTATGCAAAATTTTATGCGTACGAACTTCTCCCGGCGATTGAAAAATCGTACCCTTCAAGCCCAAACCGAGAAGCCCGAGTTATTATGGGACTTTCCTATGGAGCCTATAATGCAGCCTGTTTTGGATTGTTTCTACCGGACTATTTTGCTGGGCTTGCCATGCAATCGCCCGCCAAAAGTTATCTAGTAAGACGGCTTACAGATATTTATAAAAAAGGTCCCAAGCTACCGCTCAAAATATTTTTAAGTCATGGCCGCAAGGGTGATAGCACTCGCGATAATAGATACTTTAAAAACGCTTTAACAGAAAAAGGCTATGATCTTACTTATAAACAGTCGTACCAGGGGCATAATTGGTCAAACTGGAGGCCGCTGTTGGATGATGTTCTCCTAACATTTTTTGAGACTAACAATTAAAGGTTAAGTTCTCGCTGCCCTAGAGTCGGCAATAATCTACATGGGTGGAATCTGCCTCAAAGGCTCAGGCTTATTCTCGCTCAAGTTCTCTCTATCTCTGACCTTTAGGTAATAAAGATAACGTTAAGTTAACAACCCATTTAAGTTGACGTTTTGAACGACTATTTTATCTTTTTTTGTTCTCTCTTACGCTTTTTTAAGGCAGCTAGTTGCCACTCTGGTAGTTTTACCCGAGTGTCATAATCTGCGTCGTCGTCATAATCAGTCATATCCTCCGTTAAAACAGTATTTAGCTTACTCAAAGCGGCTTTAAGCCATCCTGTTGGCGGTTTTTTATCCATAACAGCCTCCGATTTCCGTAATAAATTTATGGCGCTAATTTTAGGTCTACGATTCGTTATGTAGTACTCAATCTTTTTGTTAACATAATTAAGGGTTAAATCAAGCCTGAGAGACGGTGTAAATATTAACAAGTACTACTCCGCCTACAATAAAGAATAAACCCAGTAGCGCCGGCCACCTCAGAATATCGCCATAAATGGCGTATGACATCACAGCAACTAACAAAACACCGATACCACTCCATGTCGAATAAACAACCGATAATGGAAGCATTTGTACCGCAAAGGATAAAAGGTAAAACGACCCCAAATAAAAATACTCAATACAATAGCGGGAATCAACTTAGAAAACTGTCCGTCAAAGGTGACATTAATGTCCCAGCGACTTCTAAGATGATAGGAGTGATCAAAAAGAGATACTTTTCCATATTAGCGCTCCTTTATCTATCGATGAAACAACAACTGAGATAAATAAGCTGTAGCGTTGAAAACCACCGTTAGAATGCTCACCAATACCTGTATGGTCTACATTATTTATGCCCACGATTTTAACATATCTAAAACTGTTTCTGGTATTCGCAAAACATTATGGATTGAGTAAATTCCACATCGACTAACGATAATAGACTAAAATATTAAGGTAAAGGACGTACAAAAAATAAGAAGACCGTTTAAATAAGGGCCATAAATAAATGAAGCTATACATAATTTTAATCACGTTTTTAATTGTGATCTCAGGCTGCAACGACGCATCGCAAGTAAAAAAGCAAGAAGGTCTTTATCAAGTATCCAGTTCAGCAACAACGTCAGCTGCAATTGCAATATCCGACAACTATGGCGCTCAGGTTGCTGAAGATATTCTAAATCAAGGCGGTAATGCTGTTGACGCGGCTGTAGCGACTGGTTTTGCATTGGCGGTTACCTTTATCGATGCCGGTAATATTGGTGGCGGCGGATTCATGACGATCAAAATGGATAATGAGATTGCTTTTCTAGACTACCGTGAAAAAGCACCCTTAACCGCTCACAAAGACATGTACCTGGATGTTGAAGGTAATGTTATCGATGACATAACATTAATTGGAGGGCAAGCCGCTGGCGTACCCGGCACAGTGGCCGGATTTTGGGAAGCACATAAACGCTTTGGTAAATTACCCTGGAAAGATATCGTGCAACCAGCGATAGACTTAGCGGCGAATGGCTTTATGCCGGCCCCTATCCTGGTGAAAAGTATTCACAGTATGGAACAGCGCTTTGACGGCAAAACTAACTTTAATGAGTACTTCGAGCACATCAGCAGCACTGAGGTGTTCAAACAGCCTGAATTGGCACAAACACTTGGTCGAATTGCAGAGTTTGGCGCTGACGATTTTTATCGTGGTCACACCGCGGCCCTTATTGTTGAGCAGATGAAACAAAGTAATGGCCTGATTTCTGCCGAAGACTTGGACCAGTACTCTGCCATATGGCGAGAACCCGTGCGCGCTAACTGGAGAGGCTATGAAGTAGTTTCCGCACCACCACCAAGCTCTGGTGGTTTTGCAATTGTTCAATTACTAAAAATGAAAGATTATCTCGCAGAGCACTTTACCAATGTTGAACATAATTCTGCCCAATATATTCATCTAATAGCTGAAATGGAAAAACGCGTGTTTGCTGATCGTGCTGAGTATCTTGGGGACCCAGATTTTTTCGATATTGATATCAAAGCGCTAATCGATGACGTGTACATCAGCAAACGTGCCGCTGAGGTTAATACAAAGACTATATCAACCTTAAAAAGCATTAACCCTGGCCTAGAATCGCCTAACACCACCCACTATTCTATTGTTGACCAATGGGGTAATGCAGTGTCTAACACTTACACCATTAACTGGGACTTCGGCAGTGGCGTAGTTGTAGGTGGTGCTGGGTTTTTACTGAATAATGAAATGGATGACTTTAGTGCCAAGCCTGGAGTGCCGAATATTTTTGGTGTGGTGGGTAATGTAGCCAACGAAATTCAGCCAGGTAAGCGCATGCTGTCATCGATGTCACCTACTATTGTATTAAAGGACGGCGAGGTAGAGATGGTTGTGGGTACACCAGGTGGCTCGACTATTTTTACCACAGTGTTTCAGGTAATTATCAATATTTTAGACTTTAACATGACACCATTAGAAGCTGTTGGTGCGACGCGCTTTCATCACCAATTGGTACCGGCAGACCTCATTACCTACAGTGGATTTAGCATAGACAGGCCACTATCAGACCAAGTAATTGAGGACCTTGCCAAAAAGGGCTATCGTACTAAACCACACTCGTTTGAGTATGGTGATGTACAAATTATTGTAAAAGATGGGAACTCATGGGTTGCTGCATCGGACCCTAGAGATAGGGGCCAGTCTCGCGTTTTTGAACCAACATCAAAAACGCGAGACCAATAAAGTACTCTTAATCAGAGAGATAATTGCACTTTAATACCGAGATTTCTCCCCGGCAACGGAACCTCGTCTTTCACGAAAGACGAGTGATTTCTAGCCACTTCATCGAGCAAGTTTTTAGCAAACATTGACACTGTCACAGTCCGCTTTTGACCAAAAGTGTAGGTTTTAACGGCACTAAAATTCAGCATGCTAAAGCCACTGGTAACCGTTTCGTTTGAACCAATATCTCTTTGAGAACCGACATCTTTTAAATCAAGCTTTAACTCAAGACTATTTTTGGCATAGGAAATCCCATAAATATTTCTATCAGGAGTCATTCGAGGAATATTGCTATTATCACGGAACTCTCCAGCGACTGAATCACGACCAAATGATAAAGCCAGCTCGCCCTCACCCAGTTCAAAAACGGTACCTATCTCTAATTCATAGCCGACAAATTGCGCATTCTGCTGCAAATAATTGGCCTTGATTAAGCCGCCATGATCATCTTCGTCATCATGCTCTTCGTGCGCTTCTGCAGTTTCGTCTTGGAGATAGATATAATTAACGACATCATTTTTAAACAAGGTAAACGTGCCAAAAACTCCTTCATGCTCATAAGACAGGGTTGCATCAAAGTTTGTCGATCGTTCAGACTCCAAATCAGTATTACCAATCTCCAAGCGACCAGTGGCCAGATGCGCACCGTTCATGAATAACTCCATAGCGGACGGGGTCCTTTCAACCATTCCAGCACTGACGTTCAAGTCAAAGTTTTCATTGAGGTCTTTACTAAGGCTCATTGCGAAGCTTGTCGCATTATAATCTTTGGAGAAGTAGTCCATCTCTTCGTCATGATCTTCTTCCTCATGCTCGTCGTGATCTTCTTCCTCATGCTCGTCATGCTCTTCTTCGTAACTAACTGAGCCTTTTCGACTAGAGCGGTCATGTCGTATGCCCAGGTCAAGATGAAACGAATCTACCTGTGTGCTCAGATAGTAGCCCAAAGTCACTTCTTCGCTGACCGTTGGGTTCATAAATGCCTCTTCCCCAACAATGGACATATCCTCGTCGACAAAATTGAGTGATATTTTTTGCAGAAGGTCATCATTGGATAAGTCGAAAATAGCACCGTATTCTCGAGATTCATTACTGACCACTGTCGGTCCCTCTGCATGGTGTTCATCACCGTGCTCCTCCCCTTCGTGCTCTTCTTCAGCATGCTGCTCGGTCAATGAATAATCAGTATCTCTGATAAAATAATTGACCTTTTTCAACCAACTATTACTGACAATATATGCACCTTCTAAATTGACCACTTCCGAGTCAGTCGTGGAGAAAATTCGCTCTCCCTCATGCTCATCTCCGTACTCATCTCCGTGATCTTCTCCTTCATGCTCATCTTCGTGCTCATCTTCGTGCTCTTCTCCTTCGTGCTCTTCTCCATGTTCATCGCCATGAAACGGAATACCATAGGTGCTCTCAACACTGTTAACAGACACGCCAAAGTAGCCCCAATCGCCTGCTTTAGAAACGCCCAATCGCAGTGCATTGTTCTCAAAATCCGAATTAGCCAAGAACCCTGCTTCTTCTTCGTGCTCTTCTTCCTGCTCATCTTCATGATCATCATCGTGGTCTTCGTGGTCTTCGTGGTCTTCGTCATGAAGTATTGCGCCAGTTGGAACATCAAAATTATCGAACTGAGAATCCTTGTACGCAAAACTGAAATTCAAACCGCCAAGATTATTTTGGTAAGAAAGGTTATGGCTATCGCCGTCATTAACCGACTGCGCTTCCAGACCAAGCTTTAACTCTGACTCTGTGAAATCTTCTCGTGCAATAGTGTTATCAACAATATTAATGATGCCGCCGATAGTACCATTAGCGTAGAGTAGCGAAGAGGGCCCCCTAACAATTTCAATTTGTTGTATGTTGTTTAAGTCAACATCGTTAACATGGTCAGCACCAATTCCGGCAACATCTCTAACAACCATCCCATTGTTGAGAATTTTAACGCGATTGCCTGACATACCACGGATAATCGGCTGGCCAACGCCTGAACCATAGTCCGCTGAGGAAACCCCTAACAGTCCGTCTAATGATTCGCCTAGACTTTGAGATGCCGTAGCTGATATTTCCTCACCACTGATCACATGCAATGGATTTTCAATATCGCTTAAGGTTTGATCGATCAACGATGATGTGACGATCACTTCTTCTAAAACATTTGCAAGTGCGTTAACACTTAATAGAGCGCTCACCAAAACGGGAGCATAGATACGTGGGTTCATAAGAGAACCTCCTAAAAAATTTGAATTTAATATGTAATAGGTAAGATTAAATTTAAACTTTAGGTGGTGCTCGAGAAAGATAGAGAGAGAATGGAGAAGGTGAGGACCCTAAGAGAGGCTCCTCGGAAAAAAGATCAATAACAAAACTAGCAACAGGCAACTCGATAGCAGACGAAACTAGAGTGCCCTTAAACACATGGCAACTATCACACTCTAACTGTGTCGCTACTTGCTGCTGAAAAGTATGCGTCGCGTCGTGGGCTAAATTATTAGCCACAAAGACCACTGCCATAAGCAGCAAAAACGCAGAGTACTTTTTAAAGCTAGTTACTGACAAAATACAAAACCTTTAAATCGATATTTCGTAATTCGCGACCTTAATGTACTTTTTTTATCTTAGCAAGAGCGAAAATGTGACGGGCTTCACGCTAACTACATTTAATTAAGAGCAGTGCTTACCAATAAAATCTTCGGCACATGCAAAAATTAAATCTTTACGCTCCGGCTTCATATTTTCAAGAGTCTTACGCATAAACGATAACCGTGGGTTATTTCTCAGCACACCTATATGACGACTAACAAACCGCCAGTAGAGACCATCAACGGTGTTGCACCACTCACCTTTTTTATAATCACTCATTTTTATAATATAATTGGACCCACAAATATAAGGTTTAGTGGCAAAAATGCCGCCATCGGCAAAGGTTCCCATGCCAAATACATTGGGAGTCATAACCCACTCTGAGGAATCAACATACATTTCCATAAACCAGTGATAAACATTTTTAGGGTCTACTTCGCACAGGGTCATTAGATTAGAAATAACCATCAATCTGTTAATATGATGGGTGTAACCGTATCGGTCCGAGAAATTGATGGCGTCATCTAACGGCGGTATGCCTGTCTCTCCTGAATACCAGCTCTGGTTAAGGGATCCAGAAAAATTAAAAAAGTTACTCTGTAGCTGGATCTCACCATGATGTTGGTAAACGCCTCTAATGAACTCACGCCAACCAATAATTTGTCGCAGAAATCCTTCGACAGAGTTAAGGGGAACATCGTGTGCCTCGGTATAGGCTAAAACTTTATCAATAATATCGGTGGGTGTAATTAACCCCATATTTAGAGAAGGGCTTAATGCACTATGAAACATAAATGTGTCATTTTGCAAAATTGCATCTTCGTAGATACCAAAGTTTTCAAATTTAATCGCTAAAAAGTAGTCGATATTTTCAAGCGCATCACAGCGAGTGAGCGGCATCCATACATCATCCATTTGCCCTGGGTGGTCTGCAAACTTTAACTCAATAATAACTTTCAATGATTCAACATATTGAGACATGCGCGGCTTATAAAGTTCAGGTAAAGGCAGTCCCTTAGGGATTTTTTTACGGTTATCTTCATCAAAAGACCACTTACCACCTAGTGGTTTTTGATCTTCATCCATCAATAAATTGAGTTTTTTGCGTACTTCTTTGTAAAAATTACCCATGCGTAGAGTTTTAGACTTACCGTTAAAAGCCAAAAACTCCTCACGATCTAGTAAAAACATCGGTGAGGGTAAAATGGTTAAGACTAATTTTTTTTGCTCGGCAAAGGCCTTAATTCTAGCCTCAAAATCTTTGTCTTCAATTTCAAAAATTTTAAGCTCTGTAACGGCATTGGCTAGAATATGCTTAGCTAACTTGTCTTCATAGGGTTGATCAAAAGTCTCATGCCCAATATCTAAATACTCAACATTACAATTAGCTTGCTGCAATTCATCGCGCTTTTCACGCATAGACGTTAAAAACATGAGTATTTTTAACTTGTGATGCTTCTCATAGCTACAAAGACCAAGGTCCTCTGCCATAAAAATAGTGTCAGCACACGCAGCCTTAATGATGCCAACAGAAAACAACTGATTACCGAGAACAACGAGGGTACTTTTGGACATATTTCTTCAAACCTTTTTGGCAAGCTATTCGAGGTTTTGATTTTACGTGAAGAAATAAATATTAGCTTACTAAGAATTGGGAATTACTAACCATAAAACCCCCGCGAAAGACCCAGGGGTTTTATAAGATAGTATTACTTGAAGTTTACTTTGTTGATAATTTGACTATCAACCATAGTACGGATTTCTTCATAACCTTTCGAAATTCCATCTATTTCTTCTTCATCATCACCATACAGCTTCACCCATTCTTTATTAATCGCTTTATACTTTTTCTCGCTAGGCTGCATAGCACCCATATTTTTATAAGTAATAGTCAACCAAACGTTTGGGCTGTTAGCACTATCGGAGGTATACACAGAATAATCTTCGATATAACCGAGTTTTTTCTGAATTTCCATACCTTTGATCCAAGTGCGATTCAAATTAACCAAGTAGTCGTCAAGATAATTTGGCTCAACAGATACTACAGTTAACTGAACGTGCTCTTCACTAGGAGTATAATCTTCGTACACCTCAGCAAAACTGTAAAAAGAAGTCATTACTAAAATCAGCGCTAAAATATTTCTCATAATCAAGTTCCCAAAAATTTGTGAAATTCTATACTACCCGAAAATGAATAGTGTTTCCATGGCTGTATTAGACCGGAATAACCATAGTGCAGTACTCCTATAACTACCAATATTGAGGGTAGCTACGCTTGGCTGATAAATTATTGTAGACTAATGAAAATAGCAATAATCCAAACGCACCGGTGGCTACTGGCATAAACAAAAAGCTCCAGTCAGGCGCTACCATATAAACAATAATGGGATTTGAACCCGCGGGTGGATGGGATACTCCCAGCAGGGGCATCAACATAACAGTCAAGGCTACCGCCACCGCCATCAACCACCATTCAGAGCCAAGAAAGTGGAAGCATGCCAAACCAACGGTTGTTGCCAATAAATGTCCACCAATAAGATTGCGAGGCTGAGCAAAAGGGAGCGCAGGCACAAGCATTAGAATAAAAATAGATGCACCGAAGGAACCTAAAATAAGGGGCTGTTTGGTATAAAATGCAAGTCCGCTAAGCAGTCCTGAGGCTAACAAAGCGCCGAGCCCTATGAAGGCTAACTCTGATACTGCAGGAGGTTGTGGTGCAGTTCCCGCACGGCCCTGCCACTTCTTAAAATAAGTCATTTTCTATCCTAAAGTTGATTTTTTGATATCAGTATTGTGCTCGACCTAAATACTACTGCACTTAAGACACAATTCACTTTTATTTACGATTTTTTTTGTGTATCTTCTCTATTGATAATAATAACGATTATGATTCTTATTATCATCTATATATCTTATAACTAAATTTAAGGAAGAGCTACGAATGAAAATCTTATGCATACTTTATGATGATCCTACAGACGGCATGCCCGAAAGCTATGCCTTGGACACTTTACCAAAAATAGAAAAATATCCAGATGGAATGACACTGCCCTCACCCAAAGCCATCGACTTTATACCAGGTGAACTTCTTGGATGTGTTTCTGGAGAATTAGGGTTACGGAAATTTTTAGAAGACAACGGACATACCTTGGTAGTGACCTCTGACAAGGATGGTGATCACTCGGCCGCAGACCATGAACTGGTCGATGCAGATATTGTTATATCGCAACCCTTTTGGCCTTACTACCTCACTCGCGAGAAAATGGAGAAAGCGCCTAATTTAAAAATGGCTATTACTGCAGGCATTGGCTCAGACCACGTTGACTTGCAAGCCGCAATGGACCATGGAATAGACGTTGTAGAGGTTACCTACTGTAATTCAATATCAGTATCTGAGCATATTGTGATGATGATTCTATCTATGGTCAGGGATTATCATACTCAGCATGCTATTGCGAAGTCTGGTGGCTGGAATATAGCCGATGCAGTAAAGCGCTCCTATGATGTTGAAGGTATGCATATAGGTACCGTCGCCGCAGGAAGAATTGGTCTTTCTGCGCTACGGAAGATGAAGCCGTTTGACGTCCATTTACATTACTTTGACCGCCACAGACTATCTGCATCGGTAGAAGAAGAACTCAATCTGACATTCCATGAAACGGTTGAGTCTATGATTGCTGTGTGTGACGTCGTAACTATTAATTGCCCACTGCACCCTGAGACAGAAGATCTTTTCGATTCGGAAATGATTGGTAAAATGAAAAAAGGCGCCTACATCATCAATACGGCACGCGGTAAGATTTGTAACCGTGAGGCTATTGCAGCTGCTCTAGAATCTGGCCAGCTAAGTGGCTATGCCGGTGACGTTTGGTTCCCACAACCAGCGCCCAATGACCATATCTGGCGGTCAATGCCAAATCATGGTATGACGCCGCATACCTCAGGCACCTCTCTTTCAGCGCAAGCGCGTTATGCCGCGGGGACTCGAGAAATTCTTGAATGCTTCTTTGATGGAACGCCAATTCGGGATGAATACCTTATTGTCCAGAATGGTGGATTAGCTGGAACCGGCGCACACTCCTATAGTAAAGGGTCAGCGACTAGTGGTTCTGAGGAAGCTCAAAATTACAAGAAATGAGCAAAAGTAAGAAAAAGAGAACAATCCCATGGGCCACCATGGGATTGTTTTATGTTCTGCGTAAGCCGAATGTCTTACATAATTTGATGACCGTTACGGTAAATCGGTGGAGCTTGCTAACATTCAAAACTAATTAATCTTATCGCTAGCTGATCAGTAATACTTTTACATCAGGTTTCTGTTTAATGTTTGACCCATAGAAGCGGTCAATTAGTATTAAAATCTTTAAAATAGAAGTAGTTAATACCTTTAAATTGGTGGGCATTATCTAT
>Ga0209071_1001254_pt1 | contig 10610 bp, 7 predicted proteins | sample CoawatmetaG10DNA_2_FD_187513 | JGI IMG/M metagenome (GOLD analysis project Ga0209071, IMG submission 187513) | Marine microbial communities from the West Antarctic Peninsula - Coastal water metaG108-DNA (SPAdes) (version 2) | ecosystem: Environmental > Aquatic > Marine > Coastal ... | reverse complement strand
TAATGATAGTTAGAGAATTAACTGGTGGAATTTACTTTGGAGAGCCAAGGGGAATCAAGCCAATAGAAAATGGTGAAAGAAAAGGTGTTAATACTCATACATATACGACTAGTGAAATAGTTAGAGTAGCAAAAGTAGCCTTTGATTTAGCTAAAAAAAGATCAAATAAAGTTACATCATGTGAAAAGTCGAATGTAATGGAAGCGGGACAACTTTGGAGAGAAGAGGTCCAAGAGCTTCATGACAAAGAATATAAGGATGTAGAATTAAGCCATATGCTTGCTGATAATTGTGCAATGCAATTATTAAAAAATCCAAAGCAGTTTGATGTAATTGTTACTGATAATTTATTTGGAGACATGCTTTCTGACCAAGCTTCAATGTTAACAGGATCTTTAGGTTTGTTACCATCAGCTTCTTTAGGGGCAAAAAATAAAGATGGAGAGATGAGAGCAATGTATGAACCTATTCATGGATCAGCACCAGATATAGCTGGCCAAGGAATTGCAAACCCGATTGCATCAATTTTAAGTTTTGCAATGGCATTAAGGTATTCATTAGATTTAGATAATGAAGCTGATGCTTTAGAAAAAGCTGTTCAAGATGTATTAAACGATGATCTTAGAACTAAAGATATTCTTTCTGAAGGAAAAAAAGAAGTATCAACATCTGAAATGGGTGATGCAATAATTTCGAAGTTAAAAAAGTAAATTAATTTATTGTTTCAATAATTGTGGCAATGCCCATACCTAAACCTATGCATTGTGTGGCCAAGGCATATTGTTTATTTTCTCTTCTTAATATTTCAGCTGCTTTTCCAGTAATTCTAGCTCCTGTTGCTCCAAGAGGATGTCCCAAGGCTATAGCTCCCCCATCTAAATTTAATTTTTGTTCCTCGATACCTAAGTCTTTTATGCAAGCTAGGGATTGTGATGCAAAGGCTTCATTTAATTCTATAATATCAATATCTTTTATAGATAAGTTGGCTCTTTTAAGTGCTTTGTTGGAAGCACCTATGGGTCCTAATCCCATTAATTCGGGTGAGCAACCCTGAACAGCGGTAGAAACAATTCTGCCTAAAATATCCAAATTATTATCTTTAGCGTACTGTTCTTCACAAATTAGTGTTACAGCAGCACCATCTGTTAGTGGTGATGATGTTGCTGCTGTGACGGTCCCTTCCTGATCAAATATAAGTTTAAGACCATCTAAAATTTCATGACTACTATTTGGGCGAATACCACCATCCGCTGAACAATTATTAATAACTGTAATTTCTTTTTTAAAATTACCTTTAGATTGAGCTTCAAAAGCTTTTTGATGACTTGCAATTGCAAACTCCTGTTGAGCCCTTCTTTCTATTTGATATTTTTTTGCAACATTCTCAGCAGTCGTACCCATAGAAAAATAAAGATTAGGGTTTTCTTTTTTTGATTTTGGGTATGGCATGGGATCAAAACCAGCAGTAACACGTGTCATACTCTCTACCCCTCCACAAATAAAAACTTTACCTGAACCCATGGCAATTTTTCCTGCAGCTATATGAATTGCTTCCATTGAAGATCCACACCATCTATTTATAGTTGTGCCTGCAGTTTTAACATTCATAGCACTTAAAAAGGTTACCAATTTACCTATATTAAAACCCTGTTCGCCCTCAGGAAAAGCACAGCCAATAATCACATCTTCTATATCTTCAAGATTGATTTTTGTTTTTGAAATAAGATCTTTAATAACCTCAGACAATAATGCGTCAGGTTTTATATCAATAAGAGCACCTTTTTTTGCTAGTGTAAATGGTGATCGGTAATAACCTGCTATAACAGCTCTATACATTTTATTAATTTTTTAATTCTCCAATAATATATATGTTTATCTTGAGAATGGTAAAGAGTTTATAATAGCAATTGTCTTTATGTAATTTTATTATTATATTTCACGAAATTTATGAAAATTCAAAATGTTGTTATAATTGGCTCTGGAACAATGGGAAGTGGAATTGCAGCTCATTTATGTAATGCAAATATTCCAGTCACATTGTTAGATTTAAAAACAGAAATTAGTGAAAAAGCTAGAGATAGAATTTTTAAATCAAAGCCACCTCTTTTATTGGATAAATCAAAAATAAATAATATTAAAATTGGAAATATTTCTGATAATTTCAATGTTGTTAAAGAGGCTGATTGGATAGTTGAAGCAGTTGTTGAAAGAATAGATGTAAAACATAGTATTTATAAAAAAATATTTGAAGAAAGAAAGCCTGGAGCAATAGTTTCATCAAATACATCTTCCATTCCAATTAAAATTTTATCTGAAAAATTAACTAAAGAAGAAAAAAAAGATTTTTGTATCACTCATTTTTTTAATCCAGTTAGATATATGGGGTTATTGGAAATTGTAAAAAATGAGAATAATGATTTAGAAAAAATAAACTCTTTAAAAAACTTTTGTGAAATAGAACTAGGAAAAGGTGCAATCATTTGCAATGATACACCTGGTTTTTTAGGGAATAGAGTTGGTGTTTATGCAATGCAAATTGCAATGACAGAAGCTTTTAAAATGAAACTTTCAATTGAAGAAGCGGATGCAGTATTTGGTAGACCAATGGGAATTCCAAAAACAGGAATATTTGGCCTTTATGATTTAATAGGAATTGATTTAATGGCAGATGTCCTTAAAAGCTTTATTAAAGAACTGCCAGAAAAAGATGACTTTCATGAAGTTGCGAAAGAAATTCCTTTAATAAAAAGATTAATAGAAACAGGTTACACTGGACGAAAAGGAATGGGTGGATTTTATCGTATTAATAAAGCTGATGGAAAGAAGGTAATGGAAGCACTAAACCTTGAAACGGGACACTATTTGCCTACTAAAAAAATTAATATCAAGTCTGAAAAAGTTGATCTTAAGACTCTAATTGATAGAGATGATAAATATGGCAAATATGCTTGGTCAGTCATTTCAAAAATTATTATGTATGCATCATCACTAGTTCCTAAAATTACCAAAGAATTTAATGATATTGATGAAGCTATGAGGCTAGGTTTTAATTGGGCCAAGGGACCCTTTGAAATGCTTGAAGAAATTGGGGTAGCTAATTTTTTTGACAAAATAGATGATTACAAAGAAAATATTTTTTTAGAAGATTTGGCAAAAACAAAAAATGAAAAATTTTATGGTGAGAGACAAAAATATACAGACATTCAAACCTTAGGAAAAGTTAAGAAAACTGCATTAAGTGTAGACGGAAATAAATCTGCTAAAATTTATAGATTTAATGATTATAATATTGTTGAGTTCACAACTAAAGCAAATGCATTAGATTATGATTCTATGGATGCTTTAAAAAAAGCAACAGATAAACCTTTGATAATTATAAATGAGAGTATGCAGTTTTCAGCAGGTGTGAATTTAAGCTATACAATGGATTTTGCAAATAAGGGTGATTTTAAATCTATAGAAAAATTTATAAGATATTTTCAAGAAACTTGTAAACACCTAAAATATTCAAAATACCCAGTTATATCAGCACCTTCAGGATTAACACTTGGTGGAGGTTTTGAGGTCATGGTTCAGAGTAATTTTGTTGCTTCCCACACAAATATTGTTGTAGGCTTGGTTGAGACAATTGTTGGGCTAATACCAGCAGGTGGTGGATGTAAGGAAATGTTAGCAAGATGGTTGGAAACAGATGAATCTAAAAAAGACCCTAATTTTGCACCATTAAAAGTATTTGATATTATTGGATATGCAAAAACTGCAACTTCACCTGTGGAAGCAGAACCTATGAAATATCTAAGAGTAGAAGATAAAAAAATTATGAATAGAAATAGTTTATTAGAAATTTCAAGAAAAATTATAAAAGATAATATGGATTTTAAAGCACCAAATGAAACAACATTTAAATTACCTGGAAAAAAAGTAAAAGATGAAATGATTAAAATTCTAGAAAAACTTTATAATGAAAAAGTAATTTTAGACCATGGAATGGAAGTGGGTAAGGAGTTAGCTAATGTTTTAAGTGGAGGGGATACTACAATTGATAAAACTTTGACTGAAGAGGACATTTTTAAATTAGAACTAAATTCTTTTATGAAATTAATTGAAACCAAAAAAACACAAGACAGGATTAAACACATCTTGTCTACTGGAAAACCTTTAATAAATTAAATGACAACTTATAATGCACCAATAGAAGACATGATGTTTCTTTTTGATAAATTAAGAAATAATAAAAATTATAATGATCTTGAAAAATACAAAGAAGTTAATTCAGAACTAGTAAAAAATATTTTAGAAGAAGCAGCCAAGATTAATCAAAACCTAATACTACCATTAGCAAAATCAGGTGATGAAAATCCTACAGTGCTAGAGAATGGAGTGGTTAGAACACCTCCTGGTTATAAAGAAGCTTATTCAAAATATATCAAAGATGGTTGGACCTCTCTTTCTTGTGACCCAAAATATGGAGGTCAAGGAATGCCAAAAACTGTAAGTGCTTTTTTCGATGAGATGTTATCATCTGCAAGCCTATCATTTAAACTTTACACCGAACTAAGTATAGGTGCTTATAATTGTATCTCTCATCATGCGACTGATGAAATAAAAGAAAAATACCTTCCAAAAATGGTTGAAGGGAAATGGAGTGGCACTATGTGTCTTACAGAGCCAGTTTGTGGAACTGATTTAGGTCTTTTAAAGACAAAAGCTGTAGAGCAACCAGATGGAACTTTTAAATTAAGTGGACAGAAAATTTTTATTACTTCAGGTGATCAAGATCTAACAGAAAATATTATACATTTAGTTATAGCAAGGGTGTCTGACTCTCCAGTGGGCACAAAAGGAATAAGTTTATTTTTAGTACCTAAATTTGCTGTAAATGAAGACGGATCTATTGGGACTAGAAATGGAGTTTCCACAGGATCTATAGAAAGTAAGATGGGGATTAAAGGCTCTGCTACATGTGTATTAAACTTTGATGATGCAACTGGATATATGATTGGCTCAAAGAATAAGGGATTAAATGCCATGTTTACCATGATGAATTTAGAGAGAATTGTTGTTGGAATTCAAGGACTGGGAATTTCTGAAATTGCGTATCAAAATTCTTTAAGTTATGCGAAAGAAAGAAAACAAGGAAAAACAAATAATTCAAAATCAATTAATGGAGCAGATTTTATAATCGAGCACGCTGATATTAGAAAATCTTTGCTTAACATGAAATCTATTATTGAAGGTGAAAGAGCTCTATGTTTTTGGTTATCTCAACAAACAGAAGTTAGTCTTTATCATCCAGATGAAAAAATAAAGCAGGAAGCATCAGATCTTGTTTCATTAATGACGCCTGTAGTTAAAACAATGTTTAGTGATATGGGAATGGAAATAACAAGTGAAGCAATGCAGGTTCATGGTGGTTATGGATATACAAAAGACCAAGGAATAGAACAGTTATATAGAGATAATAGAATTACTCCAATTTATGAGGGAACCAACTCTATACAGGCAGCAGATTTAGTTTTTAGAAAATTAGTAAATAAAAATGGAGATATAATTAATAAATACTTAGAAATGGTCAAATCTGACTGTAATACTAAAAATGAAAAATTAAAACCTTTCACAGAAGAGTTAAAAATTAATTTAGAAATTTTATCTAAATTTACCTCGTGGATTAAAGATAAAATACAAAATTCAAAAGATGACGCCAGTGCAGCATGTAATGACTACCTTAAAACATTGGGGTTTGTATCTATCGCACATGCGTGGATAAAAGTTTTAGAGGTAAGCTTTAAGGATTATGATGAAAACAAAGAATTTTATGAAGACAAGATTAAAACTGCAAATTTTTATTTTAAGAGAGTTTTGCCAAGAGCTGAAAGTCATTTTAAGACAGCCACAACAGGTAGTGATTATATAATGAACTTTAAATTTAATTAATATGAGTCACTACGACAAAGATTTAGGTAAAAATGAAGCTAACTATGTTCCTTTATCTCCTTTAACATTTTTAGAAAGAACAAAAGACATATATCCAAACTACGAAGCTGTAGTTTATGAAAGTAGATCATATACTTGGGAAGAAGTTTATAAAAGATGTGTTAAGTTTGCAAGTGCACTAGATAAGCTAGGAGTAAAAACTGGAGACACAGTTTCAATAATGGCTTTCAATACACCAGAAATTTTTGAAGCACATTACTCAATACCTATGGTTGGTGCAGTAATTAATGCAATCAATACAAGACTAGATCCTAATACGGTTAGTTATATTTTAGAGCACAGTGATGCAAAAGTTTTAATTGTGGATAGACAATTTCATGAAGTAATTGTTAAAGCCTTAAAGAATGTAAAAAATAAAATTACTATTATTGATATAGATGACAAAGATATAGACACAACTAGCTTTAAAAAAATTGGTGAATTAGAATATGAAAGTTTCTTAAACAGTGGAGATGAAAATTATGAATGGAAAAAACCAAAAGATGAATGGCAAGCGATTTCACTAGGATACACTTCTGGAACAACAGGAAACCCTAAGGGTGTTGTTTATCATCATAGAGGCTCATATTTAATGGCAACTGGAAGCACTCAAGCATGGAACATGCCAAATAGGTTAAATTTTTTATGTGTAGTACCAATGTTTCATTGTAATGGGTGGTGTTATCCTTGGACGCTTTCAATGTTACATGCAAGAATTATTTGTCTTAGAAATATCGATACAAAAAAAATGTTTGAATTAATTGATAAGTACGATGTAACCCATTTTGGAGGAGCTCCAATTGTTTTAAACATGATAGTTAACACTCCTAAAGAAGATCAAAAAAAATTAAAGAGAAAAGTAAATGTTTTAACTGCAGGTGCGCCTCCACCAAGTGTTATTTTCGAAAAAATGGAGGATTTAGGATTCGAAGTCATGCATGTATATGGATTAACAGAAACTTATGGACATATGTTGCAGTGTGCATGGAATGAAGAATGGAATGAACTAGATAAAGATAAAAAAAATGAAATTAAAGCAAGACAAGGTGTTAGATACCCTAATACTGAAGGTGCTGTTGTTATGGATCCTGAAACAATGAAGCCAGTACCTAAGGATGGAAAAACTATGGGTGAAATTATGATTAGAGGAAACATTGTAATGAAAGGATATTATAAAGATAAAGAAGCAACAGATAAAGCCATGTCTGGTGGATGGTTTCATTCAGGAGATTTAGCGATAACTCATCCAGATGGATATATAAAGATTCAAGACAGATCAAAAGATATTATTATTTCAGGTGGAGAAAATATCTCTTCAATTGAAATAGAGAATACAATTGCAAAACACCCAGCAGTATCATTAGCAGCTGTCGTTGCTAAACCAGATGAAAAGTGGGGAGAAACACCTTGTGCTTTTGTTGAGTTAATTAAGGATAAGTCTGCCGAAGAAAAAGATATCATAGATTTCTGTAGAGAAACTTTAGCAGGATTTAAACTTCCAAAAAAAGTTATATTTTGTGAATTACCAAAAACATCAACTGGAAAAATACAAAAATTTGAGCTTAGAAAAAAATTAAAGGACCTAAGTTGATTCTTGAAATAGATGATAAAAAAGTTTTTGTTTCAGATGCAGGTCAAGATATAGATAAAGATAAAGATACTATAGTTTTACTTCATGGAAGTGGCCTTTCTCATATTGTTTGGTCTTTAACAGAACAATATTTATCAAATCAAAACTATAATGTTCTAGCGATTGATTTACCTGGGCATGGAAATTCTGAAGGTAAAAGTTTAAAATCAATAGAGGAAATTTCTGATTGGTTGGAAAAAGTTTTTAATAAACTTAACATTTCTAAGATAACAATAATCGGACACTCTCAAGGATGTTTGGAGGCACTTGAATATTGTTTTAAATACACAAAAAGAGTTAAAAATTTAATATTTGTTGGTGGTTCTTATAGAATGCCCGTTAATCAAGATTTAATAGATCTTGCTGAGAGCGGAGATAATAAAGCAGTTCAATTAATGATGAAATGGAGCTATGAAAACTCTAAAAAATTTATCGGAGGTAATCCTGTGGAAAAAATTATTAATTCTTCAAGAGATATTAGGGAGGTTTTAGCCATTGATCTTATAGCTTGTAATAATTATAAAAATGGATCTGAAGCTCTAAAGTCAATTGATTGCCCTACATTATTTATTTTTGGTGAGTTAGACAAGATGATTAACCTTGAAAAAGGCAAGAAATTTGCTGAACTTATTCCTAATTCAGAAACTCATATAATAAAAGAATGTGGACATATGATTATGTTTGAAAAAGCTTTTGAAATGAGAGAAAAGATCTCTGAATTTTTAAAAAAATGAAAAACTTTTCAATAGCAAAATCTAGAAGATTAAGAAGTACTCCTTATACCTCAAGAATAGAGAAACAAGGAGTTACAGCATATACAATTTATAATCACATGTTGTTACCCGCTGCTTTTGGATCAATAGAGAATAGCTACAAACATTTAAAAGAGCATGTTCAAGTATGGGATGTTGCTGCAGAAAGACAAGTAGAAATATCAGGAAAAGACTCTGCAGAATTAGTACAATTGATGACATGTCGAGATTTATCAAAATCTAAAATTGGGAGATGTTATTATTGTCCAATAATAGATGAAAATGGAAACCTAGTTAATGATCCAGTTGTTTTAAAGCTAGATGAAAATAGATGGTGGTTATCAATAGCAGATTCAGATGTAATCTTTTTTGCTAAAGGTTTAGCATCTGGACATAAATTTGATGTTAAGATTATAGAGCCAGTGGTGGATATAATGGCAATACAGGGTCCAAAATCATTTGCATTAATGGAAAAAGTTTTTGGAAAAAAAATTACTGAACTAAAATTCTTTGGATTTGATTATTTTGATTTTGATGGAACTAAACATTTAATAGCAAGGTCAGGATGGTCTAAACAAGGTGGATTTGAAGTTTATGCTCAAAACACAGAGTCAGGACAAAAATTATATGACCATCTTTTTGAAGCTGGAAAAGAATTTAATGTAGGACCTGGGTGTCCAAATTTAATAGAGAGAATTGAGAGCGCATTACTATCTTATGGAAATGATTTTGATAACAATGACAATCCATTTGAATGTGGTTTTGATCAATATGTTAGCTTGGATAGCGATATAGATTTTTTAGGGAAAAATAAATTAAAAGAAGTTAAATTAAAAGGAGCCCAAAAGAAGCTAAGGGGTATTAAAATTGATATAAAAGAAATTAGTCTCACAGGTTCAAAAAATTTATATGATGAGAAAAATAATATAATTGGTGAATTAAGATCATCTTGTTATTCACCTCATTTTAAAATGGTTATTGGAATAGCAATGATCCAAAAATCCCACTGGGAAGTATCTCAAACCTTTAAAATTCAAATAAATGATAATACTTTTAGCGGAAAAGTTTGCGATTTACCCTTCATCTAGTATAAAAGCCTAATAACACCATGAATATAGCAATTGTAGGAGCCACAGGTAATGTTGGAAGAAAAATTCTCGAAGTTCTAGAGAAAAAAAAACTTCCTATAAAGGAGCTATTTTTAGTTGCTTCACCAAGAAGTGCTGGTCAAAAAATAAATTTTAGTGGGATAGAGCATGAGGTCTTTAACCTTGAAACATTTGATTTTTCAAAAATTCAAATTACTTTCTTTGCAGCAGGTGGAAAAATTTCAGAACAATACGCTCCAAAAGTAGCAAAGTATTCAACAGTTATAGATAATTCTAGTTTTTTTAGAATGGATCCTGATGTGCCATTAATTGTTCCGCAAGTAAATCCAGAAGCAATTAAGAGTATGAAAAAAAATATAATTGCCAACCCTAATTGCTCAACAGCTCAGTTAGTAATTGCTCTTAAACCGTTACATGACTTATTTAATATTGTACGAATAGTTGTTTCGACATATCAGTCCGTTTCAGGTGGTGGTAAAGACCCTATGGATGAGCTAATAGAACAAACTAAATCATCTTTAGAAAATAAAGAAATTAAATCTAGAAATTTTACTAAACAAATTGCTTTTAATGCCATTCCCCACATCGATGTTTTTGCAGATGATGGTTATACTAAAGAGGAATTAAAAATGACTAATGAAACTAAAAAAATTCTTGGTGACAAAATAGAATTAACAGCAACATGTGTGAGAATTCCAGTTATGGTTTCTCATGCAGAGTCAGTAAATATTCAATTTGAAAAATCATTTTCTTTAGAAAAAGTTAGAGATGCTCTTAATAAAGCAGAAGGCTGCAAGGTTTATGATAAAAGAGAAGATGGAGGATATAGCACTCCAATTGAAGCAGAAGGTAAAGACGAAACTTATATTTCAAGAATAAGAGAAGATAAAACTAACAAGAATTCATTAAACCTATGGATTGTTTCTGATAATTTACTTAGAGGAGCGGCATTGAATGCTGTTGAAATTGCAGAAACTTTAATTAAAAATAATCTTAATGGAAAATAATAATCCTTTATCACCACATATTCAGATCTACAGATGGCACATATCTTCTTTAGTATCTATTTCACATAGAATTACAGGAATAATAAATATAGTTGCTATAACAATAATTTGTTTTTGGATTGCATCCTTACTACTAGGT
>Ga0209071_1001253_pt1 | contig 10611 bp, 9 predicted proteins | sample CoawatmetaG10DNA_2_FD_187513 | JGI IMG/M metagenome (GOLD analysis project Ga0209071, IMG submission 187513) | Marine microbial communities from the West Antarctic Peninsula - Coastal water metaG108-DNA (SPAdes) (version 2) | ecosystem: Environmental > Aquatic > Marine > Coastal ... | reverse complement strand
GGGCTGGAGGCGGCGGGGGCGAGTGTTGTGCTGATGCTGACGGCGCTGCCGCTTTATTGGCTGCGGTTTGGGGGGCGGTGATCTGACCGCAACCGTCACCCCGGGCGTGTCCCGGGGGCCACCGAGGTTTGCGTTCTACGGCTTCAGGACGTGCGGCACCGTGGACCCCGGGACAAGCCCGGGGTGACGGGGGGGAGGGGGATGCCTCCTACCCGAACAGCCGCCCCACCACGCTGCGATCCCGCAGGATCTCGTGCGCCGCATTGTGCCCCGGAGCGCCGGTGACGCCGCCGCCGGGGTGGGTGCCGGAGCCGCACATGTACAACCCCTTGATCGGCCCGCGATAATCGCCGTGGCCGAGCATCGGGCGTGCCGCCCATAATTGGTCTAGCCCCATGGTGCCGTGGAAGATGTCGCCGCCGATCAACCCGAATTTGCGTTCGAGATCGAGCGGGGAATGGATTTGGCGCGCGATGACCGAGGCTTTGAAATTGGGGGCGTGCTCGGTGACGGTGTCGATGATCAGATCGGCGACTTCCTCGCGGTGCGCGTCCCAATCGACCTTGGGGTCGAATTGCTGGCAGAACAGGCTGGCAATGTGCATCCCCGGCGGGGCGAGGCTGTCGTCGACCGTGGTCGGCAGCTTCATCTCGACGATCGGTTTTTTCGACCAGCCATGTTGCTGCGCGTCGATGAACGCCTGGTCCATATAGTCCATGCCCGGCGCGATGATGATCCCGGCGGTGTGGTGCTCGGCCTTGTCCTTGCCGGGGAAGACGGTGAAATCTGGCAATTCCGACAAAGCGACGTTCATGCGGAAGGTGCCGCTGCCGGTTTTGAACCCATCGATCCGGCGCTTGAAATCGGCGGGCATGTCGGCGGAGTCGACCATCTGGCGATAGAGCAGGGCCGGTCCGACATTGGCGGCAACAATGGTGGCGGCGATTTCCTCGCCCGATTCGAGTCGTACCCCGGCGACCTTGCCGCCTTCGGTGAGCAGCTTGGCGACGGGGGCCTCGAGGCTGATCTCGACCCCGGCATCCTCGCACGCGCGCGCCATCGCCTGGGTGATCGCGCCCATGCCGCCGACCGAATGGCCCCACGCGCCATATTTGCCGTTCACTTCGCCAAAGACGTGGTGGAGCAGGACATAGGCGCTGCCCGGTGTCGATACCCCGGCATAATTGCCGACCACGGCATCAAAGGCGAAGGCGGATTTGACGTGATCGTCCTCGAACCAGCCGTCGAGGAAATCGCGCGCGGATTTGGTGAAGACGTCGAGCAGATCGCGCTGGGCCTCGATCTCCATTTTGGCGATCGGCCAGCCTTGCGTCGCGCCCGAGAGAAGCGCGCGGAGTCCGCCGCCGACATTGGGCGGGGTCTTGAGCGCCAGATCGCGCAGCACCTGCGCGACCTTTTCGAGCGCGGCGTCATAGGCGGGATAGGCGTCGGCATCTTTTTGGCTGAAGCGGGCGAACTGCTGTTGGGTGCGGGCGGTGCCGCCGCCGAGGGTGAGATAGGTGTCGGGGAAGGGGAAGAAATTGCTGATCGTGCGTTCGATGATGCGAAAGCCGCGATCGTGCAGCTTCATGTCGGCGATCACCTTAGGGCGCAGCAAGCTGACGGTGTAGCTGGCGGTCGAATTGCGGAAGCTGGGGTGGAATTCCTCGGTCACCGCCGCGCCGCCGACGACATGGCGGCGTTCGAGTACGCGCACCTTCAGCCCCGCGCGCGCAAGGTAAAAGGCGCAGACCAGGCCGTTATGGCCACCGCCGATGATGAGCGCGTCGTAGCGTTTCGTCATTGTTGCTCCCCTCCCGCTTGCGAGTTTGGGGTCGACAGCGCCCCGCGCTGTCGAGGATGTGCTGGGGGCACATCCGACCCCAAACTGGGTTGGGGGAGGGGTTTTATATCCCCCGCGCCCGCATTCATTCCCTCCCCTAGCCCCTCCCGCAAGCGGGAGGGGAATTTTGACCACCCCGCCGCCGGCGCGCGGTGCAGCCTTGCTTCGGGAATCCGTTCGCGGATCTTCCGCGCGAAGCTGCGCAGGCAGACCTCGCTCTGGCCGATCGGCCCGGCGGTGTAGCTGGGCGAGGCCATGCCCTGCTGGACGCGCTCGATCAGCCAGGTGTCCTCGGCATTGACGACGCGGTTGATGCGCCAATTGGCGTAGCGCACCAGCTTCATTTCGCGCCGGTCATCCGGCAAGGCGAACGCCATTTCGCGCAGCACGCAGGTCGTCGGCGAGGTCGGCAGCCACTGCATGAAATCGATCTGGTCGGCATAGAGATCGAACGCCATGTTGGGCCACAGCTTGAAATAGAGCCACAGCCGCTGGTTCGCCTCGGGCAGATGCGGGACGGGCGGCAGATGCGTCTGGTAGAAGCGCTCCCATGGGTTTTCGGAGGGGCGATCGACGAGGCGGCCCGACATCTTGTCGACCCACGGCGCGGCCTCGATCGCATAGCTCTTGCCGAACAGACGGGTGAGGCCGTCATGCGCCACCGGGATGTGGAGATTGTCCGAATAATTGTCGCCGACATTCTTCCAATTGACCGCATGATCACGCAGCCGGACCGGGCTGAGCGTCTGCATCTCCTCGAAGCGATAGGGCGCGATCTGCGCGTCATAGGGGGCCATCATCTCGGCGACCGAGGGGCCGTCGCCCACCAGCCGGACGAACACGAAGCCGCGCCAGATCTCCAGATCGACGCGCGCGAGGCCGTTTTCGGCCAAATCGAGCGCGGGGTAATCGCGCCGCATCGGCACGCCGGTCAGCCGCCCATCGGTTTCATAGGTCCAGGCGTGATAGGGGCAGACGAGCTTTTTCGCGCAGCCGCTCGGCCCCTCGACCAGCCGCATCGCGCGGTGGCGGCAGACATTGGCGAAGGCGCGGATCACGCCATCGTCGCCGCGCACCGCGATGACGCTCTCGCCCAGATAGTCGAGCGTGTGGAACGCGCCGGGTTCGGCGAGATCGTTCTGGTGGCAGACGATTTGCCAGGACGGGCGGATCACCCGCGCCATCTCGACCGCATAATATTCGGGGTCGGTGTAGAGCCAGCCGGGCAAGCTCCAGTCGGCGTCGGGATCGTGATCGGCCGAGGGGGGCATGCGTGGCTCCGGTTGCTTGTTGTACGATCGTATAATAGGAATTCGCCGGCTGCAACAGGAATGGATCATGAGCAAACCCGCTTTCTCCCGCGCCGAACCCGATGCACGGCGCCAGTCGCTGATCGAAGCGACCGCGCGCGTGCTGGCGCGCGACGGTGCTACCGGCGCATCGGTGCGTGCGATCGCGCTGGAGGCGGGGGTGTCGCCGGGGCTGGTCGGGCATTATTTCGCCGGGATCGATGGCCTTGTCGCCGAAACCTATGCGGCGGTCGGGCAGCAGGTGCATGTCGCGCTGGCCGCAGCGGTCGCGGCGGCGGGCGATGACCCGCGTGCGCGGGTGGTGGCTTATGTTACCGCGAGCTTCGCCCCGCCGATCGCCGATCGCGCGCTGTTCGCGACCTGGATCGCGTTCTGGAGCCTGTCGGCCAAGCCGATCATCGCCGCGCGGCATGACGCGCTGTATCAGTCGTATCGCGACGATCTCGAAGCGTTGCTCGCGGCGTGCGGGCTGCCTGCAGCCGATCGTCGGCTGGCGGCGATCGCGATCACCGCGTTGGTCGACGGTTTATGGCTCGAACTGTGCCTGTCGCCGGGCAATTTCACCCCCGGCGAGGCGCGTGTCCTCGCCGAGCGGCAGTTGGAAAGCTATTTCGACAGATCAGCAAAGAGCAGGCGATAATACCGGATCCCCGGTTCGATCGTCGAAATCGGGGTGCGTTCGTTCAGGCCGTGGCTGAAATCCTCGGACGGCTTGATGAAGGTCGGGCTCGCGCCATAGCTCGGCACGTGGTGATAGCGAAACCACATGCTGTCGCTCGCGCCCGATGCCATTGCCGGGAAGACCGGGACGCCCGGATAGACCTTGCCCATTGCGCGATCGATCGCGGCGATGAAATCGGGGCGCATCGGCGAGGCGTCGTTGGGGACCGAGCCTTCGCTGACATCCTCCAGCTTGACGCCTGGATCATCAATCACGCGGCCCAGCTCGGCCATGATGTCGGCGGGCTTGTGGCCGGGGAAGATGCGGCAGTTGATATTGGCGGTGGCGCGCTGGGGCAGCGCGTTTTCGGCATGGCCGCCGCTGACCAACGTCGGCACGCAGGTCGTGCCGATCTTGCCGACCGTCGCCGGGTTGGCGGTCAGCGTCGCGATCGCGGCCTTGTCGGTCGGGTCGGCGACGAACGCCTTCAGCGCGGCACCGATTTCGGGCTCCTCGAACGGCGCGGCCTTGGCCAGCGCCTCGCGCGTCAGCGGGCTCAGTTCTGGCGTGAAGTGATAGGCCCCGACTTTTTCCAGCGCCTTGGCCAGTTCGACGATTGCGTTGACCGGGCGCGGCATCGACGAATGGCCGCCGGGGTTGGTGACGGTCAGGCGGAAATCGGCATAGGTTTTCTCGGCGCCGTTCCAGGTCCAATATTTGGGCTTGCCGGTCGTCTCGTCGAGCACGCCGCCGCCGCCATCGATGTTGAGCACGAGTTCGGCGTTCTTCAGCCGCTCGGCGATCAGCGCCGAGGTCTTCATCGCGGTTTCCTCGTCGCCCGAAAACTCGATGATGATCGTGCGCTTGGGCTTGTAGCCGGTGCGGCGCAGGTCATTCAGCGCGGCGATGGCGATCGTGCCGTCCAGCTTCATGTCGGTCGCGCCGCGCCCGTAGAGATAGCCATTTTCGACCACGGGGGTGAACGGGTCGCGCTGCCAATCGGCGGGCTTGGCCTCGACCACGTCCATATGGCCGGAAATGACCAGCGGCTTGAGCTTCGGGTCGCTGCCGGGCCAGGTGCCGATGAGATAGGCGGTGTCGTCGACCGGCACGATCCCGACATCCTTCTCGGCAAAGCCGCCCGCGACCAGCGCCGCCTTGTAGAGCGCTGCGACTTGCGGGGTCTGGTTGCCGGGGCCTTTGACCGAGCGCAGTGCGATCGCCTGCTTCGCCAGATCGAGTGCTTCGTCCGCCGGTGGAGTGGCCGCGTTCGCGGCATTGGTCAGAAGGGTGCCGGCGAGCAGAAGGGCGAAGATGCGCATGCGGGAAGGTCCTCGGGGGGCGGGGAAAGCGCAAGCGTAGCGTTTGCGGGAATTGGCGCAAGCGGGGGGGCGGTTCGAGCGTGTGTCGAGCGCGTGATCACACCTCCCGTTCGCGCCCGAACGGGAAGGGGTGCGGTCTATTTCAGCCGGAGCGGTGCGTTCCCCCGCAACGTCTCCTCCAATTTGGCCCGGTCGAGCTTGCCCTCCCAGCGGGCGACGACGATCGCGGCGACCGCATTGCCAACGAAGTTGGTCAGGCTGCGGCATTCGCTCATGAAGCGGTCGACCCCCAGGATCAGCGCCATGCCCGCGACCGGCACCGTCGGCACGATCGACAGCGTGGCGGCCAGCGTGATGAAGCCCGCGCCGGTGACCCCTGCCGCGCCCTTTGAACTCAGCATAGCGACGCCGACCAGCAGCAACTGTTCGCCAATCGGCAGATGCACGTTGCACGCCTGCGCGATGAACAAGGCGGCCAGCGTCATATAGATGTTGGTGCCGTCGAGGTTGAACGAATAGCCGGTCGGCACCACCAGCCCGACCACACCCTTGTCGCACCCTGCCGCCTCCAGCTTGGTGATCAGGTTGGGCAAGGCCGCTTCGGACGAGGACGTGCCCAGCACCAGCAGCAATTCTGCCTTGAGATAGGCCAGCAGGCGCAGGATCGAGAAACCGTGCAGGCGCGCCACCGCGCCCAGGATGACCAGCACGAATATGATCGAGGTGAAATAGAAAGTCGCGACCAGCCCGCCGAGATTGATCAGGCTGCTCGCGCCATATTTGCCGACGGTGAAGGCGATCGCGCCGAACGCGCCGACCGGTGCCGCGCGCATCAGGATGCCGACGATGCGGAACACGATCAGCGCGAGCCGCTCGATCAGATCGAGCACTGGCTCGGCGGGTTCGCCGACCAGCGTCAGCGCGATGCCGAACAGCACCGCGACGAACAGCGTCTGCAGGATCGATCCTTCGGTCAGCGCCGACACCATCGTGTTGGGGATGATCGACATCAGGAAGCCGACAAAGGTCGTTTCGTGCGCCTGCTTGGCATAATCGGCGACCGAACCGGCATCGAGCGTCGCCGGATTGATGTTCATCCCCGCACCCGGCTGCACGACATTGGCGACGACCAGCCCGAGGATCAGCGCCAGCGTCGAGAAGAACAGGAAATAGCCGAACGCTTTCAGCGCGACGCGCCCGACCGACTTCAATTCGCGCATCCCGGCAATGCCGCTGACCAGGCTGAGGAAGATCACCGGCGCGATGATCATTTTCACCAGCTTGATGAAGCCGTCGCCCAGCGGCTTCAGCGCTTCGCCCGTGGTCGGCCAGAAATGCCCGATCAGCGCGCCCAGCACGATCGCGGTGAGCACCTGAAAATACAGGTGGCGGTAAAAGGGGATGGGGCCGTGTGCGGGCGTGGGGGCGGGGTGGATCGACATGGTCCCTCTCGGTCAGCCACCGTGATCGGCGGGCGTGAAGGACGGTCCTAAAGCGTGGCGCATGACGCGCCAGCATTTTGTATCCCGGACGCGGCGGCTCTTGCGCCGCGTCCGGGTAGAAGGGGTTATTTGCTGCGTTCGACCTGTTCGAATTCCAGCTCGACCGGGGTGGCGCGACCGAAGATCGACACCGACACCTTGACGCGGCTGCGGTCGAAATCGAGCTCTTCGACGATGCCGTTGAAGCTCGCGAACGGGCCGTCGAGCACTTTGACCGAATCGCCGATTTCGAAATCGACCTTGATCTTCTGCTTGGGAGCAGCGGCGGCGGCTTCGTCCTTGGTGCTGAGCATCCGCGCGGCTTCCGATTCCGGAATCGCCTGCGGCTTGCCGTTCGGCCCGAGGAAGCCAGTCACCTTCGGAGTGTTCTTGACGAGGTGATAGACGTCGTCATTCATGTTGAGCTTGGCGAGCACATAACCCGGCATGAATTTGCGCTCGACCAGGATCTTCTTGCCGCGGCGCGCCTCGGTGACCGTTTCGGTCGGCACTTCGATTTGCTCGACCAGTTGCTCAAGGCCCATGCGGGACGCTTCGGCCATGATCGAATCGCGGACCTTGCCCTCGAAACCCGAATAAGCGTGGATGATGTACCAGCGTGCCATGTGTCGTTTACCTAGATTATTTGGCGAGGCTGAGCAGCAGCTTGACGATCGCCTCGAAGCCGGTGTCGACCACGAAGAAGAACAGGCCGAGCAGCGTCGTCATGATGACGACCATCACACCGGTCATGATCGTCTCGCGCCGGGTCGGCCACACGACCTTCTTGGTCTCGGCCTGAACCTGTCGGATGAATTCGAGGGGGGTCGTCTTCGCCACGGGCTGTGCACTCATGTTTTCTTGGCCAAGATCAGGACATGGGCCCGCCGTCCGGGCCTGCCAAGGCCCGATGACGAGAATTCCCGATTTCGGAATAGACACGCATTAGCGCGGGCGGCGGGTGAAATCAACTCGCCTCACAATAGGGCGGCGATGGCCAAAGGATCGGAACCGCCATCGCCGCAGGATTCGCGTTAAATCAGGAACGAGTCGAGGAGCGCGGGCGGCCCGTTCAGATAATCGAGATCGCAATTGCCGGGGACACCCGCGAGGTGACCCTGCTCGGAATATTGCCACAGCGTGTAGCCGGTCCACGGTTTCGGCACCGGCGGCGTCGGCGGATGGTTATAATTGGCGAGCCACAGCGGAAACGCGGCAAATGCGGGCGGGTTGCCGAGGAAGTCGGCAATGTCCTTGCGGATATACAGGAACGGCTGATGTCCCGTCGCCGTCACCAGGATTTTGCCGAATTCGACGATCTGCGCGACCAGTTGCGCGCGCGTTTTGGTGCCCGATTGAATGGCGTGGACATATTCATCTTCCACATCCAGCGTCGGCAGAAGATCACCCTTGCTGGGGTGATAGACGCTCAGAAACAGATCGGCCATTTCCTGCGCGGTGAAATCCGGCATGCAATAATGATAGGCTCCGCGTTTCAGCCCATGGTGTTTCAGCGCTGCCCAATTTTCATCAAATTCGCTGTCTTTCTGATGCACAGCGTGACCCGATCCACTCAGATACAGTTGGCTGGCCTTTACATAGGCGAAATGGACCGTAACCGGCGCGTCCGGTTTCAGCACCACATCCCACGAAACCTTGCCGTTCCAGTGGGAAACATCAATTCCGAAAGTCCGGATGCCCGATGCCATAAGAACCTCCCCCGAAGTTGTGGGAGGTATAACACGATTCTATTGTAAAACCGAATCGTGATATCAGTCGCTTACCGCAGCGAAATTTCCAGAGATGTCGGGAATTGTCCAAAGCCGCGATGGCATGGATGGTGGCAGGGGAGCTCGGACTCGAACCGAGGGCCTTCGGTTTTGGAGACAAAAGTTCGACCGCTGCGGTCACACAGGAGATGTCCAACAAATGGCTGATTTCTGCGGCTTACAGCGCAGCCGCGACAAACACAGCCGAGAAGCAATCCTCGCCGGTGTGACTTTCTGTGTGACTTTTCGTTTTTACGGCCAAGATCGGCTTGGGCGCGGGCATGTCGCAATGCTTGTAACTAGGAAGCGCGGCTCGCTTGGTCGAGGGCGGTTGTAACAACAGCAGCATCGCGCCAATAGAATGGGTACAAGCCGTTGGTGACGTTGAGTGTTTCGTCACGCAGCTAGCCAAAGGACCCCGGCGTTTGGCCTCTGATCGCCATTGACCCGGCGCTGCCTATGGTTGAACAATACCGCACAAGGGGAGAGACGCATGGCTGAGCCAAAGTTCAATATCGATCGGTTCCTCTCGAACGATGGAGCGTCTGATCAGTATGAGCGTCAGCTAAAGCGTCTCAGTTCCGCGGGAAAATCCGTTACCAGCATTGAGCAAGCCGTGCGGGGTGCATTGGATTCGCTTGCTGACAAGAACGGACGCTCATTTGTAATCTACGGCGAGCCCCAAAGCGGTAAGACGGAGATGATGATCTGCTTGACAGCTAAGCTGCTCGACACTGGTCGAGACATGATCGTTCACCTCCTGAATGATAGCGTAGACCTGTTGGGTCAGAACCTCGGCAGGTTCAAATCCTCCGGACTGGCTCCGGCCGCTCGAAACTTCAGTGAGGTTTTGGACCCCGGCGTGAAGCTTAAAGGGCAAAAGAACGTAATTTTTTGTAAAAAGAACGGCAGCGATCTCCGTAAGTTGCTCGACAAGGTCGCGGGCTGGAATGGTGTGGTCGTAATCGACGATGAGGCCGATTATGCCTCCCCAAACGCCAAAGTAAACTCCGGCGAGAAGACAAAAATAAATGCTTTAATTAGCGACCTAATTGGTCAAACAGGATTTTACATTGGCGTTACGGCGACGCCAGCACGGCTAGATCTAAACAACACTTTTGATAACGATAGCAGTTTCTGGGTCGATTTTCCGCCGCATTCGAAGTATACTGGGCAAGATACTTTCTTTCCGATCGAAGGTGACATTCAGTACATTCGAACACTGCTACCTGATACTGGCTCAGACCCAAAGTACGCAAGACAAGCTCTTTTCGGCTTCATGGTGAACGCTGCATACCTGAATCTGTACGGCCATCTGAACGTCGAAAAAAACTACTCCATGCTTGTTCATACGAGTGGCAAGAAGGTTGATCATAAAAGCGATTGGGCAGTTATGAACGACACCCTTAATGCCTTGGTGAAGAAAGACTCGAAGAATTTTGCGTCATATGTTGAGTACATCTGGAGCTTGGCAAAAGCACGATTTAGCGATGCAGACCCTGATCGCATAACCAATTTCATACTCGATAATATCAGCCGTCATGCGATCATAATTTTGAATAGCGAAAGAGACTGGAAAGACAACTCATCTGCCGCGACTAATCCAACAAGCCTATTTACCATTATCATTGGTGGAAATATTGTATCAAGAGGCGTGACTCTTGATAACCTTCTATCGATGTTTTTTACGAGAGATGTCAAGCACAAGATTCAACAAGACACTTACATTCAAAGAGCCAGAATGTTTGGAAGTCGAGGAGATTATCTCCCGTTTTTTGAGCTTACAATTCCTCAATCTCTTTACTTGGATTGGCATCGTTGTTTTGTATTCCACAGGCTCGCTTTGTCTGCAATCAAGGAAGGGCTCGGCTCACTTGTCTGGTTAAGTGATCAGCGCATCGCCGCTGCCGCAAGCTCCAGCATCGATAGATCGACGGTCGATCTCGACAAGGGTGAAATGTCCTTCAGCTTGTTCGACTACGATCCTAAGATTGAAACAATCCTGGATGAGGATGTTGATGCTTTCGAAAAAATGGAGCGACTGTCCGATGCAGTAGGACAAGCGGTTTTTCCAGATTACCTTCTAAAATACATCCGGTGTCAACGCCGGTCGGATTCCAGGCCAACGGGGCGGAGTAAAAGCAGGCCATTGTTGATGCGGGCCTGACGATATGAAGAGGGCCCCGATCGGGGCCCTCTTCATATCGTTGTCGTCGTCGATCAGG
>Ga0209071_1001246_pt1 | contig 10647 bp, 15 predicted proteins | sample CoawatmetaG10DNA_2_FD_187513 | JGI IMG/M metagenome (GOLD analysis project Ga0209071, IMG submission 187513) | Marine microbial communities from the West Antarctic Peninsula - Coastal water metaG108-DNA (SPAdes) (version 2) | ecosystem: Environmental > Aquatic > Marine > Coastal ... | reverse complement strand
CATGTTGTTCTCCTATGTCCTAGCTCGTTATGAACCAGATTCACCTGCGACCCCGACCTAAATTCGTGAAGCGAATTTTGAGGCAAGGTTCCTGTGGGTAATTCGCAGACAAGGTTCCGAATCAGAAATCGGGGGAAGGGGGTAGTGAACTACGGTTATAGGGAGATAGTCGATGAGGGATATAGACGTACTTTTCAAATTTTTTTTATGAAAAAAATAATCTGCTAATATATAGGCATGACTGTTTTAAAACGCTGTTTAACCTGTCAGCACGATCTCGATGTCAGTATGTTCGACAAGTTAACGAACAGCTGTCAGCGGTGCCGTAGACAGATGAACGAAGCGCGAATCTCGAACACGTACATCAGCTACCTAAGTAATCTCATTAGTCAGTCAAGGTCTGCAAACAAGCGTACTAAAAACGCCCGCAACCTCGAATGGGATATAACGCTGGATGACCTGATTTTAAAGTGGGAAAAGCAGGAAGGCCGGTGCGCGATCAGCGGTGTTTATCTCACGCACCATAAAGATGGTATGGGTAGAAAAGAGTGTAATGTCTCACTAGACAGGATTTCTGGAGAGCGTGGTTACACCGTGCAAAACGTTCAGCTTGTCTGCTTCCGAATCAACATTATGAAACACACTCTATCTGAGGATATGTTTTATTGGTGGGTAAAGAACATCCACAATTTCTCTTGCGATTAGATAATACCCAGACTAATATACACGTTAATGGATGATATTGATCTTTTAGCGATTGATGGCCTCGACGCAGCTATTGTTGGGTCGGCTATGGTCGATGGGCAAGAAGTACTTATCTACGACTTCGACAAATGCGTCGAGGTGATTATAGGTGCTGGCAGCACTATTGAATACGCCGAAGAATATGTGCTTGAGCTGTCGATGTCGAACATCAAAGGCATACCCATATTCGTAAATTTTGATAACAATTTAGAATATTATGGAGAATCTCCAAGTATCGGAGCAACCATCGTCCACTGACTTAGTTAGTGAGCATACTGAGTTCGAGTCGCATCTCCCTTATATGGGTTTGAATCGCGGCGAACTTACTATGCAGCAAGAAAAGCTAGTTTCGCTCATCAGCTCTGGTATGACAGTAGCAGCTGCTGGCCGTGGTGCGGGGTACGCGAGTCCCTCTACCGCTTACCAAGCTTCAAAAGTCCCCGCCGTAAAGCAAGCCATTGCCTACTTCCGTCAGGAGATGCGCGAAGAGGTGAAGTTCACGAACTCACACGCGCACATGATGTATATGGACGCTTATAACTCCAGCGCTAACGCCACCGAAATGAAGAACACCACCGATTCTTTGGTCAAGCTGCACGGGCTGGTCGCACCAGAACAAACCGCACAAATTAATATCAATGTTAACGGCACCAAGCAGCTCGAACGCATGAGTGACGAAGACCTGTTGAAGATCGCGGGCAAAGACATCGACTACCTAGAGCCGAAAGGAGAGTAAGTAATGAGAGGATATGCCATTCCGCGTAAGGAAAAGCCTGCTGCTAAGAAGCAGGTCACTAAAAAGAAGCCCACTAAAAAGCAGTTAGAACTGGCGCAAAATCTCTTAAAAAAGAAGCCTGCTGCTAAGAAGAAGCCTCAGAAGAAAAGGGTCTACTAATGGTACAGAAAAGAATACCCGTTAAAGACGAAGGCACCAATAAAGCGTGGCATCCCAAAAAAGTACCAAGTAAAGCTGATTTTCTTAGTAATAGAAAAGCTGTAGCAGGCCAAGACTATCCAGCCTCATGGGGGCCAAGCTTACCTGATCGCATAAAGGCTGGGGTAACGGCTGGGGTAAATAAAGTAAAAGGCGCTTTAACAAAACCCAAACCAAAAGCGAAGGAAGAAGCCAAAAGCTCGTGTATCGAAGCTAGAAATGGCTAAACGCATGACAACGAAGCCAAAGCCTGCTGCTAAAAAGAAACCTGCTGCTAAGAAAGCGCGCTTGCGGTTAATGAAGAGGAAGTCTTAGTAATGGCAGGACCACTAATACCATTAGGCGTTGCAGCAGCTGCAAGATACTTAGCTAAGAATGGCGCTAAAAAAGCTATTCAAAAGTACGGCAAAACTGTCGTAAGTAAAGCTACGCAATACGGTAAAAGGAAAGTAAGCGACGAAGTGAAATCTGCGGGCGAGCGAGCCGTTGAATCCACAGCAGTTGTCGCAGCGCGTGAGCAAGAAATGTTCGGCATGACAAAGCTTGGAGGGGAGCACACTAAAACCTCACGGACTCGTGGAGAGGAGGCTAGGAAAAAAGTAAAAGCCCTAGCTAAACCAAAGCCGAAGCCTAAACCAAAGCCGAAGCCTAAACCAAAGCCTAAACCAAAGCCGAAGCCTAAACCAAAGCCGAAGCCTAAACCAAAGAGGCGCACATGAAGTTAATTTTACTAGTAATGATGTTGGCACTTGCTAGCTGTTCCTCGATCCCGCAATGCGGTCAGAAGTCGATCTCGATTCAGCTGCCTTCAGCAGTGCCGTTTTTCGGGAATGAACCATTCGAGATTAAGCGTCAGAACGACCATGTGAGCTGCGACGAAACGGATGACTAATCACCTCGACTGTGCGCTGTTATCAGCCCATGTGTATAAAGAGTGGGATCACGTTACTGCTGGAATGGAGGTGCTGTTCTCTGAAGATAAGAAGACAGTCGCGTTTGCGGGCACCGATATCAAGCAGCCCAAAGACGTATTCAGGGATTTGCGTATATTTCCGATGTGGGCACCATCTTTAGGGTTCTGCCCAGCGGGATTCCTGAAAGCGAGCCGCCGGTTGGGGTACGTGGTCCTCGATCACATGGCCGATAACGACTTAGATTCAGTGACATTGACCGGACATAGCCTGGGGGGTGCTTGCGCTCTCATAACAGCGGCTCTTATTCAGCGAGAAACAGACGGCGACAAGAAAATCGATCAGGTTGTCACGTTCGGCGCACCGCGAGTCGGGAAGCTGAAGGCGTTAAACCGTCCGGTAACCATGTACCGATTTCAAAATGACATTGTTCCGATGATCCCGCCCTTAATGGGTAGGCCCAGCACACTTTTACCGCTTGGAAAACGTGACACCAAGGGTGATTGGATTTCAGACCACTCCATCATGAATTATATCAATGCACTGAGGGGCCGATAATGCTCTACACCTATAAGGTATCGCGGGTTCACTCCGTTTATGACGGTGACACCTGCACATTAGACATAGACCTCGGTCTAAACATCATTATCCGTAAAGAGAAGGTGCGGTTGTACGGAATTAATACGCCAGAGCTGCGCGGAGTAGACGAAGAAACTAAAGCGGAAGGTCTTGCCGCGCGTGATTGGCTGCAAGACCAGCTAGATGGCGCAGATGAGATCTTAATCCGCACCCATAAAGACAAATCGGGGAAATATGGCAGATTATTGGGTGAGTTATTGGCTGACGGCATCAACCTCAACGAGACGCTAGTCGAATTAGGTATGGCAAATGTCTACGGAAAATAAATGACAGAGGTCGTCAAGATCGAGTGCGTTAGGTGCAAGAATTCGCACCCCGAAACGCTATACGCGGGCCTCGACCGACTGTGCGTGTATTGCAAAGCGGATATCGCAGAGCAGGAGCCACTACCTACGGCTGCTGAACCAGAAGAAGCGAGGCAAGAATCAGTAGAAGAGAAAGCGCGCGCGGAACTCGCTCTGCGTTTCTTAACTCGGAAGCGATTATTACCGTTTGTAGAAAGATTCAACCACGAATACCAAGCGGGTTGGGTCCACAAAGATATTTGTAAACGATTGGAGGAATTTAGTAGAGATGTCACTGAAAAAAAGAGTCCTAGACTTATGCTCTTCATGCCGCCCCGACATGGTAAAAGCACGCTTGCAAGCGTTGCGTTTCCGGCTTGGCATCTGGGTAGAAACCCAGAGCATGAATTTATCTCTTGTTCTTATTCGGGTTCGCTTGCGATGGCGTTCTCTCGAAAAGTTCGTGGCCTCTTGCGTGAAGACGGCTACAAGTCTGCCTTCAAAACTCGTCTCGACCCTCAAAGCCAGAGTGCAGAAGCTTGGCTTACGACAACGGGTGGAGGCTACGTGGCAGCGGGCGTTGGTGGTGGTATCACGGGCAAAGGCGCGCATATTCTCGTCATAGATGACCCAGTTAAAAACAGAGATGACGCAGAATCTTCAAACGCCCGCGAAAGCACATGGGACTGGTATACGTCCACAGCATATACGCGACTCGCTCCAGGTGGCGGGGTTCTGGTTATTCTTACTCGTTGGCATGACGATGATCTGGCGGGAAGACTCCTCAAAGCAGCAGCCGATAACGGTGAGCAATGGGAAGTTGTTAACTACCCAGCACGGGCAGAAGTCGATGAAGAGTTCCGAAAGACTGGCGATGCTCTCCATGCAGAGCGTTACGACGAAGAAGCCCTAGCACGAATCGAGAAAGCAGTTGGCCCACGAGATTGGTCAGCCTTGTACCAACAAAACCCTGTTGCGGATGACGGCGATTACTTTACGCGCGACATGATTAATTACTACAACCGTGAAGACGTTGATCACGACCGCATGAAGTTCTATTGCGCGTGGGACTTGGCGATTGGTAAGAACGATAGGAACGATTACACCGTGGGTATTGTCGTCGGCGTTGACGAGCATGACTGTATGTTTGTCGTCGATATGGTTCGCGGGAGGTTCGATGGTTTCGAGCTAGTCGAGCAGATACTTGATCTATATGAAGTGTGGAAGCCCTCGATCATAGGTATTGAGAAAGGCCACATTGAGATGGCGCTTGGCCCATTCCTAGAGAAGCGGGTGCGAGAGCGTGGACTGTACGAAGCGTACTTCAAAGATTTGAAAACTGGTCGCAGAGATAAGGAAGCGCGAGCCAGAGCAATCCAAGGTCGGATGCAGCAGGGAATGGTATTCCTGCCAAAAGAAGAGAACTTTACTGGTCCCCTAGTCGCAGAGTTATTGCGTTTTCCAAATGGGACTCACGACGATCAAGTGGATGCGATTGCTTGGATTGGTTTGATGATGACCGAATTCAGTACCTTTATAGAGAAGGTAGAGCACGTTCCATCTTGGCGAGACAGGTTACCAGCACTGATGAAAAGTGATCGGACCAAATCAGCTATGAGCGCATGATATGAAAGAACAAAAGATTTCCCCCGACAAGGAAGAAGAGATCACACGCAGCCAGTGGGCAAGGTATGAACGTGCTCGCGATAACGGCCATCTGGAATATGTTTACATGGCTCAGAAGTGTGATGAGTACTACCAAGGCGAGCAGTGGGACGCAGACGACCAGTCTGCCTTAGAAGCAGAAGGTCGTCCTGCGCTTACTATTAATACAATCTTGCCTACTGTTAATACTATTCTTGGCGAGCAGTCTACGCGAAGAGCTGATATCCAGTTCAAACCACGGCGTGGCGGTGAAGAGGATGTCGCTCATACGCTTACGAAGCTGTATATGCAGATTGCTGATAACAATAAGCTCGACTGGGTTGAGCAGCAGGTGTTTTCTGACGGCTTGATCATGGATGGCCGTGGTTACTTCGATGTGCGTATGGACTTCAGCGATCACGTTGAAGGGGAAATACGGATCACGGCAAAAGATCCACTAGACATCCTTATCGATCCAGACGCAAAAGATTCCGACCCGAAGACTTGGAATGAAGTATTCGAGACGAGGTGGATGACGCTTGATGAGATTGAGGAGCTTTACGGCAAGAAGAAAGCAGAGCGGCTCCTATTTATTGCAGAGAACGGGATGAGCTATGGCGCTGATTCTGTCGAGTACCAAGAGTCGCGTTTTGGTGACACAGGCAATGGTGGCGATCACTTTGGCGCGGGAGTCCCAGGAGATGACGAGTATAGAAACGTAAAATCACTTCGTGTTGTCGAGCGCCAGCATAAAAAACTAGCCCGCACGATGTTCTTTGTCGATCCTGATACAGGAGATCAAAGAAAATGCCCCGAAGCGTGGAAAGAAAATAAGTGTAAGAAGTTTGCGAAAGAGTACAACTTAACGCTGATTAGTAAAGTGATCCGAAAAATCCGATGGACAGTCACTTGTGACAAAGTTGTTTTGCACGATGATTGGTCACCTTACGACCAGTTCACTATTGTTCCGTTCTTTTGTTACTTCAGACGGGGGCAACCGTTCGGGATTATCCGAAACCTTCTGTCACCACAAGAACAGCTCAACAAGATAGCTTCTCAAGAGCTGCATATTGTTAATACTACCGCTAATAGTGGTTGGATGGTCGAGAGCGGTTCGCTGATTGGTATGACAGCCGATGATCTTGAGGAACACGGCGCTGAGACAGGTCTGGTGCTTGAGTATGCTAGAGGTACTAACGCCCCTCAAAAAATTACGCCAAACAGTATTCCTACAGGTCTTGACCGTATTGCTGCAAAAGCGGCGGCAAACATTCAGTCTATATCCGGCATCAATGACTCTATGCTGGGCACAGATAGTGCTGAAGTATCTGGTATTGCTATTCAAGCAAAACAGAATCGTGGCGCAATAATGATCCAAGTGCCTTTGGATAATCTACGCAAAGCGAGGCACTACTTAGCAGAAACAATCCTTAACCTTATACAGTCTTTCTATACGGAACAGCGAGTTATTCAAGTGACTAATGAAGCTGACCCATTAAAACCTCGTGAACAGATGGTGATTAACGAAGAAACACCTGAAGGGGAGATCATCAATAACCTCACGCTAGGTGAATACGATGTCATCGTAGCCACTGCACCCGCTAGAGACAGCTTCGACGAGGCTCAGTTTGCGGAAGCTATTAACTTGCGGCAAGTAGGTGTAGCTATTCCTGATGATGCCATCATCGAGTACAGCCACTTGGCCCGTAAAGGCGAACTTGCTAAACGCATACGCACCGTAATGGGTATAGAACCCCCAACTCCAGAGCAAGCTCAAGCGATGGCGCAGCAGCAGGAAATTCAGATGATGCAGATCCAACTAGAAATAGCTCAACTGGAAGCAGAAGTGAAGAAGACTCAATCTGAAACTGCTCTGAACATGGCTAAGACGCAAGGCGTAGCAGATACAGATCCGCAAATACGGGTTGCAGAGTTAGAAGCGAAGATTCAGATAAACCAAGATCAGCTAGACCTTCGACGAGAGCTAGCCGCAGCAACTAATGAGGTTAGAGAAAGTCAGTCTCAGACTTCTGCAGCAACCAAATTAGCCACCACAGCATTTCAAAACACTAACAGGAGTTCTTAATGAGTAACCAAGAAGACACATCAGTTGAAGACAATCCGATTGAGTTCGTGGTTATGCCAGGAGCGGATGCCCCCGAAGATTATGATTCACCTCAACTCGATTTGAGTTTCGAGGAAGTAGTTGCTGAGATTCTTGATGACGAAAGTGAGGACGAGACTATTGAGGAAGCTTCAGATAAGGAAGACTCGGTTGAGGAAGACCCAGATGATGAAGGTCCAGATGATGAGCCAGAAGAGGGGGGAGTTGACGAGGAAGAACCTCTTGAAGAGGCCGCTGAGTTAGAAGAACCGGTTGTTGAAGAGAAGCCTGCTAAGAAGACAATGGTTCCAAAAGCTCGTCTGGATGAAGTACTAGCTAAACAGAAAGCCTTACAAAAGCAGTTAGACGAGGTAAATGCTGCGAATGCAAAATCTGAAGAAGCACCAGAAGAGTACGATTTTGATACAAAAGAAGTTGAATACCAGAACATGGTATTGGATGGGGAGACTGACAAGGCAGTCGCATTACGTCGCGAGATCAGGAAAGCAGAGCGAACCCAGCTCGAATTCGAAATGCGGCAAGAAATGACAAAAACCGTTTCTCAAGATCGACAGGTTAATGCCCTCCAGCAAGCGGCTAGTGCAATGGAAGAATCATATCCCGTGTTTGACCAAAACGCGGAGGAGTTCAACGAAGATTACACTAATGAAGTTGTTGAATTAAGAGATGCTTTTATTGTTCAAGGTTTTGAGGCTGTAGATGCGCTGTCTAAAGCAGTTAACTTCGTTGTGAAAGACCACGATTTAGATTCCCAGTCAGTAGAACCACCAAGTCTGGCGGGCAAAGCAAAGTCTGTAGACGAAGTCGCAAAGAAACGGGCACAGGTTAAGAAGAAGCTACGAGCTGCAGAAGCACAGCCCCCTGAGTTGCCAGGGGAAAGCTCTTCTCAACATGGCGAGAAAGGTATTGATTTAGCAACGCTTACAGAAGAAGAGTTTGCAGCTCTGCCAGAAGCTACATTAAAGCGTCTTAGAGGTGACATCATATAATGGCGACTAACAAAGACCCTCGTCTGGCACGGGCGGGGGTAAGTGGGTTTAACAAACCTAAGCGAACGCCTAGCCATCCAAAAAAGTCGCACATTGTCGTGGCGAAGGAAGGTGACAAGATCAAGACCATACGATTTGGTGAACAAGGAGCCTCTACCGCTGGTAAGCCCAAGGCTGGAGAGTCTGCCAAAATGGTAGCCAAACGTAAAAGCTTTAAAGCCCGTCACGGAAAGAACATTGCAAAAGGGAAAATGTCAGCGGCCTACTGGGCAGACAAGGCTAAGTGGTAGCACATTAATCCCACACTCAATGTTCGGTAACGAAAGTTGTTGCTTTAAGATAATACCCACGCTAATATTCTACATACGTCCGTCTCTACGATATGAGATCGCCCCGTAGGCGTAAAAAACGTACCTCGCCTGCACTAGGCGTAAAACCTGTCGAGGTCGCCCCTCGCTAATCAGCGCTAGTTCGTCGTCCCACGATACGGGAACAACGGATTAGCCGCTCCAAAAGTCGGCTGATGACGCAGCGTGTGCTGCATAAAATTTGCTTATTATTGGAGGCCATCATGGCTTTAACCAACTTCGGTACGCTTTCGGGCGACCAACTCCAAATGTGGAGTCGCGACTTCTGGAAAGTAGCTCGCAATCAATCTTTTATTAATCAATTTGCTGGAACTGGCTCAAACGCTATGGTTCAGCGAGTCACAGAACTTACCAAAAACCAGAAAGGCACCAAAGCTAACATCACGTTGCTTGCTGATATGACCGGCGACGGCATCACTGGTGATTTCACGTTGGAAGGAAATGAAGAAGCCCTCCGCGCGTATGACATCACCATTGAGCTAGACCAGTTGAGATTCGCAAATAGAATCGCAGGCCGAATGGCTGATCAGAAGACAGTTGTTAATTTCAGAGAGCAGTCTCGTGACGCACTTGCTTACGCAATGGCTGACCGTTGTGACCAGCTTGCGTTCTTGACTCTGTCAGGCGTTGCTTACACCAACAAAAACAACGGTGCATTGCGTACTGTAGTTGGTGGAGCTGTTAACGGGCAAGAGCTTGTTGACCTCGCATACGCTTCTGATGTGTCAGCTCCTACAGGTGATCGTCACCGTCGTTGGGATGCAACTGATGGACTTGTGGCTGGCGCTACTAACGCAGTAGCAGCCGTCGATAAGATCAGCTACGAGACAATTGTTAACCTGAAAGCTTACGCTAAAGATAACTACATTCGTGGTATTCGTGGTGCTGGTAACCAAGAAACATTCCACATGTTTGTTACTCCGCAGCAGATGGCTGACCTCAAGCTTGATACAAGCTTCTTGGCTAACGTGCGTAATGCTGGAGTTCGAGGCACAGGTAACAGCTTGTTCTCTGGTTCAGCTAGCTTGATGGTTGATGGCGTCATGATCCATGAGTTCCGACATGTGTTCAACACATCTGGTGCTACATCTGGTGCTTCTGGTAACGCTGGTGCAGCTGGCTACAAATGGGGCGCTGGTGCCAACATTGACGGAGCGCGTGCTCTGTTCTGTGGCGCACAGGCTCTGGCTCTGGCTGACATTGGACTGCCTGAAATGGTCGAAGACACTTTCGACTACGGCAACCAGTCTGGTATCAGCGTAGGCAAGATCTTCGGTATGCGAAAGCCTAAGTACAACTCTGATATCTCAGGGTCTGTACAGGACTTCGGCGTGATCTGTCTCGATACAGCGCAATAGTAGTAAGTAGTACTCCCTCCCCCTCTTCGGAGGGGGGTTTTTTTCCCACAGGAATTAATCATGAAGATTGTTAGTAGCGAGTCATTACGAGTGACCACCCTTAGTGGAGCAGCGATTGTTTTTGAAGCAGGTGTTGAAACAGAAATCTCATCAGAAGTGGGTTTAGTTGCCCTTCAGATGGGTGCCAAAGAAGTTAAAGAAGGCAAAACGGAAAGTGAGCCTGAAGTAGTTGTAGAAACTACTGATGAACCTAGTGATGACTTAGTCCAAGTCTTAGAAAAGATGATGGACGAGGGTGATCCAGATAATTTTAAAGCTGACGGAACTCCAAAAGCCGCAGCTGTAAACAAAGCAATGGGTAAAACAGTTGACTCAGACGCGCGTGATGCAGCGTGGGAATCAGTTCTTAACTCGTAGGTAGAGCATGACAGTTACTGTTCAGAGTGTAATAGATCGAGTACAAACCGTACTTCAAGATACAACAGGCGTTCGATGGCCGGTAGTAGCTGAGTTAGTACTATGGGTTAACGATGCACAGCGCGAGATAGCGTTAGTCAAGCCAGACGCTACGGCTACAAACACGACAATCACTTTAGTTGCAGGCACTAAGCAGTCAATACCAGCGACGGGTAATCGCTTGTTAAACGTTGT
>Ga0209071_1001245_pt1 | contig 10657 bp, 13 predicted proteins | sample CoawatmetaG10DNA_2_FD_187513 | JGI IMG/M metagenome (GOLD analysis project Ga0209071, IMG submission 187513) | Marine microbial communities from the West Antarctic Peninsula - Coastal water metaG108-DNA (SPAdes) (version 2) | ecosystem: Environmental > Aquatic > Marine > Coastal ... | reverse complement strand
TCGACGTTGCAGCGCGCCTGTGTGCCATCGGCATAACCATCCCCGTGAGTGAACAGTTTTCTCTCGAGGAGGTGCGTCATGCAGCGTGATCACATGGTGCGTTCTGAGTTCCTATCGAGAAAGGTTCGGCTTGCTGTGATTGGCGCCGGCGGGAATGGTAGTGCGATTCTCGCTGCGCTGGCCACGTTGAACTATGCAATTGTGGAACTCGGACATCCGGGGCTCGAAGTCACTGCGATCGATGGCGACACGGTGTCGCCGTCGAATATCGGCAGACAGGGGTTCTACCCCTGTGACGTCGGGCAGTTCAAGACCGACGTTCTGATTCAGCGAATCAACATGGGGTTTGGTACTCAGTGGCGGTCGGTGCCGGAAATGTTCGACGGCTACAACGTCGATGTCTACAAGACCGACATGGTGATTTCCTGTGTGGACTCTCGGCGAGCGCGGAACTTGATCGCTAAGACGTTCAAGCAGGGGTACTACATGGACCTCGGTAACAATGCAGCTACCGGTCAGGTGGTTGTAGGAGAGTTCGGGAATGGCCACGGCCGTCAGGAGCGACTGCCTCACGCAGTTGATCTGTTCCCCGAGATCGCCGATACAACCATTCCTGAAGACGATCAGCCGTCGTGCTCGATGGCCGAGGCGCTTGAAAGGCAGAACCTGTTCATCAACCGGATGATTGCAGGTTGGGCCTCAGAGCTCCTTTGGCAGATGTTTCGCTATGGCAAGTTGTCCTTCCACGGCAACTTTGTCAACTTGCAGTCGGGGCGCGTTGCTCCGATTCCGGTTGACGAAGAAGTCTGGTCACGGATGGGGTACTCGCCAATGCCGAAAGCGGCGTAGTCCAATCGAGTCTAAATTGGCTACAAGCCCCAGCTTCCCCCCAAGGGGGAGCTGGGGCTTTTTTTTTGTGGGTTACCGGCAAGCGCGGGCGTCGCATGCTGGCGAAAGATATTGTGTTACAGCGTTGCCGGTTTTTCGAAGTCGTTGCCATTTCTCAGTGTGGGCATGGTGCCTGCAGGAGATGACGATGAAAAAGTTCTGCGTGTTGTGTTCCAGTCTTCAGACTTCTGTTCCGGACGACCTAATAGATCAGTTGAGGACACTGCCCGGCGTGCAACTCAATCGCGTGGTGTCGGGGACCGTCAGCGTGTATTTCGATGGCACTGAGGCTGATCTGCTGACCCTCCTCGCTGAAACAGGGTGGTCCGCGTTCCATGTTCGAGTCAGCCAGAGCCGTACATACCGTCTGCTGTAACAGGGAGGGGAGCATCGGGGCGACTAGCCGGGCAGCACTTTGCTGTCGTCCGGTGGACACGAGAGGGCCGGCTGACTCAACGTGTAGCTGTTCGTGGGAAAATTGCACCTGAGGCCCGCCTAGCTAGGAATCCCTGGCCACGGGGCGTCGGACGACACACTGCCCATCAATGACCAGGAGAGACCATGCCCATCACCGCGTATTCAAGGGAGGCGCGGCGAGAGCTCGATCTAGAGCAATGGCTCGCGCTCAATGCATACCAAGCCAAAGATGATCCTGAACTGGCCATGATGCCGTCTGAGGTTCGCGCGAAAGCGGCAAGTGACATTGAGTGCAGCTGCTGTGGCGCGCAAGGTGCGACCCTAGTCAGAGGCGCACGCTCGAAAAGTACTGGAAAGGCGATCGCGCAAGGACATTTTCGCTTCCGAACGGCTGATGGCTCGAACCCGCACAGCCCATTGTGCGACTACTTCGACGAGCATAAGGTCCGAGGCGCGGAGTACCTGACCAATTTCGCAAGCGACAAGTCAGCTCTCACCCGCGCGATTCGTGATCTAGTTTGCCGAGGCATCACTGCTGGGCTCTTCAGCCAGGCAGATATGCGCGAGATGCGGCTGTGGTTCCTGCAGGAGAAGGTGGCTCATGCCGCACCGCTTGATGTCACGGCTGAACTGCTTGAGTGGTGTGTGGATATGCATGCGGCGCGCGGGCCGTGGAGCCGGGGAAACTTGCCGTTTGAACCAGAGCATGGCTCATTGCCAGGGTTTGACTGGGAATTGGCTGCAAAGCTTGAATGGGCTCGTCGCAACTCGCGTCTGATCGACCTCGGTGAGCGCTGGGCGTTCTACCGACACCAATCGATCGAGCGTCCGTTACGCTTGTTGGCACAGCATGCCGGTGAGATCGTGCTGGACCCGACTTGTCTACAAGACAAGTACGAGGCGGCCTGTAAGCTAGCCAGTTTCGCCGCAACCTTCCTCTTTCTACCGGGGACTCCGCCGCCACCGATTGTTCACAAGCATCCCAGCGACTGGGGGCCGACAGGACACGCACTACTAGCACTTAGCGCGTTGCTCCTCTACAAATCGGGATGGGATCTGCAGCGCGCAAGTGCACTCTACTGTCGACTCAAGGTTCTTCCACCCTTGCCAAATGGTCTTGACGGAAATCTGATTGGCTTGAACCCATTCCACGACTATGCGGCGTGGCAAGTCATCAATTCAGCTCGCCTTGTGGCTGCTGCGAGAACTGACGTCCGCTCAGTAAAGGAGCAGGTGGCCGGCGTGAAAGATGAGCTTTATGGCAGGTATCGAGACTGGGCCAGCAGCAAGTAGGGGCCCAGATCTGCACGCTGTGCAGCCTTCCGTGGCCGCCTCTGTCAGCTCCATACTAGAGGTTGGAACTCAGATATTTGGGAGCACGTCCTGCTCAAAGATCTCGATTGGCAACATCCCGTCGATTCTGTTGTTCTCGTACAGTAGTTCTCGTAGTTGTTCCTGGTACCCACCAACGCCTACGATGCCGTAACCGAGGCGTCCACCATCGAGAGAAATCTCTCTAGATGGCAACTGCTTCATAAGCTCCAGCATGTCGGCCCTTTCGAGCGCCAAGAAGGTCTCGACTGTCATACCGATGTGTCTTAGATACGCCCTGACGTCAGGTGAGGCCAATTCGGTGGTAGTCACCCGGTACGGTCGGAATTCTTTCGTGGCCGCAACATGCGGTAAGAATTGGGCCATCGAAACCTTGTCGTACGGTTGGTACTTCACTGTGACATCGACAACTGCGAATGGAGGCGCCACCACAATAGCGTGCGGAGCGGTGAAGTTGCCCTCATCGAACGAATAAAAATATTGCGGCTCGAGCGATACCGATCTCGGGAAGTGAATGGTCAGGTTGCTCTTTGCGGTGTAGTTCCACACGCCAAGTTCATCGAGGATTCGAGATAAGACTCCCGATGCGACGACGCAGAGTCCGTGGCGCCCATCACGGGCGACGCGCGCTGCTATTGCGTGTGATGCGACCTGGATCTTGTGCTCAGCCTGCTTCAACTCCTCGGGGGAGTAACTTCTGGCTTCGACGAGACGCGCGACTTGGTTCATTGCTGCCGGATCCTGTGCTTCGGCATGCAGAAATTCAGGAGTGTCCTGTAGCCTAGGCTTTGACGGGTCAATCCCTCGCTGAGTGAACCAGGATTCGAGCTCCCGCTGCTGGTCCGAATTGCTCAGTGGCCAGTTCCCATCGATTGCCAGCGATACATCTCCCTGCTGGCCTTCGGCAGCCCGCAACTTGCGTCTCTTTGCTTCACCCATGAGCCCATCCGTGCGCGTTGGTTGACCGGTTAGTGCGTGGTCGACAGACATTCTACGCGCGCGCATCTGTGGGGCGGCCGTCTGTGCCTAGGTGAGACCTCCTTTTCGGACGACCCGAATTGGTAGCGGTGGCATCGCTTGGGACACCGAGAGATCCCAGTCCCATAGCAACACACCGGCCCGATCGTAGACCTGGCGTTTCTCCTGCTTGCGCGCATCGTAGTCTTCCCGCCCTCGGACGCCGAAGACCTCCATGTAGCACCGAGGTGCTGTCGTGTCATAGAGGATGAAGTCGGGAAGCACCTTGCCAGAAAGCGTGTCGTCACCCATCTCCAGGCGGATCGGCTTCGTGAAAGCGCGGTCAGCTGCAACAAGCGCATCAGCGACCAATTCTTCGTAGGAGGACTCCACCGGAATGAACCGACTTGAGACGCGCATGAACCCCGCATCAATCAGCTGGAGGTGGCCGCGCGGGGTGCCTTCGACGTGGAAGATTCCAACAACGTGACCTTCGCCCACGGACAGTGTGTCCAACGATCGACCGAACCGATGCTTCAGGCGCTCCATGAGGGACGACTTGCAGTACACAGGTTGGCCAATATGCCGGAGGTGGAGCATATAGCTGTCGTACTGCCCCAGTTCGAGCGAGCGAAGAGGGGCAATGATGAAGAGAGTTTCACGCTCCGCAGAGGCTGATTTGCCGGCCGAGACTCGCTTCTGTGCCTCCAGAAAGGATTTGGCGGAAGAGATAAGGGGGGCCAAGCGGGCGCCGAGCTCTTCCTTGGCCTTATTTGCCGTCGTCGGCGAGTAGCGTGGCGGCACATAGAGCAAGTCCGCGAGAGCGCGCTTCCCGATCTTCCCATTTTGCGCAGTCGCTTCGAGTTCATAGCGGACACGCCCCCAATCGCGTTGCCAACCGGCGCGCCATCGGTGCAGTCCTGCCTCGTTCCAGAGGTACTGCAGCGTCGCTAGTAGAGTGGCCCCACGCGTGGACTTCGAGGGTTTGTCTGACTGTTCGATCGGATCGAGGGTGCGGGTAGCTGCGCTGATTTTCAGCGACACCGAGTATGCGGGCGTGATGCGGAATGTGCCGTCGGCCGCTTCCGCGAAGCAGGATTTGCTTTCAGACGTCTGGCCAGATTCGTGTTCCGGTTCCTTGTGGAACGGGCACATCTGGGGATCGTGGGCCTCGCCCTCATCTGGCCACCCGGCCAAGAAGAAGACCGCAGCAGAGCCGCTCTGAGACTTGCGCCGAATCACCAATCGTTGGGGGGCGGGGCCACACAGGCACCAGCCGTGGCCAGGATTGACTTTGGCCTCTTCGAAATAGCGAGAGTAGCGAGCAGGCGCCTCGCGCAGTGCGGAAAGCTTTACGCGAAGTGAGCCTATTCGAACGTCAGGGTCGGCAGTCATGGTGTTCCCTCATCGGTTTGGCCAAGCGGCTGCTCCTCAATGCACCGACGGGAGAGGGCGATTCTGCCGCCCAGGCGGATCAATCCAGCGGCGCGTGTTTTTGCGGGTCGTATTCGCGGGCGAAATATGCCTCGATCTCCCGAACCGACGTCCCGTTGGGGAAGGTCCGGCAGATGAACTGCATATCATCTTCGAGAGCCAAGCTGTAGGCGCCCTCAGCGGCAATCGTTTTCACGCTGCCGTCGAGGCTGACGGTCAGGTCAATCGCGTACGCGATCCGGCCCCGCGAGCGGACGTGCTTGATCAGACCGATAGCGCTGTCGCTTTCGCGCAATACGCTAAACCCCCGGGTTTTGAACGACTCGAAGTGGTCGTCGCTGCGAGGCAGTGCTGGGCGCAGAGGCTGAAGCTGTGCGTCCAGGGCGGGCACCCGTTGCGGCAGCGGATCGACCAGGGTTAGGCGGGGAGTACTGGGAGAGTCGGATCGAGCAGCCTTGTTGGCGAGCTCGTTCGACGTAATCCGGCTGAGGAGCGGTGCCTTCGCGAGTGAAGAAGACAACGTGAGTGCTTTTGGCAATGAGTTGCTGTACAACATGTCCATCGATTCCACTGTTCAACTTCGTTCTGACGTAATGAATGGGGTACATCTTCTGGGCAGCCCACAGATGTAGTCCCACATCCATCCGTCGCCCTGCAAAGGTCACGTACTGGCAGTCGTTGCGTTTTCCAATCAGCCGATCAAGCGTCCCTTGAACGTGCTCGGGCGGCGCGTCGACTGACCCTATCGCCAGCAATCTGAAGGGGCTTTCGATCTCTTGCCGAACGGCTTTCAGCTCGGTTGTCACGAAAGCATCCGGAATGCCCCAATTGCTGCACGCCTCGATCAGGCCTTTCGGATCGGCCAAGTCGTTCTGCAGATCGGGATGACTCTCGATGGCATACAAGAGAGCATTCCTAAACACCCGCCCACGCACTTGCTTCCAGTCAGTTCGCCAAGTTTCAGGTAGGCGCCGGAGCATCTTCCTGAGTTCGCGCAGCGTCGGAGCGGTGATCACTTCTTGCCGAACACGCTCGTCGACGCCGCGGTACTTCTCGCTTTCCCAGTAATGGAAGATCGATCGATATCCCTCCCGGGAATCTGAGGCGACATCCATCAAGCCCATGAAGAACAGTTCAGTTGCGATCATGGGCTGATTTTGTCAGCCTGCCATTCAAGGAGAAACATCGAATCGCTTCCCAAACCGGGGGGGATTCCGACCGCTATAGGGTCGTAACCACGTTGCGGGATTCGACGAATGCTGTACTTTGTGTTCGGGTTCCGCCTTTCAGCTACTTCAACGCTCTGCACCCCTCCGAAGTAGGGTTTGGTCTAGCCATAGGCTTTAAGCCAAATGTTAATAGATCGAAATATCGAACTTTTTGAGGGGAACTTAATACCCCGGTGGAGGGGTTACAATAAGTTATCTACCCCCTATCTTGAGTAGAAATAAAAGGCGCTTAATACAGTAATAAGCGGAATTTTTGAATAACTCAGTTTAGGAGAAAATTACCCAACTAAAGGAGGGTATAGTCTTCTCATCCTTGTGGTCGGAACGGCGATGGTGCTACTGCCACAGGTATCGAGGACGACCTGAACTTCTTCGAGCCGCGGCGGTTGAATAGCAGAGGCTGCGTGCTGACGCCAAGCACAGGGTGGCCGAGTCAGATTGCGGTTCGTTGACGCTCAGCAATAGGGTGGGGTATGCTTCCCTCATTGCGAGAGTCGTTGACTCTCTTGATGCCAGCTAGGGCCACTAGCCTAAAACTTGAGGTCGCATCCCGACCGTAAGTTACTGCAGTATTCACGTCGCATGTCAAAAACTGAGTTTTCGTTTTCTGGCATCGCATCTATTTCACCCAGCGGGGAAGCCATCCCGCTCGGGGCATGGCTTTCTCGGAATTTTCTTGTGAGAAACCATGCCTTCTTTTCATAACCCCATCAGCAGCAAGCCAAAGCGGTTGTTAGGCCGTTCACGGCGTCTCGACAAGACCGAGCTTCAGGGATTGATTGACGACCTTTCGGCCAGACAGGAGCTGTACCGCAAGCGCGCCGACTATCCCTGGTTTCCAGGTGTACCAAAAACTCGGTTGAGTTACGCGAGTGGCCAGCGACGCCTGCGACATCTAAAGCGTGCGCTGAAGACCGCACCGCTTGAAACCAACCAGCGCGGTAACGCGGTGGAGCGTTGGTTCAGGCCATGCTCGAGCTACATGTTCGACACGAAGCTGCGTGAGTACCAACGCTACTCAACCGATCAGGACGCCGAGTGGTTTGGTGTTTGGGTCGACGTCATTCAGCGGAAGGTATTCACCTACGCAGAAGGTGACTGCATCCTCGTCAGTTGCCCGACTGTCGAAGGCTTCGCCGCGGAGCTAGCCCACATGGAGGCGTTCTATGGGCCGGCGCCGGCGTTCATGCGCGCTTTCAATGGAGACGGATCTGCGACGCACTTCGTGGAAACACGACCAGGTAGCGATTTGATCCAGTCAATCTGACGCAATTACGGTGCAAAGACATGCCGCGAACCCGCCCGGGTTCGCCAATCGCCTTCGATCGAGGGCCATTGGCCAACCGGGCTGGCAACAGGCGCGAGATACCGGAAAGGAATTTTGGACGTACTGTCCAGATGCGAGCTGACGCATTCAGTCAATCCCCACGGGAGACACATTTCCCGTGCGGGAAGTGGGTCTGCCTGTGGCGTACACAGGAGGATCAAGATCATGCAGTTTCAGGATGTCCATAAAGCAGCAATGAGGGCCTACGCCGTGGGCGAAACCCTCGTTATGGGCTTTAAGTTCGGTAAGGTCATCGGTGACAAGGGGATCGTGCAGCCGGAAGGCGACTTCCTTCGGTTCCACTACCTGGAGGACCTGGAGGCACATGTTGATGAGTCGCTTCTGCTGGATGAGACCAAATTCTCCAGCCAGGGCTTCACCAAGATGGTCCCGACGTTTCCTTTTGACGAGTACTTCGTGGAGGCGTAATGCCTGTTTCCCAAACTCCCCCCAAGGGCAAGTTGAAGGAGTCCGCGTTCGAAGCTGAAATGGCGCGGCGCAATCCTTCAAACCGGCGCGACTTCTTTACAGTTTCGACGGTTGCGATGGATGTACCGAACTACGACCCTGCGCCGTTCTATGCGACGGTCAGCAAGACGTTCGAGAAAGAGTACGTCAAGGAGCAACGCCGAATCGAGCGTGCCAAGCGTGCTGAACAGCGCGCGCTTAAAGGCGCGGCTAAGGCGCGCCGGCCTGCCAAGGTATCGGAACTCACGACGGTCATGTCGATGGAGCCGATTCCCCAGCAGACTACCGCAGAGATCCATGCTTTCATCCCGATCGAGGCGTATGACGACGTTCCTCTGCTCTCCGATGAAGAGGTCATGGGGCTTGCAGCTCGATGACCGCGCAGTTGATGCGGTCGATCGGTGAACGGCTTCGGATGTGGAAGTCGGAAGTAAAGGCGCGGCCACTGATGCTGGTTGAGTGGTGTGGTGCCGGCCTAGGTGTGCTCGGTGCAGAGGTGTTGGCGCAAAAGTCAGCGTACTCGGCCTACGGCTGGGTAATCTGGCTCGTTTCCAACGTGCTTTGGATCGTGTTTGCACTGAAGAAGCGGGCGTTCGGCCTGCTAGCGATGCAGCTAGTTTTCACCTTCACCTCACTTCAAGGTGCCGTGAACTGGCTGCTCTGATGACAGTTTTTCAACCCGATGCGGGGACATGTTCCCCAGCATCGGGGAGCGTGTCTTTGCCTTCTCTAGGAGAAGAGTATGAACATGCATGTGTTTGGTGGGGTACTGGTCGTTTTCGCATTTCCGGCATTGCTCGCAGCAGCTGCGATGTTCGGTGATGCTGTCAACGTGAAGTAACCCGTTTGCATATTAGGGGCCGACGACTGTCGGCCCCTATTGCTTTGGAGAATCGGAATCATGAGTGAAATCATCAAGCAGTACTTCGAGTTCGTCTTGGCAAGCTTGGGGTACCCGATCGATGACATCCGTTGGAGCCTTTCGCACTGCCAGGGGGATGGCATGCGGTTCACTGGAAGGCTCGACGATCGTGTGGTCGCGAAACGGTTGTTGTGCGATCGCCCGGTCTTTCTTGGACTTGCACTGTCGGCGATCGATAAGGGCGCGAAGATCACTATCTCTGCACTTCGTAGTAGCAACGATGTGCACGAGAACACGATGGAAGCTGAGCTCAACTTTGATACTGAACTTACGCTAGCGGAGGACAAAGCGATGACGCTTTTGCTCTCGCTGGTTGAGGAAGATATCGTCAACGTCTCGATGAACCTGCGGAACAAAGGGTACGCAATATGCGATTCCTCTCCGTATGGCACCGAGGTGTTGGTGCGCCGGGAAATCGGCGAGATCACAGCGAAGGTGATGGTCGAGCACGACGAGTGCTTTCCCGCGCCAGAAAGCGGAGAAGCGCTATTCGACGTCGTTGATTTGTTCGACTTTGCAAATGGCCGATCCAGTGCAGTTGCTGTGTCGGTGGTTGTCGAGCATGACGGTGTGGAAGTGGGCACAGCCAGTTGCGGGGGTTATTCCGCAAGCGGCCGGTGGGAAGACCTCGTCGGTCAGTCCGACTTCCAGGCACTATCTCGCGATCTGCTTGCAGACGCCTGCGTGCAGGCACGCCAACGACTTGGCGCTACCAAGGCGGAACGAAATGCTGCCTGATCTCCTGCGGGCGGCCTCATTTGTGGGGCTGGCAGTCATGTAGGAAGAAGCACTGGCCGTCGACGGCCTAAGTGCCCAGGCGTTTGATCCACATCGCATCCTGGGATGTATTAGCGTGAAGAAGGCCATTCCTACGGGGATGGCCTTTTTTCTTTCTAGGGCCCAGCCGGCTAACAGGCACAACGGAAGGTGGAAAAAGGCCGCCAATGCGACGCGTTTCGAGATGGCAGGCGGACGACGCCGGTGAGAAGATACCTGTGGCCTCCCTCGGGTGGGGAGGAGGACAGTGACTAGTACAAGGCTAAAGGCCCAGGAGAGACATGGCGAACCGTCTTCAATCGCGGGAGCAGGCTGCACAACTCATTCGCAAGGGCCTCAGGCCCGAAGACATAAGCCGTTGGCCGCAGATCGCGCTCCCTCAGTTCATGCTAGACGACATCGTCGACCAGGAACTTGAGTGTCAGGGAATTCGGAAGGGCCACCGTTCCTATCCCGCTCGTCGCCAGGGACTCCTGGTCGAACTCGGGCAGCCTGCAGCAACTGTCGCAATGGATTGGGGGCGCATCATAGCCCGTCACGACGAGGCCGACTCACCGCCTTCGTTTTCTCTCGTCTTCGTACTTAAATCGCTTAATGCGGTTGCCGCGGCTGACAGTGCCCGCAGACTCACTTCTGAGTTTGATGCGGAAGCCATTCAATTCGCGGTCGGAAGAGTCATTGAGGCGAAGTTTGCAGATATCGAACGTGCGGGCGCGGAGCTCTCAGAGGGGGGCAACGTTGGCGAATTTCTTAAGTTCGACGTTCTGGACACCAGGCGCGTGAACTACCGAGAACTCTGCGAGAGCTTGGCGGATTTCGTCGAGCACTACGACATCCCAGGCATGCTGAACGACGAGGCAGTCGTTGTTCATGGAAGCGAGGAATCAGCACGCAGGTATGTTCGCC
>Ga0209071_1001233_pt1 | contig 10738 bp, 15 predicted proteins | sample CoawatmetaG10DNA_2_FD_187513 | JGI IMG/M metagenome (GOLD analysis project Ga0209071, IMG submission 187513) | Marine microbial communities from the West Antarctic Peninsula - Coastal water metaG108-DNA (SPAdes) (version 2) | ecosystem: Environmental > Aquatic > Marine > Coastal ... | reverse complement strand
AAGGCTTTCCTGATATGCAGGTAATGAAAGTCAATAGCGAGTACGCAGGACTCTTCTTAGAGATTAAAGCTGATAAGACTTGCTATCCATCCAAAGAACAAAAACAATGGGTAGAAGACCTCAATGAAGCAGGCTACTATGCTAAGGTAGTTAAAGGACTAGAAGAGTGCATGGATGTTCTTGACTGGTACATGAAATTAAAATAATTTTTAAAAGTTTTTTTTTAAATTTTTTTATTTTTTTTATTTTTTATTTTTTTTTAAATTTTATTTTCTGTTTCTGTTTTGAAACTGCTGTGAAACTGCTGTGAAACTGCTGAAACTGCTGTGAAACTGCTGGAGATCTCCTATGTGCGTGTATGCGTGTACATGTGCGTTCTATATACTGCAACTTCTTGATTTACAACTATTTAGAATGATTATAAATTAGTATATTTATGTTTCTTTTTTAACATTTTGCTTGCTATTGTGTAAAACCTTTATATATTTGCAGTATAATAATTAACTAAAACTTTAAAAAATGGCTTCACTAATTATCACTCTTACAACCTTTGCACTTTACACGCTTGCAACCTATAAAGACGAAACAGACCAACAAAAACATGATAAATATATTATTGAACTTAAAAAACTAAAAAAATAAAACTATGCAAAAACTAAACACACAACTATTACAAAAAGTAAGTAAAAGAAAAACAAGTATAAAAGATAGTATTTTATTTTATATCTTATCATTTGCGACGCTTTACGGCTTAATATATGCACTTTGTGCAATTATTACCTTGATTGAATTAATAACCCTTTAACTAACTAAAAACACTTTAAACAATGGACACACACACACAAAACGACCCCAACAACCCAATAAATCACATTTTAAGCGATGAAGATTTACAAATCATCAGAGATGAAAAAATAATTGATTTGCTGGATACTTTAGCTGATAAATTTATAGGTGATACACCTAGCGAATATTTAAGTAGTAAAACAGATTTAACTGATGAATATGATTTGTTTACAGATTTGCAAGATAACGGATATTTTAACGAAGAAGTAATCTATTATAGTACTGCAATTAATTACCTGAAAGAAAATGATCCTTCACTTTCTGAATCTTTAGAGATTGCAACCGAATACGGCTACACTACAAATAATATTAATTCTGAACTACTGGCAAGCCTTCACGCTTCACAAAAGAAAGAAGAAACATTTAACGATTTAATTACTCCAGAACTTGAAACCCTTTTTAATAACTAATAAAACATAAAACAATGAGAAAAATCACTGAAAAATCAATTAAAGCCTTTTATAATAAAGGCACTTTAAACAAGCAAAATATGAGCGTATTTTTTGACTCATACGATTATAAAAGCAGAATGCTATTGCATAACAATTGTATTGCAACTTTTGACCATCAAGAAAATATTTTGACAATTAACAATTGCGGTTGGTTCACACCTACAACCAGAGAGAGGTTAAACGCTCTAAAAGGTGTAAACATTCAGCAGAAGAATTTTGTATGGTATCTTAACGGATCAGAGTGGAATGGTAATAATATTAATATAAAACAATAAACAAATGAAAACAAATTTAAAAAAGCACATTTGGGAAGGTTGGACGGTTGGAAATTTTATTGAAGAGATAAACCCAACTTTTGAAATGATGATAAAACAAAATAGAGTTAAACATTTCGAAGACAATTCCAGCCTTAAAAAATGGATAAAACAAGAACAACCATACTATAAAAAGCACATACCGGAAGTTTATAAATACTTTTTAAACAAATTAAATACTAATAATTAAAATAATTAAACAATAACTAAAACTATGGAAGAATTAAAGAACGAACTAATAGAAATTATATTAAAATTATCAGATTCAGATTATGAAAGTTTTTGTATGAATTATAATATATATGAGGGGATAGAGAGGGGTAGAGATATGTTAGAATTTATACAAGATTTAGAAGAGGAAGATATTAAGGAGGTTATAAGTGAAATACACATTAATGTAGAAATAGAATACTAACTAAAACTAAATAAACTTAAATAAAATGAAATATAAATTATATGATACTCAAAGAAATGAATATAAGACTAACTATAATTACAATGTTATAATGTATAGAGATTTAGAAGAGGTAAAAAATGATCTGATTAGTTTTCATTCTGTAGATAATGGAGGACTAACAGAAAATGAATTTGAATCATTAACACTAAACCAGATAGTTGATTTGTTCGGGTGGGAAATAGAAAAAATAAAACAATAAAACAAAATGAAAACAATAACACAACACAAAGCAAAAGAATTAATAAAACAAAGTAAAGGCTTGATCTTTTCAACTACTTATATAAAGAAAGACAATACAATACGAACCTTAACAAGTAGAACAGGCAAACAGTATACCAGTAAAACAAACAGATCAGCGCCTTACAAGGCAGAACAATACAACTTAATGCCTTTGTATGATATGAGAAAGAAAGCGTTTAGAATGTTAAATTTAAACACTCTTATTACTTTGTCAATTAATAAAGAAAAGTACTTAATAGAACAACAAGAGGTTAGCCATTTTGCTTTTGATAATGAAGGTAATAATATAATAATATAATGAGTAAAGGCGAACTTCCTCTCACTAACTGGTCGAATACTTCTTATTTGATCCTGTTTCTTTTATCAATGCTCTTTAATTGCTAAGATAAGCACCAGAAACACCCACAAAACCTCTATTATTAGGGGTTTTTTTTTGCTTAAATTTTAATAAAAGTTTATTAAATTAAATAAAATTGTAATGATATGAGCTTTTTTTTATGTCTTTACATACAAAAACACACCAAAAACTAAACTAAAACTAGTTTATGCTTAGGTTTTCAGTCATTACTTAGTCATTATTGAGTCATTACTTAGTCATTAAGGGTTTAAAAAGGGTTAGATTTGATTACCGTAAACCAAAGCCATAACAGCCTTTAAGCCCACAAACGCACACACGCAGAATACAAGTTCAATTTTATAAAAGGTATGTATTACTTAAACATCTATTTACAAAGAGTTATATACTTTGCGATATGAGCAATGATGTTTACTATAAGACGTGGTGATTATGAGAACAGTCATATCTGCTAACTAAGTATTACACTCACAAGCAGACTTCTTTAGAATTATATATAGGTTCTTATAAGAGGCACGAAGATAGTGTTTGATAATTAAATACTTTCACAGTTTCTTTACAAAAGGAATGAATATTAAAATATAAGTTATTTATAGGGCTAAATAGCTACAATAAAACTAGAGAAGTTCAATTTTATATCTTTATTGTGAATAGAGTTTAAAAGATTATTGTATATTGGCAAACTAAATAAACAACTATGGAAGAACAAGATAAGAGAGTAGTGGGAAGTGAAGCAATGAAAAAGCGACCACAAAATATAGATGAGAACTATAATAAAACTGCAAAGTCTTTATTGCCTAAGAATAATGAAACAAGACAACTAGCTAAAATGACTAGGAAGTCTTTAGCTTACGCATTAGAAGGACAGCCTGTAAAGATTAAGATGGCATTAGATATACTATTTGATGAAGACCCAAGAGCATACATAGATGCTATAGCTAAACTAATGAACTATGCAATGCCTAAACTATCATCAACAGAAATAAAGAGGGACTCAGAAACTAAGATTGAGATTAACTTAAATGAAGGAGCAACACTTGAAGATATTAAAAGACAGATTAGAGGACTAGATGAAGCAGAGGATATTGACTATACAGAATTAGATGACTAATAAAAAACTGTTAAAGTTTGCATTAGAAAAGAAACTATGTGAGATGAGTTTCTATGAGTTCTTTAAAGCAGCTTGGATTGTAGTAGAACCAGCAGTACCACTATCTACTAATTGGCATCATAAGTATATTTGTGATATGCTACAGCAAGAGTGCGAGAGAATCATAGCACAGAAACCAAAAACTAAAGATATAATTATTAATGTACCCTTTAGAAGTACGAAATCACTCATAGTAACTGTAATGTTTCCAGTATGGGCTTGGATAAAATCACCTAAACTAAGATTCATTACCTCATCTTACTCTGCTACCCTATCTATTGAGCTTGCAACTAAGAGTAGAGATATTATATTTAGTGATTGGTTTAAGGTTAGATGGGGAGATGTGTTTCATATTAAGAAAGATCAGAACTTAAAAGAGAGATACGAGAATAATTTTGTTGGAATGAGAAGAGCAACTTCAGTAGGTGGTACTGTTACTGGGCAAGGTGGGGACTTTCTAATAGTGGATGACCCCCTATCGCCACAAATGGCAAACTCAGCAACAGAAAGAGAGAACGCAAACGAATGGTATAGGACTACATTCTACTCAAGACTTAATCAGGCAGACATTGGAGTAAGAATAATAATTATGCAGAGAGTTCATGAAGATGACCTAAGTGGATTCTTATTGGATAGAGAAACTAGAACTAAGTATAGACATATATGTATTCCAGCGACAAATGAAGATGGAAATATAAAACCAGCATCTTTAGAGAAGTTTTATAACAAAGAAACAGGATTGTTCTGGGAAGATAGGTTTAGCAGAAAGATATTAGATGATTATAAGAGTGCATTAGGTACTTATGGCTATGCAGGACAGCTACAACAAACACCAACACCCCTAGATAGTGGAATGATTCATAAGGATTGGTTTAAGATTGATAGGTATAGGGTAGAAGATACTGTAGTTAATTTTGTTATTGACCCTGCATATACAGCAAATGAGAAGAATGACCCCTCTGCATTACTAGCATATACCTATAAAGATAACAAATGGCAGATAGTAGACTGTGTTAATGTATATAAAGAGTTCCCAGACTTGGTAAAATTCATACAACAATGGGTAAAGAAGAACGGATATACCAATAGAAGCAGAATATATGTAGAACCTAAAGCATCTGGTAAGTCTATTGTTCAAACTCTAGTGAGAGAAACAGGACTTAATGTTAAGGAAGACAAACCACCAACTAAAGATAAGGTAGCTAGAGTTAGTGATGTGAGTGCATCTTTAGAGAGTGGTAGAGTTAGTTTACTAAATGGAGATTGGAATAGTAAATTTTTAGACCAATTAGTTAAATTTCCAGCAGCAAAGCACGATGACATGGTAGATTGTTTAGTGATGGCAGTAAACAAAGAGATTTGGACAGGAGGAAGTAAGGTTTTATATTTTTCTTAATATTTTTTGAGTTTGTCTAAAAACTATGAAAGTATTAGGTGGTGTATTTATTATTTTTGCCTAGTTTTGAATAATTGTGAAAAAATTATCAGAAAATTATGAATAAGAAAGAAATACTATACTTGAACAATAATCATAAGGAGGTTGTTGAGAGGTTAATGAAAGATGTTAAAGAGCTAATGTACTATGCTACTGAAGAAGAAATTTCTGGCAAGTATCAAGACTTCTTAAACATACTTGACTCTGTTTATTTATATTCTAATAATTTTCATGAAACAACTTTGAAGTTAGAAGGTGGTGATGGCGTAATGGCTGAATTTATCTTTTTAATTCCTAATATGATATTCTATACTGCTATTGGATTTTTAACAGCATTAAAGACTGAAGAAAACTCTAAATACATGAAGGATTATTTAGAAGATGTAGCATCTTTCTGTGAGAACGCTACAAGTGAATTAGCAGATGTACTTATAGATGAAACTGAGAAGAACAAGTTGTTAGAAGATATAGTAGAAAGTGAAACAATTAAAAACTAATACATGGTAGAGATAAAGATACAAGACAAGTCATACGAGATTCCAACAAAGTGGGAAGACATTACTCTTAGGTATTGGTGTGGATTATACACAATTATAAGTCAATACACCAAAAGAGACGACAAAGGAGATATTATTGAAGCAGAACACTCAGAGGTAGAGTTATTAAAAATGAATAGAGATATTTTTATTTATCTTACTGGTGTTACTCATAATGAGATGAATGCACTTGATGTTGATAGTGTTAATAATGCTGTTTCAACATTCTCTAGTCTTTTAGAAGAATACAAACCAAAAGGTATAGAAAAGTTTGAATTTGAAGGAGAAGAGTATTTATTTCCAAAAGAATTTCTAAGAAGGAACACATTTGGAGATTACATAGAGTCTACACACTTAGATAGTACAATAGAAATAATGAAACATGGTAGGTTTGATGTTTTACCTGAGCAGATGGCAATATTATGCAATAGGGCAGATGAAAAGTATGATGATGATGCTATACCAGACAAGACAGAGAGGTTTAAAGAGCTTACAATGGATTTCGTTTGGGAGTTCAGTTTTTTTTTGACAATGCAAAGCGTAAAATTAACTCGGACTTTCCAAATGTTTTTGGGGAAAACAGAGGAGGAGGTGGAGGAAGCAAAGGTAGAGTTTCTACAGTTGGACTCTACAACAAGTTAATAAAACCATACGGATGGCTTAATAGCCTTTACATGGTAGCAGAGAAGGGAATATTTAGAATAGAAGGTTATAATGATATTGATAGCGTGAAAGAAACAAATTTATATAAGGTATTAACTTACCTCAGCTACAATACTGCTAAAAACGATTATGAAATTGCTGTACAGGAAAAGATACATAATAAAAATAATATAAAACCATAACAATGGCTATAACAAGACTAACAGATATAATAACTGTATTTGACAGCAAATGGACTTATGGAGATGTAAAGTTTGGGTATGATGGTGAAGTGAATCAAGATCACGACACTCAGTACCCATTAATGCTTGTTACACCACCAGAATCAATAATACCAGAGATATATAATGGTAGAGAAGAGTATTCATTTGAAATAAACTTCTATAATCTATACTCTCAAGCAGCACAATCAGTAGTAACACTACAAAAGAGATGGGATAACTTGCAGGATTTATCTAACGAATGGTTGGATTTGGTTCTAAAAAACTATCAAGATGTAACTGTAGAGGCTTATCTTAATGATGAGAGTATTGAGATTGAGAGAATCAAAGACTCTAAGAACGATAAATTAGTTAGGATTAAGTTAATATTTACAATGAGTGCGTTTACTAAGTGCTTTAGACCAGTATCTAACTATCCATCAGACTTTTCTGACTTGGCTGTATGGTTAAGGGCGGATAGTGGAGTAACATTTGATATACCAACTAAAAAAGTTAGTGCTTGGGCTGATAAGTCAGGACAGAGTAATAATGTATCTCAGGGTACTTCATCTAAGCAACCATTAAGACATGGGTATGGTGGTATTAACGATAAGGCATATATTGGTTTTGATGGTACTGATGATAATTTTATATCTAATGGGGTTTCTCCTATAGGTACAGACTTTACAATATTTGAAGTGAGTAAAATAGTTGGTGCTACAAACTGTATATTTGGATATGATAGACTTGGTGCTTCAATATATTTCGGATCAAATAACAATCAGCTTTATGCTACTGTTACAGATGGTTCAGAAGCAATAACAACAAGAACAGAGGTTGATAATAGTTCTAAGGATCATATAGGGATATTAAAGAAAAATAATAAAACAATTAATTTAGAGTATTATGATTTAACTAATTCAATTTTAAGAAATTTCACAAACTTAGCTTTTGATAATACTATAACTTATAACTTAACCACATTTAGAATTGGGTCTTTAATTGAAGAGAACTTTTTAAATGGAAATATTAGTGAGGTAATAATTTATAACAGGGCATTATCTGATGCTGAAATTGCTAATGTTAGAGGTTACTTAAATTTAAAATATAAAATATATTAAGATATGGCAACATTAGTAGGAACAGTAAGTTGGGGGATAGTCCCATTAGAATTTAATGATAGTAACTTAGCAACAATGAGTTGGAGTGATAGAGGTAATTACCTCAAAAGTGCTAATGACCAGTTAAGATACCAAGTTCAATATTTTAATTCTGGACTAAATGAAGACACAGAAATAGGTTATGAAGGTGGTGTTGTTAATGTTATATTTAAAGTAGAAACATCTGTAGATGGAACTTACTGGGAAAATATTGGTAATATTAAAAAGTCAAGGGATATTGCTAATAGAAAATATAATGATGGAACACCTCCAAATGGTCATAGATTTACTATAGATGTTAGTCAATTAGTTTCTGATCAACTATCATATAGTTTATGCCCTATTAATAAAGGAACTTGGGAAAGCAATTATTATGGAGGTATGAATGGTGGATTACTAATGCAAGATAATGTTATTGGAGGTAGTTTGGCTTCTGGGACTCCTATTAGTGATTTTAATGTTTCAGATAATGGCGCATTTAGAAAATTGAGAGTTTCAGCTACTTTTGAAATATTAGATGCAAACTTACAAATAATAACAGCTTCTGATTTTTTAACATATAGCACAGCTATAGCTGTAATAAACTCAGTTAATCAATTTGAAAGAGATAGTGTTTTTTATAATAACCAGTTTATATTTGATAAGAATACAAATTCAGAAGCTAATCCAAAAAGATTTCTTACTAGATGTCCTAACTGGTATTACAATACCACTGCAAATAAAGTAGAATATAATAAATCTGTAAGAATGGATGAACAGGCAGAGTTTTTGCAATTTTATGCTAGACAAACATACAGCGCAAGTGATCCTACAGATAATTACAATCTTATAGAGTTGTATGGTAAAACATTCACTAAAGATGGTGCTTTAGAAAATATTTTTGTATTAGCGGATTTCACCAAAAATTTAATTATATCTGCTACTAATGTTTCATTTGAACAAGACCAAAATGCTCTTCTTATTCAGAATGTTAGTCCTGATTTTATAAATAATAATGCTTTTGTTCCTCAAGAAAATTCAGTAGGTATCCCTAATCCTTATACTACTTCAATATCACCAATAACAGCAAGTACTCACAGATATAGACTTTACTTTAGAGGTTTTTATAATGCAAATAATCCAGCACCAAACAATTGGATTTCAGTAAGACATAGTGCTGTTAATTGGTTTGAAATAGATAGAGAAAGTGAAAACATACCTTATGGTTTTGTAAGGTTTCATTGGTTAAACTCAATGGGTGGTACTGATAGCTATACTGCAAAAAGAGATATAGTTGAAGGATTAAGCATAAGTAGAGATGTTATTGAAAGGAAGAGTTCAGATAGAACTTGGTATCAAGCTGATTCAGGAGCGCAAAGTAGTGTAGAAGTTCCTGTTAATACTGCAGATTATATTTCTAATACTATGAGAGGGGGAAATATATATAAAGGAGGAAGGGAGGTTTTAGGATTAAATGCAGAAAGAGTACAGAGTGTTTATACAGAACCATTAAATATATCTGTGGCAAAGTGGTTAGAAGAAATTACTTTATCTCCTAATGTATGGATAGAAATGGAAACTGATGCAACAAAAAGAGGTAACACAGCAGATCCATACCAAAGACCATCAACAAAAGAATATATACCAGTTATTATTAATAATAGTGAAATAGAAACTGTTAATCAAGAAAATGGTTTAGTAAAACTTAATATTGAATATACATTATCACATAAAGTAAAAACACAAAGAAATTAATAAATGTCAGTAAAAATTGAAATACTAGACTATAAGTATGGTAATGGTGTAAATATAGCAGATGCTACAGGAGCTACTGCTGCTACAGGATGGTCGGCAATATCCATTAATCAGGCACAGTGGGCAGGAGTTTCAGGTGGTTCTTCATTTACATACTTTGAAAACTTATCACAAAATTTAGTAGTAGGAAGAACTTATAATTTATCTTTTAGAATAACTAATTATGTTGGCACTGGTAGTATTGGATTTTCTGTATCAAGTGGAGTCCCAATAGGTGCAAGATTTTCTTCTGATACCAGCGGAATACAAACATTTACTTTTGTAGCTACTGCTACTACCCCTGTTAGATTATTTGGAGATGACCCAGCTTCTGGTAAAGTAAAAAATATACTTTTAGTAGAAGCAAATGTTATAGATTGGGATAACAGCATTGTTGGCGAGTTAGATATTACAGACCAATCTGATTTTCCTTTAGCATTAACTTTTCAAATATCTGATTTTAAAGATTTAACCTCAACAACTGGAGATTATAGTAAATCATTTAAAATACCTGCAACAAAAAACAACAACAATATATTTAAACACTTATATATACCTAATTTAATTGTTGATAATAAAGTAACTGATAAAAAGTCATGTAGAATGCTTTTTGATGGTCTTTATTCTGTTGTTGGACAGATACAGGTAGATGGAATGGGAGGTTATGGGGAAACACCATCTTACTATAATTGCGTATTTTTTGGAAGTAATTTAAGCTGGTCTAACAAACTACAAGACACTTTCATGAATACTATAGAATGGGGAACTGATGGAGAAAACCTTACATATAATAAAAATAGTATTACGCCTACTTGGGATTATATAGATTGCAACTCTTCTACATCTCCTATAGTTTATCCAATAACATCTTATGGAGATTACAACCCAGAGGGAATAGCACAAACAATACAGCTCTTAGACACTGCTTATGATGCAACTGGTGGCAATGTAAATAAAACAGGTTTTTATGGTTTTTATAATAATGGAGATAATTATGAAACTCCAATACCAGTTGCAGATTGGAGACCAGCAGTATTTGTTAAACCTACATTAGATAAAATATTTTCTCAATTAGGTGGAGGTTTTCAAGTTAAGGGATATAAAATAAATTCAGCTTTTATGGACACTGATATGTTTAAAAGGTTGGTATGGACATT
>Ga0209071_1001221_pt1 | contig 10798 bp, 5 predicted proteins | sample CoawatmetaG10DNA_2_FD_187513 | JGI IMG/M metagenome (GOLD analysis project Ga0209071, IMG submission 187513) | Marine microbial communities from the West Antarctic Peninsula - Coastal water metaG108-DNA (SPAdes) (version 2) | ecosystem: Environmental > Aquatic > Marine > Coastal ... | reverse complement strand
TGCAACCCCTTCTGGAAATATTTTTTTTATAGGTAATTCCTTTAAAACATTTAGATTCATTTTTATAAATATCTTATTGACATTCTCTAAAGCTTTTTTAGGTTGTTTTCTTATATAAAACTCAATGGATTCCGATAAAAAATAATAAATCAAAGGAATAGTTAATAAAGAGGCTATTCCTGCAATTATAAACATCATTTGCCAACCACTAGATGGAATGACCAACACAGAGATATATCCTGAAATCACTGCTCCTACAGGATATCCAGAAATAACAAAGCTAACCCAAAAATCTTTTGATTTATTTGGTGTATACTCAGAGGTCAAAGCTGCGGTGCTTGCCAGCATACTTCCTATTCCTATTCCACTTAGAAAACGTAAAGTAATTAACTGATTGACACTTTCGCTGTATCCAGTTAAAAACATACTTACACCCATTAAAAGAGCACTTAAAAGAATTATTTTCTTTCTTCCAAAACTATCAGAATATGGTGCTAAAAATAAAGCTCCTAATGCCATTCCAGCTAGACCAGCACTAAACACAACACCTAGGGCTTCTGGTCCTATGTTCCAAGAATTGGAAATAGCAGGTGCACAATAGGATATAATAAGCACATCCATTCCATCAAAAATATTCATTAAAAAACAAATTCCTATTGTAGAATACTGCAGCCTAGTCATTGGACTTGAGTCTATAAAATATTTAGTTGATTGTGACATAAGTTTATACAATTTGCAAACCTACATTTTATTATATTATAAGTAGATAAAAACAACAAAAAAACCATAGAAATAAGAATATATAATTACTCTTTTGTTCTATGGTTTTTTTAATTATTTATAAAAAAAACTAATCTAAATAAACAGGACCTCCTGCTTTTTCAAGTAGCTTTCCTAATGAATTAACTTCTTTAGAAAAAGTATCAATTTTTGGCTTAGATCTATTATACATTTCTTTAGCCATATCAAAACTTTGCATATGTAGTTCCGTAGGGCCATAAGAATTTCCGTAATAACCACCTCTTGCTTTAGAAAGGCGATCCATTATAGTTAATCTATCCTTCTCTCCTATCTCAGCTTTTGCAGCACTTCCACCAAATTCTCTAACCAAACTATTCATTTTATCTCTTAAATTATAAACAGCTTTTGTTAGTTCTTGCTTATTAGTTTTAAGCTGCTTTAAATTTCTTTCATAAGTAGCAACTCGTGCAGTAGCTTTATTAAACATATGTTCAGAAACTTTAACTGCTGTAGTAAGTTCAGCCAGTTTTATGTTGTATTCCTTATGTAAATCCGCCATAGGATTAGTTAGAATATTTTCTCTAATACGCTCAACTTCAAGACTTACTGGCTCGGCTATCTCCGTTAAAACTCCACTGATTCTTTTAAATAGAGACACCTGATATGTTCCTGGTTCTGCAGCAGAGACCATACCACCTGAAGGTCTTCCCCATCTGCCTGACCTTGTTGAATTCTGACTTACTGTAGTTGTTGTAGAAATAGATGTTCCAAGTCCCCAAGTAACTCTGTGAAGACCTTTTCTAAGCGGTCCAGAAACTACATCTACTAAATCACCCTCGCTATTTTTTATCATTAAAACAACTTCTGAACTAGCTTCATTCATTTCTTTATCCAAAGCATCCCAGCCTGGGAAAGGAATATCTTCTTTTTTTAGTTTTCGCTCCATTTTCTGACGTTCACTTTTCATAGAAGTATGTCCTTCTGAAAGGTAATAAGTTATTGTAGACCCATAGGATGGGTTTCTAGCAGAATATGAAGAACCACCTGAACTACCAGTACCACCCATTACTTGGTTGTACTGAAGTGCTTTTCTAGGAGTAAATAAATGTGCTTCCTTTTCTAGTGTTGAATCTGTAATATCTCTTAAAGGACTATAATCATCTAAAACATAAAAACTTCTACCAAAAGTTGCTAAAACTAAATCGTTTTCTCTTTTTTGTATGGCAAGATCTCTTACTGAAATAGTTGGAAGCCCGTTTGAGAATTTATGCCACTTCTCACCTTGATTAACACTAATATATACTCCATACTCAGTACCTAAAAATAATAAGTTAGGGTTTACATGGTCTTGTACTAATCTCCATACTAATGTTCCTTCAGGTAGTCCATTAACTATCGGTTCCCATTTTTTTCCTCCACTAGTTGTTTTATATAAATAAGGACTATAATCACCAAACTTATGATTATCTAGAGCTACATAAGCTGTGTTTTCATCATGTAAATCTACTTTTATATCGTTTACAAAAGCAGAAGCTGGAACTTCTGGTAATTTGTCTACAGTCATTTTTGTCCAATTCTTACCTCCGTCACTTGTGTATTGTATAATACCGTCATCCGTTCCAGCATATAGAACATCTTCATTTGTTTTAGATTCTGAAAGAGAAGTAATTGTATTATAAGTAGACATTGCATAAACGTCCAAAGCATTATCAAAACTCTGAACTCTTCCCATTATTGGAAGACTAGCTCTTTCTTCATTTTTTGTTAAATCTGCAGAAATTGTTGACCAGCTATCTCCTCTGTTTTCAGATCGCCATACTCTTTGAGTACCAAAATAAAGACGCTTAGGGTCATGTTGGCTTACAAGAATTGGAGCATCCCAATTAAAACGCTCATATGGCTCATCTATTCCTTCATGAGGTCGAATATTTACAGCCTCTCCTGTAGTTCTATCTACACGATTAATATAACCTTGTTGAGACTGTGCATAGACTATATTAGGATTTCCAGGTTCAGTAGCTGGTTGATGACCATCGCCGCCTAAAACTACATACCAGTCCGAATTAGTTATTCCATTTCTAGTGACTGTACGCGAAGGTCCTCCTTGGGTGTTATTATCTTGAGTTCCTCCATAAATATTATAAAAAGGCTCAGCATCATCCACTGCTAATTTATAGAACTGAGTTAGTGGAAGATTAGCTACATATTTCCAGTTTTTAGAATTATCAAAAGATTCATAAATTCCTCCATCTGTCCCCATTAATAAGTAGTTAGGGTCATTTTCTTTGAAAGTTAATGAATGGTTATCAGAATGCTTTTGTGACTCTTTCATTTGACTAAAATTTCTTCCACCATCGTCAGAAACTAACACTCTAACGTTCATAAGATATATTTTATCAAAAACATGCGGAGAGGCTACTAGTTCTTGGTAATAGTGAGGTCCTGTTCCACCAGAAACGGTATTAGACATTTTATTCCAACTCCCTCCACTATTTGAAGTACGATACACTGCACCCTCTCTTCTATCCAGTTCAATTGCTGCATATAAAACAGTAGGGTCCATTGGAGAAATAGCTAGTCCAATTTTACCCATATTTGATTTAGGTAATCCTTTATTGATTTTTTTCCAACTATCACCACCATTGGTACTTTTATAAAGCGCTGTTCCAGGTCCACCATCAATCAAACCAGCAACATTACGATGTCTTTGCCAACTAGCAGCGTAAAGTATATTAGGATCTGTAGGATCAATAACTAAATCCGTAACTCCAGTCCATTCATTAATTTCTAAAGTATTTTTCCATGTTTTACCACCGTTAACAGATTTGTATAAACCTCTTTCTCCACCTGAACTCCATAAGGGTCCTTGAGATGCAACCCAAATTATATCAGAGTTTTCTGGGTGAATAATAATTTTAGACAGGTGTTCAGACTTTTTTAAACCCATGTCTTTCCAAGACTTTCCACCATCTAAACTATGGAAAATTCCATGACCAATACCAATGTGTCTTCCAGCAACATTCTCACCTGTTCCAAGCCAAATAGATGCAGAGTTATTTGGATCTATAGTTATGCACCCAGTTGCGAAAAAAGGTTGATCATCAGTTAAAGGCTGCCAAGTTGTACCAGCATTTTCAGTTTTCCATGCACCTCCAGATGAAACCGCTACATACCAAACATTTTCGTTATTCGGATCTATAGCTATATCAGAGATCCTTCCAGACATAAACGCTGGTCCTATACTTCTAAATTCAAATCCACTAAGTGCAGATTCAATTGGGGATTTCTGTTTTTTATCTCTTTTACTTTGACCTGTGATTGAAGAATAGGAGAAAATAAATAATAGAGAAACTAGATATAGCTTCATGTTTTTCATAATAGTGTAAGTGTTAATTAATAAATTATTTAACATAAAGTTAAAACATATAATTGATATATTTAAATATAACAATAAATTATAGTCCTTTAAATTGATGTATATTGTAGCAAACCTAAAGAACATAAATTGAAAGATCCTGAACTTAAGAAGGGTTCTTTTTTAAGTATAACTCTTTTAATACTTTCAGGAGAATTAATTTTTTTATTGCCATATGTCTTAGCAAGGGTATTCAGACCTACGTTTTTAGAAGTATTTAATTTAACTAATCTTCAATTAGGAAGTTTATTCTCTGTTTACGGAATAGTTGCAATTTTATCTTATCTGTATGGAGGAGTTCTTTCCGATAAATTTCAACCAAAAATATTAATAGCTACATCCCTATTTTTTACTGCATTTGGTGGTTTAGTATTATCCACTTACCCATCTTATTTTATGTTACAAATAATATGGGGATATTGGGGTTTCTCAACAGTCTTTTTATTTTGGGGAGCCATGATAAAAGCTACACGTGTTTGGGGAGGTACAAAGAATCAAGGAGAAGCTTTCGGTTTGTTAGATGGAGGAAGGGGTTTAGTCGCAGCGTCTATGGGAACCTTAGGAGTTTTGATTTTTTCTATATTTTTAACTAATGATATTCAAGTAGCAACATTAGTTGAACGTAAAGATGCTTTTAGATATGTGATTCTATTCTCCTCATTTATTGTTTTTTTAAATGGAATACTAGTACTGTTTTTAATGGATTCAGGTCAAGAGGGAGTAATAAATAATAACTACTCATCAATACAAAACATCAAATCAGTTTTAAAAATTCCATCTGTTTGGCTTATAATGTTTATAATCATCTCTGCATATGTAGGCTATAAAGTAACCGATATTTATTCTTTATATGCTTCTGATGTTATGAAATTTGATAATTTAGAAGCTGCAAATATAGGTTCATTACAATTGTATCTCCGTCCTTTAGTTTGCTTACTAATTGCATTATTTGCAGATAAGAAAAGTTATATTAATTTAATTATTATTGGTTTTGTAATTATGTTAATAGGATCTTCAATATTTGCATTTGGAATAGTTAAGGTTAGTATGAACTATGTGTTTTTCTTTTCTTTAATAGTTGTGGCAACAGGAACATATTCTATTCGTGCATTATACTTTTCTATTATGCAAGAAGGACGAATTCCTCTGATAATGACTGGTACAGCTGTAGGAGTCATTTCAGTTGTAGGTTATACTCCTGATATTTTTGCAAGCCCAGTTATGGGTTACTTATTAGATACTTATCCTGGAATAATTGGTCACCAATATGTATTTTCAATGTTGGTTTTATTTTCAATTACAGGACTATTAGCTTCTATAAAATTTTCAAGACTTATGCGTAGTTATTCTAATTAATTTGAATATTTAAATTGAGTATCAATGGGTACATCATAAATTGATTCTAAATCCGCAATATTTTTCTTGTAAAATGCCGTTTCTGGAGGTAAACTGATATTCTTCCAAAAGTTGGAGTCATAAGGGATTTTAAAAAGAGTCATATCCATCTGTCCTGTTAATCCTGATTTGTCAAATAACTTTTTATCTTCTTCAAAACCTAATACAAATACTTCATGCCTGTATCCAACAGGGATAGAATTAGGTGGTATTTTACCTGTACTACTAATTAAACTTTTGATTCTGTTAGAATATTTTTCTTGATCTTTCCATTCACGATTATGATAGCTTAGGTATAAACGACCATCTTTATGTTTTTTATAAATATAAGTTCCTTTAATCGATTTACCTGCTTCTAGAATGTTATACCTCTCTACTTTATAAATTCCATAAGTATCAAAACCTATATATAGTCTTAGAGTTTCTGAATCATTTCTTATGCCTTCAATAATAACAATATCTTCTCCGTCATAACTTGATGCTCCAGTTTTTTTCCATTTATAAGCGCCAACATTAATTCCTCTTCTTAATGGATTTTGTTGTTCCATGTACATTAATGCATGTAATTTTTGTTGACGTTTAATATATGTGTAATCAGCTGAGGTACGACTATGTTTGACTGTAAACTTACTTATGAATGATGATGGACCTCTATCTACTGCATTAATATACTGTTCGATATAGAATCTGCAAATACTGTCTTCAACGGACCACCTTCTATATAGGATATTAAGTTGATGCGGATCTGTAATTGTTGTTTTTCTAAGATTTTTTACTGCTCTTTTAACATAATCCTTTGAACTTGTAATAACTACATCTGAAAGCATTGTTACATTCTCTTGTAAAACAATTTCTTTGTCTTCTAGTTTTATAAAATCAACAATGGAAATTTTCAAAGTTTTAAAACCTATACTTGAAAACTCTAAAGTGTCTTGGGTCTCATTTTTAGATACAAGAAAATTAAATGAGCCTTCCTCATTACTAGAAGTCCCGAGGTTTTTGGAAACTATTGTTATTGCAGTGTAGGGAATACCATAATTAAACTCATCGACTACTTTACCTTCAATAGCTATATTATTATTTTGTGATATAGATATTGAACAGAAAGAAATAGAAAATAAAAATAATAATTTATTAATTTTAAAAATTGAATATGTTTTTAATATTTCGAGCATTTCGTTTTTATTTAAAATCAATGATGAGCCATTTTATTTAATAAAATTTTAATTAGAGCAATATTGAGAAATTATAATCCGTAAATATTAGACTTATATTTCGTGTGTAATAAATTACTTAACGAATCTACTATATTTTTATAATTCTCATCATTGGATAAATTCATAGTCTCATCTACATCATTTACATGATCAAACAACATATTATCAATAAGTTGGCGATTACCTTTGAGCTTTAAATACTCCGTGTAGCTATAACTAGCTGTTTTAATTGTATATCCTTTGGCATTTTTCATAAAAACATGACTTTTATTTTTATGGTCTGGGTTTTTCAAAATATTTACAATACTTTTTCCTTCAAGTTTATGATTTGGTTTGTTTAAACCTAAAAGTTCAATTACTGTAGGATATATATCCACCAGTTCAACAAGTGAGTTAGAATTAGTATTTGATTCGTTTCTAGGATCATATATTATTAAAGGAACCCTTCCTGATATTCTATGACTAGTGTACTTACCCCACTGAGAATGTTCTTTTAGATTAAACCCATGATCAGAAACAAATATAATTATAGTGTTTTTTTCAATCCCTTCATCTTTTAGAGTTTTTATAATTTTTCCAACTAAATGATCTACATAAGAAACCGTGGCGTAATATCCATGGGTTAGTTTTTTTGATAGCTCCTGACTTAAATCTCCTTTTTTTGGGATATCTAAATAACCACTTCTCAATTCGTTACTTTTACTAATTGATATTTTAGGAGCATCAAATGCTGGATTTTGATTAGTTGGTAGTATTATTGAATCATATTCATACATATCCCAAAATCTCTTTGGGGCTACAAACGGTAAATGATTGGATATAAAACCAGCAGTCAAGAAAAATGGTGAAGATTCATCTTTTAATCTTTTTATATCTTTAATTACTTTATTAGCTAAAAGTCCGTCGATTAAAACGCTATCATTAACATCTGCTATTTCAAAAGCAGGTCCTATACCTTTGCTTTTTTCTAAATCTTTATTCTCCTTTGTTTGATAATCTTTCCATATAGATTCCCACCAATCTATAGGCTCAATTCCTTCTGGATTATCAAATGCATAAGGTCTCCAAACTTCATCCCAATCTTGCCATTTATCATTTAAAAAATGATAGATTTTACCATTAGATATTGTTGTATACCCATTGTTTTTTAAATGTCTTGGAAGAGTGGTAATATCTTTTTTTTCCGTGTCTGTTCTAGTTTTATGATCAATAAAATAATCTTTTCCAGGGTATATTCCAGTAAGCATACTTGCTCTAGAAGCACCACATACAGCAATATTTGCATAAGCTTCGTTAAATTGAACGCCTTTTTCTGATAACCTATCAATGTTAGGACTGATTATATGATTTGATCCATAAGAGTTTAACTCAGGTCTAAGATCGTCCATATAAAGTAATAATACATTAGGCTTTTTACTATTACAGGAAAATATTGTAAGTAAAAAAGTAATTAAAAAAGTATAATTTAAACGTCTCATTTATCTGTTAGTATTAATGTGATTCTTTGGAAGGATTCTTTTTGGCTCAAACCATGGCTTAGCATTATCAATTTGTTTACCGAGATTAATTGGCACTTTATTTGCTTCAATCACTCTTTGATTTAAAACTATGGAAAGAGAATCTTTAATTTTTGTATAGTCAGTGTGATTTGCAAGATTATTAAGTTCTTGATTATCAAATTTATGATCGTATAATTCAAAACTTAAATTCCCACTGTACTCCCACTGGGTTAATCTGTATCGCTTGGTTTTAATACTATATCCTTGTGCTTTTATATCTTCTCTAATAACCTGAAGTTCAGTAAGAGCACTTTCTCTAACTGGTTTATTAGAGTTTTTCATATAAGAAACAAGACTTTTACCACTCACAAATTTTGGTGTTTGCATGTCTAACATATCCATAATGGTTGGATATAGGTCGACTAACTCTACAGGGTCTTCAATTGGTTTATTATTTTTTTTAATATTTGGACCTGCGAAAATTAATGGAACTCTGGTTGCATCATTAAATAAAGTTTGCTTTTGCCAATGTCCATGCTCCCCCATATGATATCCATGATCAGATGTAAATACAACAATTGTGTTTTTATCTAATCCAGTTTCTTTAAGTTTATCTAAAACTCTTCCAACTTGAGAATCCATAAAACTTGTAGTTGCATAATATGCATGCTTTATTTTCTTAGATAATTCTTGATCTAAATCCACTTGCTCTTTTTTTGCACGAACAGAAATAGCTGCAGGCTTTGGTATTGTTTTTAAATAATCATTTGAACTCTTAGGGACATTAAAATCATTAACATCGTACATGTCAAAATATGCTTTTGGAGCTACAAAAGGAACATGAGGGCGATATAGTCCAAATGCTAAAAAGAAATTTTCATCACTCTCTGCAAAATTATCTAAAAATTCAATTGTTTCAGAAGCACCTATTCCATCTGTTTGTTCCTCATCTGTTCCATCTGCTTCTAACCAGCTTAAAGTACCACCATCAAGGATAGGTTTTAAACCATTTAATTTATGCTCTTCTAATTTATCTCGACCATAAGGATTTACCGTTTGATCCCAAGTATAAGAATCGTCATGTCCAGCAGTTCCTATATCCCTAGGATTATGGTAATGATAAATTTTACCAACTCTAACAGAGTTGTAATTTTCCATTCTAAATTTTTGCCCTATTGTAATTACATCAGGAATTGTTTGACGAACATATAACCTTAATTTTTTTGATTTTGTTTGATCTGGATATAAACCAGTCATTAAAGAAACTCTAGAAGGTCCACACAGAGGATATTGCACATGTGCATTATTAAAAATAACACCTTTTTTTGCAAGTTTATCAATATTAGGGGTTATCGCGAGTGAATCCCCATAAGCACCTAAAGCACAGTTTAAATCATCTGCTATTATAAATAAGAAGTTTAATTTTTCTGAATTCTTGGAAGGCTTAGTTGCGGTGACTGCTATGAACACTAAAAATAAAATAACAAATTTTAATGATTTCATGTATATATTATTATTCAAGATAAGTTTTATTTATTAAGGGTTATTGACGAGGCCTTGTAACCAATTTTAATTGCTCTAGTAACTAGTTTTTGATTAGAAGTAAGAACAAAAGGCTTATTATATAAATTCCAGTTTTCAGAACCAATCTGTGAGTCAATTTGATAACCGATTGATGCTCCTTTAGTATCACATTCAAGAGAAGCTTTATTATTAGATATATTAATCTTTACTGATTTTGTTATAGGTTGAATCATGTTAGGCCAAAATTCGTTTATTAGATCTGTTTCATCAATAAAACCCTTGTCATTGATTTCATTTTGCCATACGCTTAAAGCTTTTCTTAATTCAATTAGTTTATCGTTATACTCTATATTATTCGCTATATTATTTACTTCATAAGGATCATATTTTAAATCATATAACTCTTCTGTCTTCTTAGTTTTCATAAATATATAATTAGAGTCTCCGCTTAAAAGATTCTCATTACTCATTTCAAGTAATTTTTTATTCATTGGTATTTGTTCTCTATACTTATTTTTAAAGATTAGAGGTAGTTCAGGCATAAAGTTTTTTATATAAACATATCTGCCATCGATAACAGATCTTTGCATGTCTGTAGACTCATCAAACCTATCAGCAGAACCAAAAGCATACTTTCTCGGCTTAGAATTGTACTTACCTAAAAATGCCTTTCCATCTAAAAATGAAGGCGGTTTTATACCCAATAATGAAAGGGTTGTTGGGCCTAAATCCATCAGTGATACTATTCTCTCATCAACCTGTCCTGAACGATACCCATTTGGAAATCTAACTATTAAAGGGACATTTAACCCACTATTACCAACAGCTCTTTTTTGTCTAAGTAAGTTTCCTCCGTGATCACTCCAAAAAAATATTATTGTCTTATCTAAAAGGTTACTCTCTTTTAAATCTTTAATAATTTCACCTACTTGCCTATCCATTTCCTGAATATTTGAATATTTAATTGCTATATCATTTCTGACTTCAGGAATGTCAGGGTAATAAGT
>Ga0209071_1001216_pt1 | contig 10826 bp, 8 predicted proteins | sample CoawatmetaG10DNA_2_FD_187513 | JGI IMG/M metagenome (GOLD analysis project Ga0209071, IMG submission 187513) | Marine microbial communities from the West Antarctic Peninsula - Coastal water metaG108-DNA (SPAdes) (version 2) | ecosystem: Environmental > Aquatic > Marine > Coastal ... | reverse complement strand
ATTCTACAAACATGACGGACAAAGCTATAAGCACCAAGGTTCAGAGAGTATTTAATAACGGGGCGGTATTGGGTAGGGTGGCTGAACTTCAAGCGGAGCAGGCTAAGCTTCACGCTGTCACCGTAGAGAGCCTAACCGCGCAGCTAAGAGAAGACCGCCAGCTTGCATACTCTGTTAAAAACCCTTCAGCAGCAGTATCTGCGGTGATGGGCATGGCTAGACTGCACGGGCTTGATAAACAAGTGTTATCAGCAGACCCCATCAACCCGCCAAGCTTAATAAATATAGCGATAGTGGATAGCACAGCAAAAAGACTCAATGGTTAACGCTAAGAGCCTTGATCTAACACTTGCAGCGCCCTTTGAGCCATTATTAAAGCCTTGCAGGTATAAGGTCGTATATGGTGGCCGTGGCAGTGGGAAGAGCTATTCTATAGCCATGCTCCTTGTGCTTGCGGCGTATAAAGAGCCATTGCGCATACTCTGCGCCCGTGAGATCCAGAAGAGCATTACTGACTCAGTCCATCAGCTTTTAGTTGATACCATTGACCGGCTTGGCTTACTTGGCCATTTTGAAGTGCAGAAGACCCAGATACTGGGGCGAAACGGTTCGCGTTTCTTGTTTGAGGGTTTGAGGTCTAACATCTCCAAAGTTAAGTCGATGGAAGGCATTGATAGAGTCTGGATAGAAGAGGCTGAGAGTGTCACTAATGCTAGTTGGGATACGCTTATACCTACTATCCGGAAGGATAATTCAGAAATATGGGTCAGCTTTAACCCATTAGATGAAATGGACGCGACTTATCAGCGTTTTGTTGTTGAACCGCCTCCAGGCTCTTTTGTAGTTAAAGTTAATTATGATCAAAACCCATGGTTCCCTGAGACGTTAGAGGCTGAAAGGTTACACCTCAAAGAAAAGAACGCAGCGCTGTATGCCCATATCTGGGAGGGTGACTGCTACGCCAATAAGGATGGTGCGTATTTTGCTGAACACATCATCAATAAACAGATAAGCACCATCCCAGTAGATAGAGCATTACCAGTCAATACAGCTTGGGATCTGGGCATAGCAGACGCAACAGCCATATGGCTGTTTCAAGTGCAAGGGAAGTCCGTAAGGTTTGTAAGCTATTACGAATCAAGCGGTGAGGGTATACAGCACTACCTCGATGCACTGGCAGCGTATAAAGAAGAACATGGCATCCAGTGGGGTCATCACATAGCGCCCCATGACATACGAGTAAGGGAGTGGTCAACAGGTCAAAGCCGTCAAGAGATGGCAGCTAACCTTGGGATTAACTTCGATATAGCACCAAGTCTGCCCATTATTGATGGCATTGAGTCGGTCAGGCGTCTACTGGGGTCAGCATGGTTCGATGAAGAGAACTGTAGTGCTGGTATCAGGTCACTGCGGAACTACCGCAAAGAGTGGGACGATAAGCGCCAAGCATACAAGACTAAACCGCTACACGACTGGACTAGCCACTGTGCTGATGCAATGCGTTACTGCGCTGTATCCGCTGAGCTGTGGGAGTCACAACCCGTACAAGCATTACAAACAACACGAATGAGACTAGCGGCGTATGTTGCTGGTGATTCATCAATAGGCTATTAAATGCACGAAGCTAACGAGTTCGACCAATACTATCAAGAGCAAGACGACAGCGAGAAGTCTCAAAAGGCTGAACGTGAGATCGTAGAGCGTCTTCGTGTGTTCGGTGTAAACCTACAAGCCCAAGCAAACGACCAAGTACAGCGCAGATTCAGTATCGACGAACGCTGGTTAGACGATTTAAGACAGTTCAATGGTCAGTACGACAAGGTCACAGCAGCCACACTGGCAGCTAGTGGGGGCAGTAAACTGTTCGTAAACATCACCCGCAATAAGGTGAATGCAGCAGAAGCCCGATTAATAGATATTCTATTCCCAACAGATGACAGGAACTGGGGGCTACAGCCCACCCCAGTACCCTACCTGTCTAAGCTATCCAAAGACAAAGACCCAATAAAGAACGAAGACGGTAGCCCATTTATTACAGAAGAGGGCGTACAGGTAGAGAAGCGTGACGTAGCACAAGGCGTAATGGAAGAAGCCAGAGAACGTGCTAATGGAATGCAAGAAGAGATAGACGACCAGCTAACCGAAACCAACTATAACTCTGTGAACCGAGATATGGTACACGATGCCGTGCTATACGGCACTGGTATCCTTAAAGGCCCAGTAATACTTGGCAAGACAAGGCAGAAATGGTCTGAGGTAGTAGACGACCAAGGCCAAGTGGCCCAAGTCATGGAAATTGTAGATGACCTAAAGCCCGGTGCTGAGCGAGTAGACCCTTGGGATTTCTTCCCTGATATGCAATCTCGTACAGTCCACGATGCTGAGTTTATATTCCAACGTCACTACATGAGCAAGAAGGCACTTAGAGAGCTTGCTGACAAGCCTGGGTTCCTACGCACACAAATAGCAGAAGTCTTGAAGAAAGACGCTGACAACAGCAATACAGCAACCCACCTACAAGAAATGCAGTCAATGGCAGGTATATCGTCTTATGACAGTGGACGATTTGAAGTATGGGAGTATCACGGCCCAGTAGAAAAAGATGATCTATTAGCTGCTGGTGTAGATGTCGATGAAGAAGACGTGTTCACAGAGTACAGCGGTATCGTCTGGTTTAGTGAAGGCAAAGTGCTAAAAGCAGTAATCAATCCCGCTGACACAGGTGATATGCCATACAGCGTTTTCAACTGGGAAGGTGATGACACTTCGCTATTTGGTGTAGGCATTCCGTACCTAATGCGTTCAAGCCAGAAAGTATTGAATGCCACATGGCGAATGCTGATGGATAACGCAGGGCTATCAGTAGGCCCACAGACCGTGATTAACAGTCAGGTTGTGCGTCCAGCGGATGGTAACTGGCGTCTAACACCGCATAAGGTGTGGGAGCTAACAGACAAGAACGGCAATGTGAATAACGTGTTTGGATCGTTTGAGATTAACAGTCACATGACTGAGCTAATTTCTTTGTTCCAGTACGCCCGTCAGATAGCCGATGAAGAGACAGCATTACCCCAGATCGCTCAAGGCGAACAGGGTACAGCAACCGACACTGCTACTGGTATGTCGATGCTAATGAATAGCGCAAACACTATGCTTCGACGTGTAGTGAAGAACTATGATGACGACATAACCCGTCCATTTATTAAGCGGATGTATGACTGGAATATGCAGTTCAATCCGAAAGAAGATGTGAAGGGTGACTTCAGCATTGACGCCCGTGGCACAAGCAGCCTCTTGGTAAAAGAGCAGCAAGCAGCGAACTTAATGAACTTGATGAATATTGCCGCATCACCGTTATTGCAACCTTTAACAAACACCGCAGCGTTGTACCGCAAAGTGGTGTCATCCATGCAGCTTGAAGCCGATGAAATCGTAAAGACTACGGAAGAGATCGAACTAGAGCAACAAAAGCTTGAACAGCAGATGCAAGCTCAACAAGAAATGATGATGCAAGCCGAGCAGCAGCAAGGTCAACAGCAAGCGCCTACTGGCGACCCAATGGCCGAGCAGAAGCTAGCGTTAGAAGCACAGAAGATGCAGATGGACGCTCAGCTAAAAGGCGCTCAGATCCAAGCACAGGCCCAGAAGTTAGAAGTAGAACAGCAGAAGATGGCGTCTGATCGAGAGTTGGAGTTAGCCAAGATGGCCGCTGAGAAGGGCATTAAGGTTAGCGAGATGCGCACTAAGCTGGGTATCGAGAAGATGAAAGTGCAGAGCAAAGATATGCTGTTTGAAAAAGAGCAAGCGTTGAAGATGCAAACAGGCAGTGGAATCTAATTGAACATTGATACTAAGTCCACCACATGGCTAGAGATAGCCAAGTGGGCAGAAGAAGAAATTAAGTCTCGCCATGAACTGCTTGAGATGACTCGATTGAGCCATGAGGACACGCAGTTCATACGGGGCGAGATAGGAAGTTTAAAAGCGTTACTGGCCATGCCAACGGCTTTGCTGTTGCACATCGCTAGTAGCAACTATGAGTAAACACAGTGCCGCTAATAAGAGCCGCCGAGGGTGTAACCGATGGACAGTAACGAAACAGTAGATGATTTTGATTCAGCATTTGACGAGTTTTCAGAAAATCAAGAAGACGGGTTGATTGTTAATTTAGAAGAAGAAGACACAGAGATTGTTGAAGAAACCGCAGAGGTTCCAACAGAAGATGTTCCAGTTGAAGACATCTGGGCAGGGGCCGATGATTCCCTAAAGAGCGAGTACGATAAGCTCCGAGATAATAATGACAAGCTGTCCCACCAAGCGAAAAGCAATGCGGGACGGATTGGCGCACTACAGCGCAAGTTAAACGAATTTCAAGCGACTTCAACTGCCGGTGGTGTTACACCATCCGCAAACGAAGTGGCTGAAGCTATGAAGACCCCCGAAGCTTGGGCGTCTTTTAACGAAGAGTATCCTGACATTCACGACGCGATTGAGTCCCGTCTTGAGGTGGAAAGGAGCCAAAACCAAGAAACAATGAATCGAGCGCTTCAACCGTTAAGAGCAGCGGAAGAAGAGCGCCATGTCAACACTCAGTACGCCGCCTTAGAGGCCGCTCATACTGATTGGAAAGACGTGGTGAAGAGCGAATCTTTTGTTGATTGGCTGCGAGAACAACCTAGCGCGATCCAGCAGTTATCGAATAGTAATGACGCTTTTGAAGCCTCTAAGCTTATCGACTACTTCAAGCTGAGTCAGCCGCAGGAAGAGATTGCAACAACTTCAACCGTCACAAGTATTCAGCAAAAGCGAGCTAAGCAATTAGAAGACTCTACTGGGGTTAAATCAAAGCCAGGGGCAGGGGCCACTGGAATAATCCCACCAGATGACTTTGAAACTGCGTTTGAAATGTTTGCTGCTGATAATCGCTAGTTAATTTATTAGGAGGCCATCATGGCTAACACAGAATACGGTGATATTTCACCACGTACCGCAGCATTTGCTGCTAAAGAAATGCTAAAGCGCGGCATCCCATACTTAGTATTAGAGAAGTTCGGTCAGGCACGTCCTTTGGCCACAAAGTCTTCAAAAGTACAAAAGTTCCGTCGCTACAATAGCTTGGCATTAGCTACTACCGCATTGACTGAAGGCGTAACGCCAACAGCAAAGCAGTTAGCTGCAACTGACATTACGGCCACCTTGCAACAGTTTGGTGACTTAGTAACCATCAGTGATGTCATCATTGACACCCACGAAGATCCCGTCTTGCGCGAAGCTTCTGAAGTGTTAGGTGAGCAAGCTGCACAATCTGTTGAGACAGTTCGTTTTAACGTATTGAAAGCTGGCACTAACGTACAGTATGCAAACGGTTCTGCCCGTAACGCTGTAAACACTGAGATGACTTTAGCCGACCAGCGTAAAGCGACTCGTACACTAAAGCGTCAGAATGCGCGTCAAATCACTTCCGTAGTACGAAGCACACCTTCTTACGGCACTGAAGCTGTCGCACCGTCTTTCATCGGTTTGATCCACCCTGATATGGACGCGGTAATTCGCGGCTTTGCTGGGTTTGTTCCTACTGAGAAGTACGGTCAGTTAACTCCACATGAAGGCGAGATTGGTAAGGTAGAGGACGTGCGTTATATGTGTTCTACGGTCTTCTCATCAATCGCCAACGGTGGTGCAACTAAGGGCGCAATGATCTCAACCGCTGGTTCGGTTGCTGACGTATACACTACGTTGATTGTTGGACGTGACGCTTACGGCATTGTTCCGCTGAAAGGTAGTTCAAGTCTAAGCCCAGCCGTAGTTAACCCAAAGCCTTCTGATAGCGATCCATTGGCCCAACGTGGTCATGTTAGCTGGAAGACTATGCAAACCGCAGTAATTCTAAACGATGCCTTTATGGTTCGTATTGAGTCTGCTGTAACCGACTAACCATTAGGTTAGTTTCCCCTAAAGGGCGCCCTAATCGGCGCCCTTTTTTATTGGAGTAAATAAATGACTGAAGTAGATACCGTTGAGGTTACTAACGAAAAGCCAGCCGCTAAAAAGCGGAGCGCTACCAAACCCAGCCGTGTAAAAGTGATCTTCCACAATCAGGATGGTGATCTTGGCAAAGGTGATATTTTTGTATCTGTAAATGGCTATGCCTACCAGATCAAACGCAATGAGCCTGTTGACCTACCTCCCGAAGTGATTGAAGTAATCGACAACGCGGTCATTACACATATGGAGCGAGTAGACGGAGTTGATACAACCCGCGACTTGCAACGTTTCCCCTACTCATTGGCGGGTTAAACTTTGAACTATCTGGCACTTTGCGACAAGCTGTTAAAAGAAACAGGGCTAAGCGATCAAGGCGTGGCTTCTGTTGTTAACCAAACTGGTCTTAACAAAAAGTCTGTTGATTGGATTAACCGAGCTTGGACTGAAATACAGAATCTCAATGACTGGGATTTCTCGTGGACGACAGGATCTTTTGACACAGTAAATGGCCAACAAAACTATGATCCAGTAGGTAACTTGGCTCTTTCGCCAGCGTTAGGTAAGTGGATCACAAGTTCTGTACGCATCACGGACAGCAATGGAACGGGTTACTTAACCTTCGTTCCTTGGGCCACATGGTTGCGTACTACATTTTCAAGCGGGAAGCCCACCAGCTTCACGATTAGACCGGACAATCATTTATCGTTTAATACGCTGCCAGACGCAGTTTATACAATCTATTTTGATTATTTCCGGACACCACAACAGTTATCTACAAATACAGATGAATTGTTGTTAGCAGAACAATATCACGATGCTGTTCTTTATAAGGCCATACTTTATGTAGCGGCAGAGCAAGATGCTCCTGAGTTGTATCAGGATGCACAAGCCCAGCTAAACATACGGCTATCTTCTATGGGAGTTAGTTTGCTACCCACCATTACTTTGGCCGAAAGGCCGGTGGCATAACGATGGCAGTTCAGTCTCAAGCTTGGGCTTTAAGTGGGGGTTTAGACCTCATTAGCCCTGCGTTACAGATGCCCCCAGGCAAAGCTATATTAGCCCAGAACTACGAGTGTGCTATGACTGGTGGATACCGTCGCATAGATGGCTATACAATCTACGATGGTCGATCAAATGGGACTCATTTAGCTGTTACAGGTAGTGGGCCTATTAGGGGTGTTTGGGAATACAACAATGTTGTTTACGCCTTCCGAAATAACGCTGGCGGTTCTGCGTGTGTGATGCACAAAAGCACGTCTTCTGGATGGGCTGTCGTATCAACACCGACGCTTAGCCCCAATGGTAATTTTGAGTTTATTAACCACAACTTTACTGGACACTCAGGTAGTTTAAAGATGTTCGGTTGCGATGGGATAAACAAAGCTTTCCAGTTCAATGGGACAACACTTTCTTTTTTAACTACAGGCATGACTACCGATACGCCATCTCATATCGGTGTGCATAAAAACCATCTCTTCTTATCGTTTACTGGCGGTTCTGTTCAGCACAGCGGAGTGGGAAATCCTGCAAGCTGGAACCTAGTTACAGGTGCTGGTGAGATTGGTATTGGTACTGAAGTTACTGGTTTTAGCAGTATGAAAGGTGACTCGTTAGCTATTACTGGAATTAATCAAATATCAATTTTGTACGGCGCTTCTGCTTCAGACTGGAACTTAAAACTGTTCTCCCCAGCCATCGGTGCGGTAGCCCGTACTAACGGCCAAATGGATTCAGACCTTTACTTCTTCAATGGCGATGATCTTAGCAGCCTAACAGCTACGCAAGCTTTTGGTGACTTTGAATCTGCAAGTGTTTCTGCGGTTGTTAAACCTTTCATAGATGCTAGAAAAAGCAACACAGTTGGTGCAACAGTCAACCGTGACAAGAATCAATATCGTTTGTTCTTTGATGATAAGTCTGTATTAGTCGGCACAATTATTAACCGTCAAGTTGTTGGTTTTACCACATGGAGACTAGAGCATACGCCTAGTTTTATTACTGAGAAGTACATGGGATGCACAGACGGAAGCGTAATGTATATGGACAATGGGGTGTCATTTAATGGCACTGCTATCCAGTCTTATTTAAGGCTTCCATTTACTAGCTTTAACACTCCGCATAGAAAGAAACGTTTTCGTAAAGCCACTTTAGAGCTTGAGGCTGGCAGTCAGGCGACTTTAGATTACCTAGCCGACTACGACTATGGATCTGGAGGATCGTCCTCTGGGGCGCAAGCTACTGTCTATGGAGGCGGTGGTTTTTGGGACGTAGCAAACTGGAATAACTTTGTTTGGTCTAGTGCCGTAGTGGCATCCGCAGAAGCCTACTTAAACGGCAGTGGTATGAATATTAGTTTATTAATTGTTCATTCCAGCGCAACCGACCCCGCATTTACTTTGCAAGGCGTCCAACTGAACTACTCCCTACGAGGCTTAAATAGATGAGTAATACCTATACCAAACCTTCTGACCTGGTATCCGGCACAACCGCCCGTGCAAGTGATATTAATGACCGTGCAAGTGCTACTGAAACGGGTTTTGATAACGTTCAAGTTATCACTCACAGGGCTATTAAACTCCCCGTCGGTACGTCTGGCGATCAATTTATATCTGAATCTTCTGCCAACCGAGCTAATAAAGAAGTTGGATTTAATGCCAGTGGCGTACTAACGCTCATTAGCTCCGCTTTCCAATGGAAAGGCAACTGGGCAACATCTACAGCGTATATTAAAAACGATACGGTTCGAGATAATAGCACTAAGAATATTTATGCAGTTCTCGTAGATCATACTTCTGGGACATTATCTTCAGATGTTTCTGCTTCTAAGTTAGCATTAGCTATTAATGTTGCTGACGTAGAAACTGCAAAGTCGGCTGCGCAAACAGCACAAGCGGCCGCTGAAACAGCAGAGACAAATGCTGAAACAGCAGAATCAAATGCTGAAACAGCAGAATCAAATGCTGCCAGTTCAGCAACAGCTTCGGCCAATTCAGCAACCGCAGGAGCTAACTCAGCTACTGCTGCTGCCAACTCTGCTACCGCAGGGGCTAACTCAGCAACCGCAGGGGCTAACTCAGCAACCGCAGGGGCTAACTCAGCAACCGCTGCTGCCAACTCAGCGTCTACAGCTTCTACTCAAGCTACTAATTCTAGTAACTCTGCAACCGCAGGGGCTAATTCAGCAACCGCTGCTGCGTCTAGCGCGTCAACAGCAACTACCAAAGCTAATCAAGCAAGCGCAAGTGCAAGCACTGCCAGCACACAAGCAACTAATGCTTCCAACTCTGCAACCGCTTCGGCTAACTCAGCTACTGCTGCTGCCAACAGTGCATCAGGTGTGTCTAGTTCAGCTACGGGTGCTGCAAACTCTGCAACCGCTGCCGCTGCTTCTTTCGACTCATTTGATGACCGCTATCTTGGAGCAAAGAATGCGAATGTAAATGTTGATAATGATGGCAATAGTCTTATCACAGGTGCGCTTTACTTCAACAGCACCGCAAACTCAATGCGAGTATATAACGGCTCAAGCTGGCAAGATGCTGGCTCCGCAGTCAATGGAACATCACAGCGAGTCGTCTACACAGCCACCGCTAACCAGACTACATTCTCTGTGACCTATGACGCTGGCTTTGTGGATGTATACCTCAACGGAATTAAGCTACTCCTAGCTACAGATTTCACAGGCACATCAGGAACCAATGTAGTTCTAGCTACAGGCGCAACAGTAGGAGACATAGTAGACATAGTCTCTTATGGTGCGTTTAATCTTGCAAACACTTATACACAAGCCCAAACAAATACATTAATTAGCGCATCATTAGCAAAATCTGGTGGGGCCATGACAGGCCCGATAACGACTAACTCCACTTTCGATGGGGTGGATATTGCTACCCGTGACGGAATCCTTACGTCTACTACTGCAACCGCTAATGCCGCTTTACCCAAGGCTGGAGGCATACTTACGGGAGCTATAACGACTAACAGCACATTTGATGGTCGTGATGTAGCAGCAGACGGAGTAACAGCAGACGCAGCATTACCAAAGGCTGGAGGCGTGGTCACAGGCTTGGTCAATATGTCTGACCAGATCGTCCAACGTCCACTACTTCAAGATTACTCAGAAAAAACAGTCGCTATGGGTTCTGCAACGGCAGTCAACTTAGAGGACGGAAACGTATTCAGCAAGACAATTAGCGGCACAACTACACTCACATTTACTAACCCTAGCTCAGTGGGAACAAGTTCGTTTAGTCTTATTTTAACCAATGGCGGCAGTGCCACCTTAAATTTTCCGACTGTTAAATGGCCTGCTGCTACAGCACCAACACTAACTGCGTCAGGCATTGATGTTTTAGTGTTTGTTTATCATGGCTCAACTTGGTACGGAATCGCTAGTGGAATAGGTATGGCTTAATGACTATTGAAAAGAAGTTATTAGGCACTAACCCTGTATCGGGTGAAGTATTGCCAGAAGCGGTTAGCTTTGATGGGGCTAATGATTACCTTAGTCGTAGCAGCGATATGACGAATAATGCTGATGGTAAGACGTTTACTTTTAGTTGTTGGGTTTATATACCCTCTGGTTATGATGGCACAATAGGAGTTTATAATGTAGGTAGCTTTTGGATTAAACCAACCAAAGATGGAGGATTAGGCATTGTCGGATATGGCCCTTCTGGTGGTAACCCAGCTTTTTATGCTAATTTACCACCAAACTCAATCCCACTTGAGACATGGTCAAATATCTTAGTATCTATAAATGTAAATGGCGGTGTCAGCACTAGGCTGCGTCATGTGTATATAAACGATGTAAATGTTACATCATCCGCAGATTGGTT
>Ga0209071_1001212_pt1 | contig 10860 bp, 9 predicted proteins | sample CoawatmetaG10DNA_2_FD_187513 | JGI IMG/M metagenome (GOLD analysis project Ga0209071, IMG submission 187513) | Marine microbial communities from the West Antarctic Peninsula - Coastal water metaG108-DNA (SPAdes) (version 2) | ecosystem: Environmental > Aquatic > Marine > Coastal ... | reverse complement strand
CAATGTGAGAGCAGTGATGTTTGGTTGATGTGAGTGGAGAATGGCTCTGGCGCGGGGAACTTCGCGATGAATTGCACCGTGAATATTTAAGTTACTGGCCTCAACTTCGCCAACACCTGAGATAATATTACCGGCAAAATCTGCTATTAAAAAGTCTGAACTTTTCGCTTCAGACCAATGTAAGCCGTATGGCAGAGCAAGAAAATGCTCACTACTACCGGGCAACATGGCGGTGAGGTGATTTACAACACCTTCATTCCAATTATGTTCCGCCATATAGCGGTGAATAAGGGCTAAATCAAATCGCAGCTGATTTTCGGCTGATAACTCGTCAAACATATTCATAATACCCATCATTTCTATGCGTTAGCTAGATTAAGATATTACTTGGGATCCTATTAAAGATCAAAAGCAGGTGACGTTACTAGGTACTCATATTGCCACTTTAAAGACCAATAGTGATGATCTGAAAAATACCATTAACGCCTTTTTTACACTAATTTTGCTGCTAGTCACCTTATAAAAAATAAATAGTTTAAACCTAAGAAGATGTCGATATGCTGTCAACATACTCTTGCATTTTTTCTTCTGACTCACTTCCAAATAATATATCGCAGGCCTCTTTTAGCCCTTTCGCATTTATCAAATCATCTTGCCGCACTACTAATGATATTTTGGACCGGCGCCGCAGAAAGTCCTCAAGCTTGGTTATCATTTCGTGCTTTGCTGCATATTCAATTTCACAAGCAGTATATTCAGCGTGTTCGATTAACAGCTCTGCCTGGGTTTTGTCATACTTTATTTTGCTAAGCAGCTCGAATGCTTTAGAGCCGTAGCGCCGCCAAAACCGTTCTGATAAAGGTTCAGCTGACTTTTCTCCTGTCATTTCATCAAGATTGATTGCGTGGGCTTCAGCAAAAAACTGGTCTTTTATGTTAGTACTAGGCTCGCCATACCAAGTGACGTCTGGCTCTTTAAGTTTAATATTGAATGTCTCTACAATCTCAGAAACTTCATCACCCACATTGATGCAATCAGTTAATTTACCACCAAAAATACTGATGTATTTTTGTTTTTTATTAATGTCGATCGCGTGTTTACGAGATAGTTTAACCCAATCAGCTGTGCCGCCACTATCGCCTTCAATAGCCAGAGGACGCACGCCACAGCGCTCAGCAATAATATCGGCTTTGGTTAATGCCTTGGGTAAATTAAGTAATTGATTAACGTTATCTAAAATAAAATCACGGTCTTCATCAGTCACTTCACTAAGTGGTGAGTCCACTTGGGTATCGGTAGTACCGATGCACGTTTTGCAGCCCATAGGAATGACAAAAAATAAACGCCCATCACTAGCAAAAAAAGCCAATACTTTTTGGTTGGCACTAATTTGGTCCACAATTAAGTGAACACCTTTAGAGAATACATGATGATGCTCAGTTGATTGTTCAGTGGTTGCGTTATATTTATCAACAAAAGGGCCTGCCGCATTAATTAGGACGTTTGCTTTTATGGGAAACGCTTCGCCCGTCATTTCATCTTGTGCTGCTATGGTCCAATGATCGCCAACATAGTCTGCCGCTTGAGAAGACACATAGTTAGCAGCGATGCAGCCATTATCTAGGCTAGAGCGAATAAAGTTAAACACAAAGCGGGAATCATTATCAAAAAGGTAGGCGTCAGAATACTCAAACCCTCCTTTGGCATTGCTGGTATTAATCACTGGCTCGATCGCAGTTATTTTTTTTGGGGTTAAATATTGTGGATGTTTGGTGTAAAAGCGACCAAATAACCAGTACACAATAGTACCCAGATATACAAACAGTGGTGGGAAGCGAAAGCCTTTTTGAATGCAGGTTAAAAAGCGAATTTCTTTAACTGTAGAAGGGTAGCTCTGCATTAATAAGTTACGGCTTTTACACAGTTTATTCACTAATCGATATTCGTGACTTTCTAAATATTTAACACCTCCCCAAGCAAGATTTGACGAATTAGAGCTAGTAAAACCAGCAAAATCCCCTTTATCGATAAGAGCAACTTTTGCGCCTTTTGCAGATAATGCTGCCGCCGCAACAGCACCATTAATGCCACCACCAATAATGGCCACATCGAATGTTTGGTTTTTAAGTTGTTCAATATTTTTTTTACGCAATAACATTAGCAAAATCCATTGTGTTAATCCCAGCATTTACAACAAACACATCATAAGTTCTATGCTTAGAGCTCATTAATTGTGGCCCCACCAAAGACAAGCTGTGACGGTACTGAAACATCTGCAGCTTCGGCAGAGCGCAACCTAGTGCGCAACTGACCGGCCCTCTCCAGAATAGGATAAGCCACTGAAGTAAGATGGTAGTTGATTCGCTTGAGGTCCCGTAAGATATCTAGCTGCAATGCACTCAGCTTCGAGTCATAAGTCACTTCATCACGCAGTTTATTGAGATGGATAACGACTAACTCCTTTTCACGTTTACCAATTTTATATTTTTTAGCCATTAGTAGTCTTGCCATAGAAATGTCTCCTGAGGAGAACACATTCATAGACAAGTGAAATGACTTCAGCACTGGTTGGTATAAGTTATTTATTTCTTCACGTTGCTGCAGTGACATCTTGTCACGAGGCATGACTTTCTTTTGAGAAATATTATGAATCAGGTCAGCAGTAATTATATCTCCAATATGCTCCAAGTTGGTAGCAAAGTTAATAATTTCAATGCACCGCTTACTCTCTTTTTCGGTCAGTTGTTCACGGGCAAGAGAAGTAAGATATCGCTTAATTTCATCATCAAAAAGATTCACCACCTTATCCATAGTTTGAGTTTTTTGTGCCAACTCAAAGTCATTTTTCTTTAGTGCTACAAAGGCATTGCGTAACATGCGCTCAACAACTTCGCCCATTCGCAACACTTCACGCTCGGCATTAACTATGGCAACAAGAGGAGTTTCAAACGCCATTATGTCAAGGTTTTTAGGTGCAATGGCATCTGTTGGCTCTGGGTCTTCTGGCAGCAAACGAGCGGTGAGACTTGCCATCGTATTGATCAATGGAAAAAATAGCACTACCAATCCAATATTGAAAAACAGATGGAAGTTGGCAATCTGGCGTGCTTGACTGACATCCCAACTAGACAGTAATTGAGCAATGACCTCCGTAAAAGGCAAACATACAGCCACGCCACACATGCGGAATAACAGATTACCTAACGGCGGTTGTCTGGCAGAGCGGCTGGCTCCCAGAGTTGCTATAAAGGGTGGCAAGGCGCCACCAATATTAGCGCCTAATACAAGCGCAAAGGCAACCGAAACATCTAAAGCACTGGAGCTATAGAGCGTTATTATTAGCAGCACAGTGGCAAGGCTAGAATGGGCGGCCCAAGCCAAAATGGCTGCAAATACAACAGCTAATATCAAATCCTGCCCTAGCGCTATAAAGATTTGTTGAATAATTACCGACTCACGCATTGGTATTGAAGCCGCAAGAATGAGTTGTAGGGCCAACAGCATCATACCAATACCTAGCATTAGGCGTCCTGCTTCTTTGCTGCGTCCACCCTTGGCGTAGCTAAATAGCCCAACCCCAACTGCCACTAAGGTGGGTGATAGCGCAGATAAATCAAAGGTAAGTATTTGTGCCACTAGGGCAGTGCCAACATCAGCTCCCAGTATTACAGCTAAGGCACTGCCAGCAGTGAGCAGGCCCTGCCCACTAAACGATGAAGTGAGCAAGGCTGTGGCACTACTACTTTGTAACAGCATGGTAACACCAAGGCCAGTAACAAATGCTTGGTAATGATTGGACAGGCTTTTGCCAACTATGCGACGCATGTCGTTGCCCCAGCCCTCGGTTACAGCGACTCGCACCATGCGTAAGCCCCATAACAATAAGGCCACGCCACCAATCAAGTTTATAAGGATCGTAGTACCACTAATTTTAAATTACTCCGGGTTAATGGGGTGTTTGATTTAGCATGCTGTCTGGTATGTTGAAAGACGGGTTCATAACTATTTTATTTCCCCCGTTGTTAGTTGGTTTGGGGAGTTTTCGATTTGAACTACCACTATTAGTGCTGCGCAACCAAGTATTTTATTTCACCTGTTTGGTGGTGGGGTAAAGAGCGATGTTTATGTGGTGATATCCCAGCAATCAATGTACTCAAAATTTGCAACATGTCACCATGGGAAACTAACAAAATCACTTCCCCCTGATATTGCCGCTCCAACCTTTCAAGCACGGTAAGGCCGCGTTGGGCAACTTCTTTGGCCCGTTCGACACCATCATCAGAATGCTTATCCATTTCATCCTGCTGCCAGATATTCTCATAGTGCTCCGCAGACATCCCTTCCCATTTCCCAAAAAAGCGCTCTCGAAGGCCGACCTCTTGCTCAGGTTGTGGCAGATTCAAGGTGCTGGCAACGAGTTGTGCCGTTTGCAGGGTTCTTAAAAAGTCTGAACAAACTATTTGAGTTATGGCCTCTCCTGTAAACCCTTTTACTGAAGCAATAATCTGTTTTGAACCTCGGTCTGTAAGCCCGAACCGTTCACAGCCTATTTTAGGATCACTTACAATTATGCCACTTACATTCGCGTCACTTTCGCCGTGTCGCATTAATAAATAACTATTTCTAAAACTTACTTCATTCATTAGAGGGTTCAAAAATTTATCTCAAGAGTAATGGGTTGATGGTCAGATAGGTCAGTAGTGCTATCTACGCTAACATTAATTGGGTAGATAATGAGCTCATTGCTAAGCCAGAAATAATCACGACAATGGCCACCCTGGGTCCACTGAACTTTATCGAAGATGCCACAGGTTGCCGGCTGTGTCTGACCTGGATTAGAGTGCTTCCAGGTATCAATCCAGCCATTGTTAACCTGATACTGGTAATGAGTACTTTTTGGGTCAAAATTAAAGTCGCCACATAAAATACGAGCTGATGCCAAGTAACCTTCTTGAAAACACCCGGGGCCGTGCGCTTTAGGGTACCTAAGGTGCGCTAAACGATCTAGCTCTATCGCCTGAAGGTGCTCAAGCTGCAGTTGTGCTTCATTGCCATCATGATAGGCAAGGTGAGTATTAATAATGCTCAACGGACCGATCTTTGAATGAACACAAGCTTCAATTGCAACCCTAGGCATTTGCCATTTTCCTAATGCAGCAGGTTGTGGGAGTTGGTGAACCTTAAAGTCTAATAGGTGGTTTTTAACCAGGGTTAGATTACCAAACTCCTGACGATCCTTTGGATTACTGGTGGCACTAGGCCAGCTATAACCAGAGCCCCAAAGGGCTATATGTTTTGGAAAACATTGCTGCGCCAGCAGGCACTGGTCGGGCTGTTCTTGCGTGCAGTAGGCTGCCATGTGACGCGCGACTTCCTGTAAGCAAATGATATCAAAGCTGCCTAAAGACTTAATATAATCCAGGGTGTGCGTAAAATCAGACCCACTATTAACTGACTTCCCGTATTGAACATTCCAAGACAAGATACGCATTTACTTAATGCCCGCATGCATAAACGACTGAATAAATCGTCGTTGGAAAATTAAGAATAAGATCAGCAACGGTCCGATAGCGATCAACGTACCTGCAGAAATAACTGACCAATCCACACCCGACTCAGGTGCCCCAAATATTGCCATACCCACCGTTAAAGGTCGACTTGCCTCTGTATTGGTAACCACAAGGGGCCATAGAAAGTTGTTCCAGTGATAGCTCACAGAGACCAGGCTAAAGGCCAAGTATGTAGGGAACGCTAAGGGCACAAATACTTTCCAGATAATGCCAAGGCCGGATAAGCCTTCAACTCGAGCCGCATCTTCGAGCTCCTGCGGCACAGTTTTAAAGGTTTGACGCAGTAGGAAGATGCCAAAGGCACTAGCCAGATATGGCAGGCCAACCCCTAGATAGGTATCAATTAAATCAAGCCCAGCCAATGTGCGGTAGTTTTCCACAATGAGTACTTCAGGCATGACCATTAGCTGTGTAAGCACAAGCGCAAAAGCAAAGCCACGACCGGCAAATTTCTCTCTCGCCAGCGCATAGCCTGCAAGGGTGCACAGGAATAATTGTGAAGCCAGAATTAGGCTTGTGATGACAACGGTGTTTAACATGTAACGGAAAAATGGTGCCTGATCCCAAGCTGATTCGAAGTTCTCTAGGGTCAATGGCGCAGTCAACAAGAACTTGGTAGCAAATTCAGGCGGATGAAAAGCAGCCCAAAACGCGTACAGCAATGGTAATACCCAAAGTATGCCAAGCAGGTAGGCTGATACTTTAGAAAAAGTTTGGAACCAAGAAGACATAACGTTTACCGGTAGTGAATTTTACGATCAAGAAGCAGCATCTGCACTAAAGCAATGACTGCCAGAGTTGCTAACATAACCACAGTGAGTGTTGCCGCGTAGTAACTGTCGAGAAAGCTAAACGCTGTTTCATAGATGTAATACAAAAGTAGGTTACTTTCATTATTAGGCCCACCCTTGGTTAAGATGAACAAATGATCAACCAGCTTAAATGCATTTAATATGGCATTAATTAAAACAAATAGTGTGGTGGGCATAAGCAACGGGAAGGTTATCTTCCTAAATATCCTCCATGCACTAGCACCCTCTAGTTTCGCTGCAGCATAAAGCTCAGGGCTTAGTGTCTGAAGAGCAGCGAGGTAAAAAATCATAAAAAATCCAGCCTCTTTCCAGACGGTCATTACCATCAAGCTAGATAGTGCAAGGTCTGGATCTCCAAGCCAATTAGGGCCCTCAATTCCGACCAGTGCAAGTAACTGATTAAACAGTCCAATTTGGGGGCTATAAAAAAATAACCAAATATTCGCTACAGTAATCATAGGTAAAATAGTAGGTGTAAAAAAAGCTAGCCGCAGTAAACTGGTGCCACGAATCTTACTATTTACCCAGAGCGCCATCATAATGGCCAGAACTATGGATGTGGGAACAGTTCCCACTGCATACCAGAAATTATTTTCAAAGACTTTCCAGAATACGGGATCATCTAACAATAGCTGGTAGTTTTCGAAACCAACAAACTGACTAGGAGCCACATCTGATCTGGCCCAAGTAAAACTACGCCATATAGACTTAAGTGTAGGCCAATGAGTAAACGCTATTAAAAAAGATAGCGCCGGCAACAGCAGCAGCCAAGCTTTTAAGTTGAATCGTTTGAGCATATTTTATATTAGCCAATTTAATAATTAGAGGATTAAATTGGGGCCGATACTATCGGCCCCAATAGATTCCTACTTATAGCGACGTAAGATTCTTTCAGCTTGCTTTTGAGCGTCTGTTAAGGCTTCTTCCGCTGAAGACTGACCAGTTAACGCTGCCTGAATCGCATCGTCAAGATACTTTCGAACGCGTCCTGCTTCGTGAGTAGACAGTTCCGCTGTAGCGTGAGTGAGCTGGTCGCGCGCTACTGCTGCCGGTGGGAAGGTTTTAAGATAGGCTTTAAGCGTTTCTGTTTCGTAAGCGCTTGGACCAACACCCATATAACCCGTTGATTTAGACCAATGAGCTGCTTGCTCAGCAGAAGTCATAAACTTCACAAATTTCAGCGCAGCTTTCTTTTCTTCAGCTGATGATTTTTCGAAGATATAAAAATTACCACCACCAGTGGGTGAGCCTAGCTCCTTATTACCTGGTAATTTGGCCACACCAAAGTCAAAATTAGCCTTGTTTTTTACTGTAGTTAGGTTGCCTGTTGAGTGCCACATAATTGCAGTTTTTTGATCAAGAAAGTTTTGACGCAACGTGCCCCATTCGATCATACCTTTAGGCATAATAGCGTGCTTATTACCCAGATCCTGCCAGTACTCTAAAGCCTCAACAACACCCGGTTTGTCGAAGTATGTTTCTGTACCTTCCTGGTTCATTAGCACCTCACTATTTTGCTTAGTAAGTGCACCAAACATCCAGTATGGGTAACCAGTTGATGGGATCATTGCACCCCATTGGTCAACGGTTCCATTAGCACCTTTTTTAGTTAGTTTTTTACCCATACTGACAAACTCTTCCCAACTTGTGGGTGGCATCTCAGGATCTAAACCAGCAGCACGGAACATATCCTTGTTATAGTACATAACGATAGTAGAGCGCTGAAATGGTACGCCCCATGTTTTGCCGTCAGCTTTACCATTTTCCATTAACGCTGGGTAAAAACTATTCAACCATTGGCGCTCTTCATCGGTGCTCACAACATCGTCAAAAGCAACAATAGCTTCAAGGTTGCGAAGTTCATGAATGTCGATAGAGAACATCACTGACAATTGGGCTGGAGAGCCACTTTGTAAGGCTGCTAATGCTTTCACACGGGCATCGTTGTAGTTACCAGCATAAATTGCATTAACATTAATGTCAGGGTTTTCAGCTTCAAACTTGTCTACCATTCCATCAACAATTTTAGTCAATGAACCACCTACCGCTACTGGGTAGTACATGGTTAAATCAGTAGCGGCATTAGCAACAGTGCTCAATCCAAGGATTGAAGCCACACCAACAGTTGTCAGGTATTTAGATAGTATTTTCATCGGTAATATTCCTCACTTTATTTTTTTTACTTACTTCAATTTTAAAAACTTCTTATATTAGATCAAAAATTTATGCTCGTTTTCTGGTGCCCAACGAACAGCTAATCGCTGCTGGGGTGCAAACATAGCGTGCCCCGGGTAGCGAATTTTTATTAATTTTTGGTCTTCTCCCATTGCACTAACATCGGCAAGCACGATTGTATCGGCACCGTGGTAGTCACAACTAACAACACTAGCTGGCATACCGTGTTCAGAAATTTCAATATGCTCAGGTCGGATACCCCGGCAATCCTCACCAGATCCAATAATATTCATTGGCGGGCTGCCAATGAATTGGGCTGTGAAAATTGTCTTGGGCTTGCTGTATAACGCTTCAGGCACGTCCACTTGCTCAACTTTGCCGTCATTCATTAGAACGATTCTGTCGGCCATGCTCATAGCCTCTACCTGATCGTGGGTAACATAGATAACCGACATTCCAAGGCGCTGTTGTAGTGCTCTAATTTCGGTACGCATTTCGTTTCGAAGTTTGGCATCAAGGTTTGATAAGGGCTCATCCATTAGGCATAACTTAGCCTGTGCAACTATGGCTCTAGCTAAAGCAACACGCTGGCACTGGCCACCAGACAGCTGACCTGGCTTTTTTTGTAGATGATCCCCAAGGCCTACTAGCTCAACCACTGAGTCTAGACGCTTTTTTTGTTCGTTTTTGGGTACCTTTCGTGCCTGAAGACCAAACAAAATATTTTCTTCAACTTTTAGGTGGGGAAACAGCGCATAGGATTGAAAAACCATAGCGAGTTTGCGATCCCCTGGAGAAAGCTGGGTAATATCCCGCCCATCTAAATGGATACTGCCTTCGTCTGGAACTTCTAACCCCGCAATCATTTTTAAAGACGTTGACTTGCCACAACCCGAAGGGCCAAGTAAAGCAACGAATTCGCCTTCGTTGACTGTAAAGCTCAGTTGGTCTACAACCTTTAAATCACCATAACTGCGTGATATTCCATCAACTTTTAACATGGTAAAACTTCCGAGGTGGATCTAACTTCAATAATTTCAGAGTCAAACCCCATGCAAGCCTGCCGATAAGGTTCTGATAAGAAATCCATAACTAAAATGTCAATGTCGTTTAATGTTCCTGTAACCACTGGTGCATAGCGATTGATCTTACTGTGGTCTGCGACCAATATTCGCCTCTCGCTGTTTTCCATAATCACTCTAGAAACACTAGACTCTTCCGGAGAGAAGTCCAAAAGCTGGCCCTTCAAACTCAGGCCTCCCACACCAAATACACCGTACTGAATATTAAACTTACTTAAAAAAGCAGTTGTTTCTGGCCCCATTGTGTCCTGATCACCAGGGCGCACTAGACCACCTGCAAGGTAAGTTTGTATTTTAGAACTGTTACTTAGCGTTAGTGCAACGTTAATGTTGTTGGTGACTACCGTTAAACCGGGGTGGTCGAGCAAGGCCAATGCGACGTGCTGAGGTGTGGTGCCAATACCAAGAAAAACAGTACTGTCCTCCGGCAATAGCGTTGCAACCTTACGCGCAATATTTTGCTTTGCTGAGAGGTTCATGACCGTGCGGTTACTGAAGGAAATATTGTGATTATTACCAGGCAAGCTAATACCACCGTGCACACGTCGCACGTGTCCAAGCTCACTTAGTTCGTTAAGATCTTTCCTAATAGTTTGAACAGAAACATTAAACAATGATGTAATTTCTAAACTAGAAAGTACTCCATTTGTATCATGGAGCTTGTCTATAATGCGCTGCTGTCGAGGAGATAAAGTCATAATACTTGGTGAACTCGATATAGTGATTAGTCTGACTTTTGGTTTCGTTAGAACTACTATACCCTTCGTATCAACATTTTGTCTATAAAATAACTATACATCCGAAATATTACAGGAATATTACAGTTTTAAAAAAATTACACCTTTGGGAAAATATTTTTGTAATAGCCTATGGGCCACCTGTTTTGGTTTGTGTAGTTTGAAGAGGACTATTAGTGGCTGCAGCAATACAACCTCCCCTCATATTATGGTGTGGAGCCGCAAGTAGAATGAGAAAGTTCATCTGTTAAATTTGAACACGATGTGTACTACCCAGGAATTCACTACCTTTATTAGCAATGGGGCACAAAGGGGTTAAGCGACTAAGAACTTAAAGCGGGGCCTAGTGGTTCCAACTTGCAACACACAGGTCGTGATGAATGATCATCAATTGGCTGCCGCCCTCAATAGCGCAGGTATCTACAGCAACATATACCCATCGTAAGCCAGCTTGCACCCCGTAAGAAATAGGAAGAAGTTGAAA
>Ga0209071_1001173_pt1 | contig 11092 bp, 14 predicted proteins | sample CoawatmetaG10DNA_2_FD_187513 | JGI IMG/M metagenome (GOLD analysis project Ga0209071, IMG submission 187513) | Marine microbial communities from the West Antarctic Peninsula - Coastal water metaG108-DNA (SPAdes) (version 2) | ecosystem: Environmental > Aquatic > Marine > Coastal ... | reverse complement strand
TTTCAATATTGCCAATCAAAGAGTCGTTATCTGAGCCGTTAAGACCATCCACAACGTCTTGGTCAATACCCATAGCCACAAGATCGCCTGCGCGTTTCTCGCTTCTGTGACAGCAGATGTAAGCATCGTCAATGGATTTAGCAGAGCCATCAATGAAAAATTCCTCTGGTGGGATGCCTTCGATGACCATCTCACCTTCTTCATACTTATGAGAAATGACCATGCTGTGGACGTTACGCTCAACGTCTAAGCCAAACTCATCCATCTCCATCTCAATCTCTTGTCGATGCTCAACAACCTCTACGCCTTCTTTACTGACCAGCACCTGCACTTCTTCATCTGACAGGTTCTCGTAAGTGTAAGATTTGGCAATAGTCTCAGTATTCCACCAGACCTTAACCAGACCGACCTTCTTAACTAGGGAGTCATGGATAGCATTGCTAAGTACGTTGTAGCCACCAGCCTTGTTAAATACCCAATGGCAGTAAGCCGTTGCTTGTTCAGCATTAGCCACATCTTCTGGGCCTTTAGGCGTAAACTCCACAAACTTGTTGTTAGACATAAAGATTCGCATTAGGCTTGGTTTAGCACCACGCACCACATCACGCACCTTTGTAGATACAACTCGTGAGCGACCTTCTTCATGCTCTAGGTCTACGTTGCCATCAAAGTAACTCTGAGCGCGTTCACGCTGGCCTGCAATGTCACTGTCAACGTAGTCAATAGCACTTTGTATCGCGTCTTTAATTGCGCTTTGAATATCCTGTTCTGTCATTTGTGGCATTACATTGCACCTTCTTGCGTTGTACTTTCTGGCTCTACTTCACTAAGCAAGCCTCTCATGCCAAACTCAGCAGCCTTGCCACCTGTATAGCCGCCAGCACTCTGACTTCCAGTAGTAATCATATCAGTCAACTTTTTAATTCTAGCTTGTAGTTGAGCCATTTTACCACTATCTGATACTGCATTCTTAACAAATTGTGGGTCTTCACTTAAAAGAACCTGTGTTATCTGACTGCGCTGACTATCTGTTAGATTAGGAGCAAGTGCTTTAATGGCTTTCGTGGCTACGCTTACCGCAGCAGCAGGGTTTCCATATGACAAAGCTAATAATTCATCTGCGCCTACATTTAAATTTTGCTGCTTGCCTGCTGCTCTGGTTAATTCTGTACTTGCGCCTTCAATAATTTTTTCATAAGATAGCTGGGTCTTACCCTGTAATGCTAACTTAACAAGTGCAGACTTCTGCTTATCTTCTGGGAATATGTTAGCAAATACTCTACCCTCTCTCATTTCTGGATTAGCCAGTTTAGCTAAGAAACGCTTAGAGCCATTAGTTGCCATTTTTTGATTAACAGCAGACATTACGCCTTCACGGAATGCACTTATTACAGCTTCGTCACCTGATGCCATAATACTCTCTGTAAGCATTTCATAGCCTTCAACGTCACCAGCAAAGGCTTTTTTACCATCTTCAAAAGCGTCCCTAGCTGATGACATTCTTGACCATCCAGCGCGAGTGTCTTTTAACTCTGGGCTAAAATTATCAATGTTTGTTCTTAGGTTATCTTCCAATACTGATATTTCACCGCCTATAGTACCCCTACCTTCTTTATACGCGTTTTTAGCTGATTCAGTAGCTACTCGCCTAATCATTTCAACATCTTCTAGGGTAGGAGTCCTAACCATTTCAACAGCACCATCAGCACCAGTTCTAAATAGTGGAACTATATTTCTTATACCGTAAAGTTTATTCATTTCATCAAGGGCATTAGGAAGCCTGCTAACTACTTCTAACGCCTGCCTACTTAAATCAGGAGTAACTTCACCAGCTTCTAAAAATACTTTTTTATACCCAGCACTTTCTGCTTTCTTCCAATCAACTTCCTTCATTTTGGCAATCTTCATCACGTTCTTGTCTGTGCCACCAGTTAAACCAATCTGAACCTCGTCTTTAGCTACTGTCCTTGCTTCGTTAGCCCTACGCTCCACGCCAGTTCTTATAATAGACTCTGACTCACCACCTTGAGACATATAAGACCTTACTGTGCTGTGCAGGCTTTGATTGTCTGACATTGTTTCGCCATTAGCTATTCTTTCAAAAAGTTCTTCACGCGAAATTCCTGTTTGATCTGCTAGGCGGTTTAGTTCATTTTCAACAACCGTACCCATGCGGCCTTTACCACGTTGGCGCACAAACTCTAAAAATCTATCTACACCACCGCCCATAAACTTACCAGCGTATAAACCTCCTACGCCACCAGCCGTACCAAGAGCAACACCTAATGGGGCATCTTTTAGACTTGCAGCACCTTCACGCTCACTTAAACCAACAGCAGCAACACCGCCCTCTAATGCGCCAAGCTGCAAAGCCTTTACTACTGGCCTAGCGGCATTAACAACTGATAATGGTGAAGAGACTCCCATTGTGGCAACAGTAGGTATCATTGCGCCTACGCCCTCATAAGCCATAGCTTGATACGGGCTACGTTCTCTGTGCGCGTTTATCTTCTTACGCAAGTCATCACGAATTTCTATGTAGCTTTCACTTTGGAATGGAGCGCGAGCCAAAGCCTCAATTTCATCTGCAAATCCAAATGACGCGCCTTGTGCTATTAATCTTGCCACCTCATCTTCTGGCTGAAATGAATCTAAATCAGCTAATAGGCTTTGGTAATCTTCATCTGACATTGACATAAATTTTCCTTCCTATAACCTAATACCAAATTTTTGAAAGAAAGCGTCTTTTTGAGCCTGAGTCATTGCATTGATCTGAGCTTGAGACAATCCAGCCTTTCCACCGCCACCTGTAGAACCACCACCTGTATTGGACACACCACCAGTAAAGTTTACAATAGGATTTGCCCTTGGCTTTTCTGCGTTATATTTTTGTATATAACTGGAGTAAGTTATATCACCTTTAGTCAGAATTTTTGCTTGACTCATTAACCAATCACGCATCTTTGTTTGCGCTGCTATTTTGTCTGCAATATGTTTCTTTAATTCTGCACCCTGCAAGTTTAAATCCAATCCAGTGCTTAACGCTAACTGTAGTTCCTTCTCGCTTAACGCGCCAAAAGTGGCACTATTAATAATGTCTATACCAAGCGAGTTAGCTGTTGTTCTTAAAGATGTTGTTGCTGCACTAAAGGATGGGAAAAATCCTGCCATAATGCCAGAATCGGCTCCATCATTAACCGCTTCTCTGGCTGATTCTAGTTTAGCTAAAGATTCATCCATATCGCTGGCACGACCAAATGCCAAGAATCCCTTTTCTTTAGCCATAGCTATGTCAGCAGTTCTATTTGTAGCTAGCCCTTCCATTTCTAGTTTTTGCTCATATGTAAGCTGAGTCGCACCAGCTACAGGAACTTTAACAGATGTTCCGTCATTCGGGTTTGACATTACTGTATATTGCTCACCTGTAGTTGGATCAGTTTGTACGCCACTAAACTTCAACATATCAGAACCGCCATATTTACTTTTCATAAACTGGCTTGTAATAACTTTAAGTAACTCAGGGTTAGTTTTAGCAACATTCAATACTTCATCTGGCACACCAGCAGCTTTTAACTGCATTAAAGTAGCGTTAGCTTGATTGGTAGAAATTTCTAATGCGTCAGCCTTCTCACGCCTGCCCTGTAAAGTAGCCTGCTGACCTGCAATACCAGCCATGATGCTGTTGGTGTTAGGATTGCCACTCATGCCTGCAAAGCTACCAGCCAAGCTTAACGCTAATGCGCTTTTGTCATCTGCTGACATACCTTGTGGTGCTTGTGGTTGCTGTAAGCTACTAAATGATGGAATCGCTGAGTTATTTCTCATTGTGGCTGGAGTTGCTTGCACACCTCCAAGATTGTTAGGAACAAAGTTTAAAGCATTCTCCCTTTCTTTCAAGGCTAACTCACCATCGTAAGCTGCTGTAGGGGATGCGTTTTTTGCATTAGCGATAATTTGATCTAATAATCCCATATTAAGCTCCAAAGCCAAGTGCTTTACCTATCGCTAACGGATTAGTAGCGTATGCCTGTGCGCCTGCTGTTAGGTAATCAAACAAACCTGCTTCATAAGTTTCTGATTTTTGACCAGAAGCTGGTGCGCCACCAACGGCCTGTAACAAATACTGCAATGATTGTGCTGGTGCGCCTGTATAGCCTGCGTACTGTTGCTTACCTGCATTAATCAACTGCTGCTGTAATGCTTGTTGCATTGCGCCCTGCTGATCCATGCGGCCCTGTATAGTCTGTCCCATACCAAAACCTAGATTAGACAAGCTGCCTAACTGCTGACCTGCTGCCATGCGCTGCTGTTCGCCTGATAATCCTGCTGATTGGTTCTGCATCTGGGCCTGACGTTCCATACTTTGTGCGTTCTGGTAGCCTGTCTGACGCAATCCTGACGCGGTACGCGCTGCTTGATCTGCAAAGGCCCGATTAGTCTCTGCCTCTGCAATACCCTGCCGTGAGCCACCAAATGCGTTAGCTGCGCTTGCTTGTGCGCCACCTACGTTCTGGGCCATTAATCGGCTACGTTCAAGATCATCAAGTGATTGCTGAACAACCTGACTTTCATATGGATTGGTATACTGTTGTAATCCAGCCTGACTAGGTGCAGTAATTGCCATTGGCCTATAGTTCATGCCTTGTGCCGCACCCATACCTGCTTGCTGGATGCCGCCTGCTGCTGCTTGATTGACGTTAAAACCGCCTGTTGGTGCGCCTGCCATAATATTATTCCTTATAACTTAAATTAATGGCTTACCTGCCACCGCCACCAGAAATGCCGCCATAACCATCTCTTGCTGCTTTACCGCCACCACTATATGTGCTGCCGCCTCTGTCGCTAGGGCCGCTATTAACTGTGGTTTTAAAAACTGGTGCTGGTGCTGCTACAACTGGAGCAACATAAGGGGCTGGTGGGTTTGCTGCTACAACTGGTTGTGTATTTAATAAACCGCCTTGAATTAGTGGTGTAAAATCTTCACCAAGCATAATTTTATAAATTAGATCATCTGCCCTTTTCTGTACGGCTAAATCTTCTTCTTTCCTAGCTTGAGCAAGTTGCTGCTGTTGAGCCTCTTGAACTGCTATTCTTGATTGGGCATATTGGTCATTAACAGGGCCACCTACAGGATAGAAACTTGACTCATTTCCAGACATGGTTGGGTAGTAATTTGGGTCACTAGGGTCTATATCCCTTTGCATAATGGGATTGCCAGTAGCAGACTCGTATAATTTTCCTATAAGTCCATCATTCACAAATGACCTACCAAAACCTCGCAAACCATCCATAAATGTATCACCCTCTGGAGGTAAGCCGTGAGCAAGTACATAAGCCTCGTATTCATCACCCGTCATAAGATTGGTTTGCATACCAGTTTTTTCACCACCAGCATAATATCCAGTTCCACCATCAATAGCGGGTTGATAATCTGGCTGCTTGTTTGGATTATAAGTTCTAGCTAAATGAGCCATATTAGCGTCATTACCGTATGGGCTATTGCCGTTACCACCAGATGACATTTGACTAGTCTGCATAGGTGTTGCGCCATATCCACCTCTTGGTGCTGCGCCCGTGAATGGGTCAATAAACATACTATTCATGGCACGATACTGCGCTGGTGCGTTAGCAAATAGCTTGTCTAGTGACTGCTCGTACAAGGGTGCGCTTGAGTAGCCCTGTATACCGCCTGCAAAGGTTTCTGCTTGTGGCATACCAGCCATTGCGTTAAAGCCCTGTGGGGCCAATCCAAACGCGCTAGCAGCGTTTCCAGTAGATTGCATACTCTGCTGTTGCATTGGTGAGAAAGCGGCTACATCAGGCCCGTAGTAAGGCACATAGCCAATCTGGGATACGTCACGCGCTTTGTTGATGTTTTCAATAGCAGCACTTTCTAACCATGCTGGAATCTCTGTGCTACCCGATGTAGTGCCGCCCTTTGACATTTTAAAACCTCTTTTCTAATAAAGTTAGCTGCTGGGGTTTCCAGCCATTATCCTGTAACGCCCTAACCCAACCTTTGCGACCTGTCAAAGTCATGCCTTCACAGCCTTGATCTTTGGCCCATTGTACCACTGATTCGTGCATCCCCATAATTTCATCTAAATCACCACCAGCTAGAAACACATGAAGCACCTTCTTGCGTGGGTATACCGTAATCTCTGTGACCCAGCATGACTTCTCAGCAGGCCATAATTGCATCTTGCCTTCTACCACAGCAGTCACAATATCTTCATATATGTGTGTGCCACCACTGTACTCTAAAGCTGATTCTATCCATTCCCTGCAACGCTGTAACTCTGTCAACCTACTATCCAAGCCGTTGCATTACGGAATACGGGTATAACCACCGCACCGCCACCAGATACCGCAGCACCAAAACTAGGTGATGCCGCATCAGTCACATAAGCCCGTTGCCCTACTACACCTGTGGGCAATGCCGACACTGTATAACCTCTAGCAATCTGTACAGGCACATAAACACCATCGACTGAAACAACAGGGTATTCGCCTGTCTGGTTCCAAAGCAATACACCATCTTCGGCTGCTGACTCGCCTGCCCCACGATGCCGTAAAGCACTACGCGTTGTGGCTAGCCATATTGATGTTCTTTGCGCCCACTGAAGCCAGTTAAGATTAATCAGCTTTGGTGGCTGGTCTAATATGCTCAACGTCTACCACCCTGTTTGACTTCCAATCTATTAATGCCAACGCGCCAATCATCAGCATTAACGCCTTCAACGCGTATCCTGACTTGTCTGCCAGTAAAACGTAGACTAACGGGGTTTGCCATATTAAATGGGCCGTATGTTCTTTCCACATCGTTGGGATAGAATCGAGTTTTGAACGTAGCGTCAACGTCACCTTGGGTCTTTTCATCAGGTATCATCTGGGTGACTGACATTACATTATCGCCATTACCAATGGATATTGGGCCTGATTCTGCAAACGGCTCACCACCATCGTAATTAAATCCAATCTCATGCTCGTACAATTTCTTGTCCGTAGCAGAAGCAATAATAGGTTGGCGATATACGCCTGCGTCCACACCAGCAGTTCTAGCTAAAACGCCTATTGCCCATGTGTTGTCGTTGTAGTTAAACACGACATAGCGGTTATTCTCGTTAGAACTGCCCGATGGGTAGAACCACCAAATCTCACCAAAGTTTGCGTTAGATACGGCTGCAACCTTACTGATCTGGCTGTGGTTAATGTCTGAGAATACATAGTCTGCAACCTCGCAATTAACCTCTGACACAGCACCACCACTGTAAGTGTAGAATGAACGACTGCCCATCCACACTGCGCCCTTGTCTACGACAGCGACAGCCTGACTAGATACAATGCCACATGATGTGCCAATCCGCTCAATGCCAAAGACGTAAGGTGGGCCACTGTAGGTAGCCACATGAGCGTCTGTGTCGGTTAGGATTAATGCTTGGTTTTGTACCCTTACACCACACTGAATGCGGCCCGTTGTTTGTAGTTCTAGGCTACCAGCTTCATTTGTTGCTGCGGGTGTCCATACTGTATTATTTTCCCTATCAGACCATTGAACTAAGCGTGGATTACCACCAGCACCAAGGCACATTAAGAAACGCTCCTCTGTGACTAGAATAGCCCGATTACTGACAGGCGCATTAGCTACTACTGCTGCTTTTGCTGAAGGGTTTAATTGCCACTCATATACCTTGCCGTCTGTACTTGAGCAAGCCACTAGAAATTGCCCAAATGAATCCATCGACCATGTTGTAGCTGGTGTAATCGTTACCGCTTCTTGTCTTGCTGTTCCGTAATATTCACGCCCATAAAATGCTGTACCAAACCCTATGGGATTAAGCGCGTTTTCATTACCAGCCGTTAAACCAACTGGTGTTATGTCATATTGAACGCCAGCACCGCTATACGCATATAATTTATTATAGCTACCAGCAGCAATCCATCGGTCTGAGTTATTAGCAATCCACGATTTCATGCCACGAACTTGACCAGCACTTGGCGTATTACTGCGTGTACGCCAGCCGCCAATAGGCCGCAATGTATTATCAAACCATCGTACTAGGTTAGAATCACGCCAGCGACCTTGAGACTGTAAATCAGTGCCGTTGCGATAAACACCTGCTGGTAAGTCTAACGGAATTAATGCCATTGATGCCTCACATTTTGTTCATTATATAAGATGAAACACCGCCTAAAATCGCTGCTAATACAATCACACCAGCCGCCATTCCTTTACCTTTAGCTAGTTGTATCTCTTGAGCAGCAAGTCGGTCATTTAGTTTAGCCATTGTTCGTGTTAACGATTCAACGTCTTTATTTAGTTGCTGAACTGCACTAACTAACTGGCCTGCTTCAAAGTCTGGCATCCCTGACATCTTAATAAGTCCTTATGTAGTAAAATACGCCAAATGCAGCAGCGACTATGATTATAACAATACCTAGAGCAATTAACCCGTCATTTATATTTGAGTTGATCTTAGCCTGTCGAACCTTGCGGTTTTTAGATTCTGCTTTTTGCTTTCTATGAAACTCATCCCTAAACTGCTGGTACTTGTAATACCCAAGAAGCCCCTGCTTGTTGAGCATAAACTCAAGTTCTTTTTCCTGTCTTTCTAAAGCTTGTTTGGCTTGGTAAGCAGCTAGTACATCACCAGTTCCTAATTTAGCTTTCTGCTCTATAGCTTGGCTTGCACCAAAGTATTTTGTTAATGCCGAACCAGCGTCTGCAATCTCTTTGCCGTTGCTAAGTGTTTGTTTTATAACGGAAAAGGCAGCGTTAGCAATCGCTAATTCAGCTAACATCGTGCCACCCAGTGCAATGTAGATATTGCGTTTCGATTCTCATATGCTGCAACACCTGTTAGATTGACTACGCTATAACGCTCTGTAACCTCCCTGATGGCTACCTGCGGCTCTATTATCATTCCCTGACCTAATGGGGATAGGGTAGATGATAGATGAACAGGATACAGTTCTACAGGGCTGCTCCACATTAGTACGCCTTAGATTTCTTCTTTGGCTTTGCTGGTGGACGACCTTTCTTGGTTCCGTAAGTACCTTTACCTTTAGGCATAACATAATCCTCTATTTAATTTTCTTCCTGACTGCGGCTGACAGGTCTTTCTTGTGAAACAAATCCTTGCTCGACTTGGTATGTTTAGCACCCGTCATTGGCATACCATTTGTCTTGTGCATTGAGCCTGTATGCTCCTTGCCATTCTTTAGATAATGCTTCACGCCTTTCATTTTTTCTTACCCTTTTTAGCTACGGGCTTTGCTGTCTTAGCGGCTTGTTTAAAAGCATTAGCAGTGGGCCTGCCTTTAGCCCCTGCTTTCTTCATGGTTTCGCCAGAGCCAGCTTTAATGCGTTTCTTTTTGGCTGCAATGTTTCTGTACAGGCTCATGCTAATTCTCCTACCATTTCGTTTTTGCTGACCAATAAGCTGCGCTAGTTTTGCCCTTTGCTATATTCGCCCCATGCCTAGCCTTGAATGACTTACGCTTGGCCTTCATAGCTTGTGACTCGCCAGCTTTGGGCTTGCCTGCTGTAGACGCACCCTTTTCGCCAAAGCGGATCATGCGGTCTTTCCCATCGTCTTTGATCAGCACTACATGGCTCTTTGTGCCTTTAGCACTAGCTTTAGGCTTGTTATAGCCTGCAAACTTTTCGCCACGATAGGTTATAGCCATAATTTACTCTGGATTAGAGGCTGCTACATGAGCAGCGTAAGCGGCTACAACAGCATCGGTGTGTACTAGTCCACAAATAGCCTGTAGTTCTGCACTCTCTGCTGAGTAGTCTTGTCCTGCGGTTACAACGTGTCTGCTAAAGCTGCTAGATAACTCCACACCATCTTCCATTACGGCTGTCTTTGTGCGAACTTGAACGTGCTTAAACTCGCCTACGATTTCAATTTTGTCTTGTGTTACTTCTTTTGTTAGTGCCATGCTGTTTATTCCTGTTTGATTTAAGGTCTGTTGCTAGAGTCCATTAGCAGTATTTAAACTTTATAGGTTAAAGTAAAATTAAACTGGGTAGTGGCTAATATGTAGCCTGCACTACTGCCCCAATCGCCCGATGTTTGTACTGCTAAAAGGGTATTTGTACCATTAGGGACTACTCTCAAGAATATATTTGCGCTGCCAAGACTGCCTGCAAACGCTGCCAGAATAGCTACTCCACCTGCTGCATAGGAGCCAGATGTAAATGGTAAGGATATTCTTGCTGTGCCAGAAGGAGAGCTTATAGCAGTCACATCACAAGTCCCTGTTGCATACACCATATCGCCTACTTTTGTATACACCCCCGTAGTACCGCCCCCTAACGTCACCGAACCTGATTGTGTGACTAACGTAGGCGTCCAAGTACCCTCTTCATAATCATCTAGCGTATTAGATGCACCTACCCCGCCTACTGCCAAGCCAGACGTAGTGAATATTGTTCCATTGTGGTTGACTCCAAATGTCTGTGTGCCATCACTAGCCAACCCCTGATAATTCATGTAGCCGCCATTTCCGTTTGTGGACTTGGCTACAATGTTAGTGGCTGCTGCTGATTCTGAGGTTAATTTAGAGCTTGGCGAGGCAGTGCCAATGCCAACATTGCCTGCTGAATTAGCAACCAGTTTATTTGGGCCTACATCAATGGTAGTTCCTGTGATTGTAGTAGCCATTTCTTACCCCTTCGGAATTGATGTTTTGATTGCGGCTATAGCATCTTGCCAAGTTGTTGTGCTATTGACTAAATCATCGTAGCGCATTTCATCTTGGTTTAACTTGTCGTATTCAGCCTTGCGTGAACGTGCGTAGGATTGAGCATCGTACTGGCTTTGCAATTCAATAATCTTGGCCTGTATTGCGCTGTCAGTAGGCTGGTCTTGTTCTGTGTCCAGCCATTCGATAACCTCGCCACGAATCACCCACTGAGCCAAGGGTGTTAATGCTTGTAGTGCTGCGACTTTATCGGTCATGTGATGTTATCCTATTGTTTGATTTCGGTTAAAGTTATGTTGTAAGCACCATTGTCATAATAGCCATGTACGCTAGTTCCATGTTGAGCTTTAAAAGACATGCCATAAGTAATTGCTGATGT
>Ga0209071_1001169_pt1 | contig 11118 bp, 7 predicted proteins | sample CoawatmetaG10DNA_2_FD_187513 | JGI IMG/M metagenome (GOLD analysis project Ga0209071, IMG submission 187513) | Marine microbial communities from the West Antarctic Peninsula - Coastal water metaG108-DNA (SPAdes) (version 2) | ecosystem: Environmental > Aquatic > Marine > Coastal ... | reverse complement strand
GGCATTTTCTTCAAGTCAGGGTGCCAGTTTGGGTGCTTCCGGCGGCAGTGGTGGGTTTGGCAGCGGTCGTTCTATGATGACTCAAGCCGGACAAGGTGTTATCCAAAGTAACGCACTTGGTGACGGATTAGCTGGAGCAACACAAAAAGCAATAGGTATGCGAGACCAGTACCAACAGAACGCTCTTAAAATTGGGCAAGGCGGTCGTAGCTCTGCAATGGAAGGTTTATCCCAAGCAGCCCGTGCTCAGAACCAAGAGATTGTCGCCAAATCACAAGCAGCCAGCAGCATGCAAGATACCAATATGGCATTTGCCCAAGATCTTGGAGCGGGTCTTTATACAAAATATAACCCCCCTAAAACTCCAGAATTAGACAAGCTGATGAAACAGTTAGACGAGTTAAATAACCCAAAACCAGTGGGACTCGGTCACAGAGGAGTCAGGTAATGGGCGTATTAGATAAGCTAGGCGATATGTTTGATAGCAATAACAAGGGTCCTAACACAGGGCCACCATCTCAAGGTTTTAAAGAACCTACGCCTAAAGATTACAGACCCAACCAAATAGGTGAGGGCGGCAATAATAGCTCTCAGCCAACAGCAGCTTCGGGATCAATTGCTCAACAAACGCTCGCAAATATTTCGCGTGACGAGCTCAAGAATTACCTAGATACCTACGGCAGTACTGAAGAAGCGTTGTTGGCAGACACTGACAGCAGGGCAATGATCGACAATGCAAAGTCCTCCCAGGTTCTTGGACAACAAGTTTCTGATGGCATGCAACAACGTACGTTGAGCCGCTACGGTGCAAGTATGACAGGTGCCCAACAGGCATCGCAAAACCGTATGAACTCTTTAGGGAACGCAGCAAACTTTACAGGCGCGGTTAACAACTCTGTATTGGCTCAAAGAGACCGTAACTTAGGTTTAAAATCCTCGCTTATGGGCATGGGTAAAGAACAGTTAAACGTCGCATTGGGTGGACTAAGTTCAGCCGCAGGTATGGAAGCTTCAAGAGAAGCCCAGTACCAGCGCGACAAGGCAGCGGCTCACGCACAAAACATGCAGATGATGGGTCAAATTATCGGCTTCGGAATAGGTTAGGAAAATACAATGGCATATAACAACCCCATCTTAGGTGCAGTACAAAATAGACAAGCTGCACAAATGCAGAACAAGCAGTTCGAGGCGAGCCTTGGGCTTCAAATTGCCCAGTTTGCCGAGAATAAAAATAACACTAAGAAAGATCAGGACTATCGCCAAAAAGTTTTGGGCGAGGATATGAGACGGAACACGGTAACAGAAAAAGCAGCAGCAGATCTTGTCACATTGGAGGCGAAGCGTTATGAGCTAGGTAAGCCCAAAGCTGCAGCAGATTTGGCATTTACTCAAGCTAGTACTAAGTCCACTGATGCTTCTACACAGGCTCAAGAGTTAAAAAACCAAAAGGAACTATTTAAACCAGCTGCAGGCTTATTTTTCCAAAACATGATGAACACAGATGGAACTGAAAAGAAATTTTCTGACGGACCTGAAGTGGTCGAGGCTTTTGGAGCTATTATAAATGAACCTGCATTAGCCGAAAAAATATTAAAAGGGGATGACGGCACAATTTATCGTTTCGCAGGTGCTGTAGATCTTGGTGACGGGCGTCGTGCAATACAAATTGAGGACCCTAACAATCCTGGCAAAGTCATGTACATGTCAAAGAATCGAACCGCTGTAGAGGGTGATGATCTTACAGCTATGGACCTTATGAGTTTCGATATTCTAAAGTCGCAGGTGTCAATCGCAATGCATCAGGCAATTGACCGGCCATTAAGCGGTGACTTAGCAGCCATAGCGGCAGGTATGAATGCAGTAAACGGTGTACCAAAAGAAACTGGTTTAGTTATTAATAACAACACTGTTCAACAATCAGCAGATCTAAGCCAAGCAATGCAGGCTGATCAGCAGGCGCAAGTAACACCAGCAGTAACACCAGCACCAGCAGACCCAGACACTAAGTATGCTGACAACTGGAATAGTGCAGTCAAAGCTTCTGAAAAACGTATGGACCTAATGAGGGAACCGATCGCCCAAATTGATACTAGAATTGCAGAGAACAAAAAACGATTAGAAGATGTCTATAACGCGCAAGATGCCTATGGCGACAAAGTCCCAAAATCGTTACAAACTCAGTTAACAACTTTAACTAAACTAGGCCAACGGTTGGATGATCGGAAAGCGGCAGGTAATGACACGTTTGACGCTGCACAGCTAGCACACAATAATCTGCTAGATACAAAAGACTATGCTGATGGCATGGCCCCAATGAAGAACGCTAAGGCTAAAGCGAAAGCGGCGGCTAACATTGTCAAACAAGGAAAGATTAAGCCTCAACAAGTTAAAGACCCTGTCCTTAAAGCTGCTGTCGATGCAGCAATTGTTGCAAACCCACCACCAGCTGCACAAGTACAAGAATCAATTCTAAAGCCGCAGAAAATGACGCCTGCTTTGCTTTACCAACTGCACGTTGCGCAAGCCATGGGTATGATTGATGATGAGGCTATTGCTCGGGTGGCTGATTTAGGGGTGTTATCTAAAAGCGCCGTAGAAGTCATAAAACAACAGATGATAGAAAGAAGCAAGCAAGCACAGAACACACAGGACAACCAGACTAAACTCATTCAAGAGCAGATGAAAATCGACGGTGATAGTTCCAAACCAAAATATAACACAACAGCCGACGGAACAGTTCAATCTCTAGATCCTAGAACTGGCAAAGTTTTATGGTCGCAAAAGCCTGATGCAGATCAAAATGATGGGCGAAGCCAAGAAGATAAAATGCTTGTTGTGGAACAGCACAATGATCAGGGCGACAACGCGCTCGATGTTTACGAGTCAGTCGAAGCATTAGCAAACAATTACAATGTAGCCACCATGCCAATGCTTGAACAGAATTTGTTGTCTCAGAATCTGAACCAAGTGCTTTACGAAGAACTGGGTGTAAACGGGTTCGACAGTCCAATAGACTGGTTATTTGGATCTGATGAAGACCAACCGACTTTTGGCCCACTCGACGCTCAAAAATTTGCATCTATAAACCCAATGCAAAAAGTAACAACGCGCTTTGCTTTATCAGCAGACGGAACGATCACTATGTACGATCAGTTCGGTGAACCGCACGGTGACAGAGACTACAAACTTTCGAATGTGGGCAACGACGCTGTGCAATTAGCCCTTACAAAAATTCTTAAAACGCCTGCTGAAGTGGAACAAAACCTAATACCAATGAGGATAAAAGCGATGGAAGCTGAGTTAGCAGAACGTCAAGCTGCCCTCGGAGTTAAGTAAGAATGGCTACTAACTTTAATCCTAAGAATATGTCTACAGAAGAGTTACAAACTCTTAGTCAACAATTGCGTGGTAACTTGGAGGATTCCAAGAAAGAGGGGCTTCAAGACATAGAGGATTTAAAAGGCAGGATAGCTTCGTTAAAAGTAGATCAACAAAACGGCACTACCATTACGCCCACTGGCTTATCAGCTGGCGCAGCGGGAAGAGCAGCTGGAGTAAAAGGATTACAGTCATCTTATCTTACGTTCCGAGCCGCAGGCAATTATCTTGTTGGTGATAACGAAGAGGGTGCCGAGCTCATGGAAAGGGCTGCGGTTAGAGACAGCCAAGCTTCTCGAATAACTCAGCACTTAGTTAAGTTCGAGGATTTTGTAGGCGACGTTTCTAATTCATATAAAGGCACGGATGAAAATAAGAACTCTATAGATTTACTCAGCGATTTTGGCGAACTTGTTAATTACACTGCAAACCAAGCGATCCCTTCAGCACTTGACTCATTCGCATGGGCAGCAGCTGGATTTGTAACAGGCGGTTTAACGACAGGCGGTGTTGGTGCGGTGCCCGGAGCTGTCGGTGGACTTGTGGCCAAAAGCCAAGCTAAACGCGCTGTAACAAAAGCGATAAAAGACTACGCTGCAGATATAGCAACACCTGACCAAAAGCAGATAGCGCAGGATGCAATAAAGAGAACAGCAGCAGCACAAGCGACAAAAAAGTTTGGCGTAACAGGTGCTAAAAAAGGCGGGAAGATAGGTGCATTAGGTTCAGGTTACGTCCAAGGCACAGCTGGCTCCTTTAGTGAATCTATGGAATCCGAAATAGAGAAAAAGGATGCTGCACAGTTAGCTTTTGCTATGGGCGTGCCTTTTGCCGTATTAGATGTTTTACCAGAACTGGCGTTCTATAAATCGGTTAAAAAGTTGGTTGGTGGTAACCACATTAAGAAAGGCAAGTATCTACGCAATTTAACAGGTGGTGTGGTCAAAGCAGGCGGTGTTCAGGGTTTAAAAGAATTAGGAGCAGAAGCAGGTCAAGAAGGTTTAATGATCGCTCAGCGTTTTATCCAAGACCCAAACTACGATATTAAAAGCGCCACGATGCGAATGTCTCAAGCGGCATTTGCAGGTTTTGTTGCAGGTAAGTCATTAGGTTCAGGGGGCAAGCTTCTTGGCAATACGGCGGGGCAAATCAACAGTACAGTAAATGAAACCGCACGCATCTTAGCTGAGCGTCGTGCTCGAAATAACCCGACGGAAAAAGAAGTAACTAAAGAAGGACAAAAGGTATTAACAGACGGATTATCAGCGCCCAGGATTGATGGTTCACAAGACGGTGAGACACGTTCAGCTGGCATGGCTTCAATGGATGGTGAAAATTTATCAGCTCTGGAACAAGCAAAACGTAGAGCAAAGGTTAACCCTAAAAATATAGCCAAAACTTCTATTGCTGATCTCTTATCGTTTATACCAAAAGACGAAGACGGGAATCCCATCGCACCAAACGTAAATACGGATGCAAATGCGGCTGCTGCGACACAAGAATTAAATCGGCGTGCTGATGAGATGGGTCAAAACAAGTTCATGGTTCTCATGCGCAAAGCCCTAGCTGGAAAGCCTGAACTAGAAGACGATGGTAAGACAGAAATTGAACGTGAAATTTTTAGCGATGTAATAGAAGAAGAAAGTAATCTGCCTGAAGCGGGTGCCACTGAGCAACGAACTTCGCAAGGCGAATTGCGAGAGAAGCCTCAAGGTTACCAAGAACGTCTTATAGGAAAAAACAAAAAAGGTAATGCAGTTGCCGAAGGCGATGGGTACGTACTAAATAGTACCAGCATTAAAAAAAGAATGGCGATACTGCAGGAAGAAAATCCTGGCATGCAGTATCGCATCGTGCAACTAGATGGCCTTGCGTACATTGAAGAGGTCGTGGAAAGCAGCTTCGACGTTAGTGAAATCATCAACGAAGGTATAAAAAAAGCGCGCAAAGGCACAAAAGCAAAAGGTGTAGACCGTACTATTCCGGCAGTAGATCCAGATGGCAAAGCGTTTACTTTAGCTCCCGCCGAAATGGCTCACACTGGCAAACGCGCTAATGAAAAAGATAAAGCCAACGCAGGCACAATGACCTATCCGCAATTACTAATGGCTGGCTTTTTGCGTATGAACCAAGAAATGGCAGACAAAGGTTTTAAGGTTAACGTAGAGCGTGTGATCGGTAAAAATTCAAAAGGCGAAGGATGGAAACCCAAAGGAAAAAACCTTGGAAAAATAAAAGGCCCCGCACAAAAACGTTTAGACGCATTACGAAAGAAGAACCCTAACCTTGTATACAAGCTAGTCAACAAAGACGGCATGGTATTCATACAAGAAAGTTCAATTCCAGGCGACACAGTCATTGCACAACAAAATGGCTCTACTTATACATGGGCTGACCTTAATAAGGCATGGGCAGAAAGAAGCGACCAAAAAGAAGGTTCCGCGTTTGATGGAGAGGCGGGTCGCGACAATCGTAAAATGCAGCTGGAAGAAAAAATAGAGAAACTTTATAAAGATCTTCAGTACGCAGAATCCATACTTGCTGATGACGTGAATAATCCTGGGGCTCAAGAACAAGTTGAAAAAGCGCAAAAACGGTTAGAGTATGCGCAAAATGATTTGGAGTACCTTAACGAACTTGCTGCTGCAAAAGAAGACGCCAGTTTAGAAACTGACACTACGGTTATGGGTGAGAACCAAGCACGCTTGGAGGACAACAAAAAACGCATACTTGACGAAGATGGCAATGCAGTAGTTGTTACTTCCAAAAAAAGCACAAAGCGAACAGGAACAAGTCGTAACCCAGAAAAAAGAAAAGCTGAAGCTGAAAGTGTATTAGATCCAACTAACCAAGAAAAGAAAAATAAAGTAGAGCAAGCCACAAAAAACAGTGTCACTGCTTGGGGGGATATACCCACACTGTTTCTTGATTACGTCGACGCTATCTCTAAAATTTTAAAGATAAAAGGTAAGATAAACATCGTTTACCGCGATGATCTTGGATCGACAGGCATACCTGCGGAGGTAAAGAAGCTAGCCGACGAGGTGTTTAGGAATGGTTTCCTCAATGTTGTTGGCGAATATAAACAAGGCAAATCACCAAAAGCTGCAGTAATACAATACAAAGGGCAAAGATACATCGTCCTTAAAAAGCTTAATCAAGGTAATGCCTACAGGCAGGCAGAGCAACTATTCGTTCTCGGTCATGAGATGGGTCACATTGTAATGTGGGATATGTGGTCAGCACTCCCCCAAGTACAAAAAGACAGGCTACAAAACCAGTTTGATAAAGAACGCAAGATTAAAAAAGCAGGTGATTATACATACACTGACGACAGCGCAGGTTTTGAAGAGTGGTTTGCTGACCAAGTAAGTGCATGGGCAAGGAAACAAGCTACGAAACCAGCCGATTTTTCTGGGGCTTTTTTCAAAAAAGTAGCAAAGCAGGTTACGCAAATTTATAATCGTTCTCGGCAGTTCGTAAAGACACAGTTGGTAAACGGTTTGTCCGACGAAGCTCGCGCTCAATTGCGTGACACAAAAGAGCGTGGAACCTTAAACGAAACGTTTGAACAGTTCTTGGACGAAGTTGCCGGTAAGGGCAAAGTTAATTTCGTACTGCTTGGCGGGGCAGAGTTTGTTGCTGGAAGCACAAAGGATGCAGCACCTCGTATCCAAAAACGAGCAGCGTATGAAAACCGCTCTAGCCCTAAAAAGAATGGGGCACCAGACTTCAAGCAGTTCTCAGAAGATCCTATTGCAATGGCTATCGCCGACATTATTGATTCTGCGGCAGTTGCAAAACTGACCGAACTTTTGAGTCAAGCATGGGGCAGTGATACTGTTTCGCAAATGTTGAAAGTAGTACTGTCTGCTGACCAGTACGCTCGGACTCGCTTAGGTAAAAACGGCCCTGCATTTGCTAACCTGTTTTACAAACGTAGCCAAGAAGCTGGAAAAGACGGCGACATGTTAAATAGGCGTAACCGGGCTATGGATAAATGGAATGCCAAGTACAGCGAAATTATTGGAGAAGATGAAGCTCTTTCAGCCAAGGTGCTCGAAGAAATGCAACGTGGGGTCCCTATTGAGGACTCAGCAGATCCAAAGATGCGGCAGCAACTTGCTAGTTTCTTTGAACGGTTTCATAAAGACTATCTCAAAAAGCGTCTACCTAACATTGGCTTTATCGAAAACTATTTTCCCATTGTGTATAACACAAGGGCTATGAGTGAAAACCCAGCGGCAATGCTCGCTGAACTTGAAAAAGCAGGTCTAACTAAAAGGGAAGCAAAGACTGTATTTAAAAAGATGATGATGAATGAAGGAGCGTTCGTTGATGAAATGCCGATTCCTAATTCTGAGATACCGGGGGCCAAGTTCGACTCAAGGCTTCAACGCAAGTTAAAGAACATGGATATGAAAGCAATGCAGGATTTAGGGTTTTATAAGCCCCCAACAATTGCGATTCAATCATATTTAAAACAAGCAATCAAACATGCCGAATATGCTGCAGTAGAAGCTGAAGCAGCAGCGTTAATTGAACAGATGAACCCGAAGCAAAAAGCCCAAGCCCGTAAAATAATCCTCGGTTACATGGGTCAGTTAGGTACAGACATTGATCCTAAATGGAACAAAATACAGTCTTATGTTGCTGCATTGCAGTTCGCAACAACATTGCTTTTTGCCACAGTGGCGTCGCTTACTGATGCAGGCAATCCAATTATCCGAGCAAAGGATATGAATGGATTTAAAAGTGCGATGAAAGCGTGGCGTGGCTACATAAGTAAGCAGTCACGGGAAGAGCAAGTTGCATTTGCTGAACGCATTGGCGCAGCGGGACGAGCCGCTATCCAAGAAGCCTTGGCTCAATCGTATGGCTCTGAGTATATGGATGCAGGCGCACGTAAGTGGTCAGATAAGTATTTCACAGCGATTGGTCTTGAAAGCTGGACGCGCATGACGCGCGTTGTCTCTGCAAATATGGCACAAGACTTTATAACCAAACACGCTGATGAAGCGATGAAAGGTAACGATCGCAGCATACGTTATTTAAAAGAGTTAGGTTTAACACCTGAAGATGTATTCAAAGCGTACGATAATCCTAGCGCTAAAACTACAGGGGAAATATTAGATTTAACAACACCTGAAGGTCAAAAGGTTCAAGAAGCAATCTTATCATTTGTCGATGAATCAATTATTCGACCTAATGCAGCTCAAAGACCTGTCTGGGCAAGTGATCCACACTACATGTTGATCTGGCAGTTAAAAAGTTTCTTCTATTCGTTCGGGCAAGTTGTTGTCGGTGGTGTTGTCCGAGAAGCAAAAGCGCGCTGGAAAGAAGGTGATAAAGTGGGCTCCATGATGTCAGCCGGTTTGATGTTCGGTACACTTTTGCCGTTGGCGGCACTCGCATTGCAGACCCGAGAAGTTGTTAAAGGGGCGGTTGGAAAAAGTGGCGGTGAAGAAGACGAGGGAATTTTAGCTTACCTTTTTGAACTAATAGATCGTGCAGGAATTTTAGGTCCTATCTCTATTATAAAAGCAATGTACGAAGCCCCAGATTATGGCCGCAGCTCAGTAGTAGCTGGTCTAGGTCCAACAGCTGGAACCATCGAACAGTTTTTTGACGGTAGTACGAAAGATCTGGTAAAACGGCTAACCCCCATTTACTCGCAGTTATAAGCACAGCTTATTAAATAATGATATACTGACTCGGCATGTCAATGCTGAGAACAACCCTTTTTTGAGGTAAAAATGGCTTATTACGATACGATACCCCTAGTGAAAGGCGACACACTGCCTGAGCTAAATTTAACACTGCGTGATTCTAATGCAGCCGCAGCAGGCCAGATTCTCGACGCTGACAATGTATTAACCTGGGCTCCCATTGACCTAACTGGCACAACCGTTAATCTAAAGCTTAGAGCGCTAGGTTCCACCGCTTTAAAAACTACAATCCCCATGAGTCTCCATGCACCTTACACTCAAGGCAGAGTATTCATGCAGTGGCCTGTAGGTGCGCTTGATACTGCAGGTACATTTACGGGTGAAGTAGAAGTTAATTATGCCGGGGGCGGTGTTCAAACAGTCTTTGACCAACTCAAGTTTAAGGTGCGCGGAGATTACTAATGCCCTTAAATCTCGAGATCCAATACAAAAATACCCAGATCCAACAATACGTTGTAAGGGCAGAGCTTGCTGAACGCACGCACGCCCGTATGGTTGCGGCGGGTATTTTTATGGATGCCGATTCTAACAACCGTGTTCTGAACCACGCTGCAGCGATCATTGATGCAGCCGTTCTTAACATGGGCAAAACTCTCACGGAAGCAGTACCGATTATAGACGCCGTTGCATTAGCAGTGAGTACTGTTGCAACTGATGCTGCAACCACATCTGACAACGCAGACGTCACGGTCCAATTCGTTAGACACTTTACAGACGCGATGACTGTAGATGATGTCATTAGCGTTGCCCAGATTTACTCCCAGACAAACAACAACGTCACCTTTATAGGGGATGTGTCTGACTTGGCGTTTACTCACCCGGTCAGCGAGGCAGTGGCATTGTCAGATGTCTATAACTTCGATATAGCGCAGGTTAAAACTGACGCAGCTAATGCGTCTGACGTGACTTTAATAAATCATTACTTAGGCGAGGGTCAAATTTTCAATCGCCCCTTATTTAATCAGTCGACCTTCGGCTAGGAGAACAGCATGTTTAACGAAACAATCGCGCTAACAGGTGCGTTAACCATTACAAAGAACGACGAGGTTGTTGTAGACACTCATAACTTAGTTGTGACTGCAGGCAAAGGACTAGTCGCAGGGTGCTTGTCTGGGGTATCAACCCCAATTACTAAGATGTCAGTCGGTACGGGCACAACCGCTGCAGCGGCTGGCGACACTGCACTAGTCACAGCGGTCGACACCAATGCACTCACGGTTTCAGGCGGAACGTTATCTGGCACCGCTGTGCAGTATGCATGTACTTGGGGTGCTGGTGATGGTACTGGCGCATTAACTGAAGCAGGCTTGTTTAGTGCCGCTGATGTAATGCTAGCCCGTACAGTTTTTGCTGTTGTAAACAAAGGCGCAGCGGACACTGTAACGATCACTTGGACCGTAACGATCTCTTAATAGGCGAATACGATGACTATTAAATACGCTAACGACGCAAAATCTACACTGGCATCTGCTCTGACGTCATCGGCTACTTCGCTATCTGTGGCTAACGCAAGTTCTTTTCCAGCAATAAGTGCAGGCGATGAAATGTATTTGACGCTTGCTGATCCGCTTAACAGTGTTAACGAGATTGTGAAGTGTACTGGAGTGTCGGGTACTACGTTCACCGTTGTCCGAGGGCATGAAAGCACAACTGCTGTGTCGTGGACTGCTGGATCATTTGTGCAGCTGCGCGTCACAGCAGGGCTAATAACAAATCTGCTCAATGATAAAGCAACAACGACTTCAGTTAATAACCTTTCAACAGTATACGACCCCATCGGTACTTCGGTAGCCATGGCAATCGCATTAGGAGGCTAACCAATGGCTAATACATTTAAGAATGCAGGCGTGGCAATCGGTACTTCTCGTACTACGCTGTACACCGCACCAGCGGCAACTCAGTCCGTAATACATGCTTTGTACATCTCGAACATTGACGGCGTGAACGATGCTGATGTCACAGTCGAAGTTACCATAGACGGCGGCACAACTTATCGACACATTTGTAAGAC
>Ga0209071_1001166_pt1 | contig 11147 bp, 7 predicted proteins | sample CoawatmetaG10DNA_2_FD_187513 | JGI IMG/M metagenome (GOLD analysis project Ga0209071, IMG submission 187513) | Marine microbial communities from the West Antarctic Peninsula - Coastal water metaG108-DNA (SPAdes) (version 2) | ecosystem: Environmental > Aquatic > Marine > Coastal ... | reverse complement strand
ACAATCCACTTTCTATCATGGAAGATTACTTCTTTGCTCAAACGGCTGAAGGTCGTGGTTCTAAAGTTGAAACACTACCAGGTGGTGAAAACTTAGGTGAAATTGATGACTTGAAATTCTTCAATGACAAACTACTAAGGGGCTTACGAGTTCCACCAAGTTATTTGGGTGGAATGGACAGCAACGGTTCAGCATTTAATGATGGACGAACTGGTACAGCAATGATTCAAGAGTTTAGATTCACAAAATATTGTGAAAGACTACAACAACTTATTGTTGAAGAACTAGATAAAGAATTTAAGATGTTCTTAAAACATCGTGGTGTTTTGATTGAAAGCAGTTCATTTGACTTATCATTTAATGTTGTTCAGAACTTTGGTAAGTATCGTCAAGCAGAAGTAGACCAAGTAGCAATGAACGTATTTACGAGTATTGAAGGCGCGGATTACATCAGTAAACGTTTCGCAATGAAACGTTTCTTAGGACTATCTGAAGAAGAAGTCTTAGAAAACGCATCACTATGGAAAGAAGAACGTAATCTTGATGACCCTCTAGCACAAAGCGAAGACCAACTTAAAGGCGTAGGAGCATCTCCTGGACCTAGCGGCGGAGATTTTGATGCGGGCGGTGAAGACTTTGATGACTTAGATGTTGCAGATGAAGAAGAAGGTTCTGTCATATCTGGTGCTGAAAATGAAACTACAGACACTGATTCTGACGAAAATGCATAAATACATTAAGACGGGAGAACTAAATATCCCCATAATAAATTCATTCAAGGAGAAGTAAAATGGCACAAATACAAACAATAACTATCAGTAACGCAAATGGTACTGTATACGAATCAGCAGAAGCAATGTTAACTCAACTAGATGCAGAAGTAGACACAAGCACATCAGTATCTTCCTTAGATACATGGGCTGCTGAGGGAACACTAACACAGGGCGATTCGATACTTTCAGAAGACGGCAGAACTGTTACTATCATTCGAACATGGGCAGATGCACGTTGGGCTGATTTTAATACAATGACTTCAACTCCAGACTTCGCTGGCGCTGGATGGACGATGGTATCTGAAGATGCCTTGCATCTCGATGGCTTGACAACTCGCAGAGACGAGAACTTTGGCGAAGACTAAGATAATTAAAACAATTACGTCTTCTTTGAAGATAGGTAAGTATTAATATGAAATATATAGAAATAAACGAAAACTATTCTCCAGAAGAGGATGCATTTATGAGTATCGACCTTGACGATACTCGTAAAACTCGTTTGACTCTTGCACATCTTTCTAAATTAAGAAAGATAAGAGAATATAGAAAATATCAAAAATCCTCTGAAGCGGGCCAAGTTAAGCAACAATATGGTCCTGCTGACGCATCATCGGGTCCATCTGATTTAGAGTTATAATATTTGACGATTAAGTATAGTCTTTACAAATAAGAAAATTTACTAAATATCTTAGGTTACCAGCAAAACCTTCAAAAATTGCTCATTTTATCGTATATTCCCTATATACGAGCATAATCCCTATAAATAACTATGTATGAAACACACTTTATGTCATATTATGTGACATTTGTTTGTTCGTTTCTATAACCCGCCGCAATTGTAGTGGCTATGAAAATGATTTATTAAGGAGACTTATAATGTCAAGAAGTACACTAGAACAAGTGCTAGAATTGTTAATCAATGAGGAAACGTCAAAAGCGGAATCGCTTTTACATGACTTTGTAGTTGAACAAGCACGACAAATCCACGAGGATTCTCTTAACGAAAGCGACACAGTTGTAGAAGAAGAACTTGAGGAAATTGAAGAATCAGAAACTTTATCAGATGATATTGAAGACGATTCAAATGAAATTGAAAACGAAGAAATCTTTGACGATGAAGATATTTCAGATGATGAGGCTCTTGATGACTTAGAAATGAGTGATGAAGAAGCACCTGAAGAAGAAGAAATTGAAGACAGAGTAGAAGACTTAGAATCAGCATTAGCAGACCTAGAAGCAGAATTTGAAAAAATTATGTCTGGTGAAGAAGACGATGCTACAGACGAAGACGAAGAAATGGCTGACATGGAAAGCGAAATCGATTTAGATATTGAAGAGCCAGAAATGGAAGAAGCAGTAGAAGAATTTGAAGAAGCAGAAGAAGTTATTGAATCTACTGACGAAGAAGCAGTAGAAGAGGCTTCAACTGAAGATTTAGACGAAGAAGAAGAAGAAAAATTGGAAGAATATACTATTCCAGTTTCTGCTAAGCCTGGCGCTGACGGTGAAAAAGATTCACCAGTAGCAAAAGACGGTGGCGCTGACGAAAGTAAAGCCGCACCAGTTGGACAAAAAGATGGTAATACATCTGGCGGTTCAGCAACAGCAGTAGTTAAACCTAAAGGCAAGTAAAGCCTAAGTAAATATTATATTTGGAGATAATTGATGACCGTTCTTATTGAGAGATTAACACATAATCAAGCAAATGTAACATCACGAATCGTTGAAGGCGAAGAGGGTAACAAGAGTATGTTTATGGAAGGCATTTTCGTTCAAGGTAACGTTAAAAATGCTAACCAACGAGTATACCCGGTGAAAGAAATTGCTAAAGCAGTAGAAAACGTCCAAGGAAGAATCAAGGATGGATTTCCAGTGCTAGGCGAGTGCGATCACCCACCTGAATTGACAGTTAACGTTGACCGTGTGTCGCATATAATTGAAAACATGTGGATGGATGGTCCAAATGGCTTTGGTAAACTTAAAATTGTTCCTACACCAATGGGTAACATTATCAGAACACTAATCGAGTCAGGCGCCACTTTAGGTGTCTCATCTCGTGGTTCTGGTGAAGTTGACAACGATGGTAAGGTGAGTAATTATGAGATTATTACAGTTGATATCGTGGCACAACCAAGTGCCCCGGAAGCATATCCAAAAGCAATATACGAAGGATTAATGAACATGAATGGCGGCTACGACACATGGAAGTTAGCACAGAATGTTCAACACGACAAGTCCGCACAAAAGTACTTGTCAAAAGAAATAGTTAAGTTCATTAGAGAACTTAAACTTTAATAGAAGAAGGAGAACCAACAATGGCAACAAATGAAATCCTTGCTGGTCTTCTTGAGTCTGATGTTTTGAGCGAAGAAGTTTCAGTTCAAATATCGGAGGCTTGGGAAGCACAAATAAATGAAGCAAGAGAAGAGATAACGGCCGAGTTGCGTGAAGAATTCGCACAGAAGTTTGAACACGACAAATCAGTAATTGTAGAAGCAATGGATAACATGCTTAATACTGCGATTAAAACTGAAATGGAAGAGTTTAAAACTGACCGCGAACAACTAATCGCAGAACGTGTTGCATATAAGAAAGCAATTTCTTCACATGCATCTCTCCTTGAGAAATTCATTACTTCTCAATTAGCGTCAGAAGTGAAAGAACTTCGAGCGGATCGTGCGAAAGTTAACGAACATTTAGGTCGAACTAAAGAATTCGTTGTTAAACAACTTTCACGTGAACTCTCAGAGTTTCACAATGACAAGCGTGACTTAGTGGAAACTAAAGTACGCATGGTAGCAGACGGTAAAGAAATCTTTACCAAAACTAAGAACGCATTTATTAAACGTTCAGCAGAATTGGTCGAAAAGACTATCAATAATGCTTTACGTTCTGAATTGGCTGTTCTTAAAGAAGATATCCAATCGGCTAAAGAAAACGAGTTTGGCCGTAAGATTTTTGAAACATTCGCAGGCGAATTCATGACTTCACAATTAAATGAAGGCACTGAAGTTGCTAAGATTACTAAGAGATTAGGTGAATCTGCTACTAAGATTGCGAAGTTAGAAGAAACAATTACTGCAAAAGATGAAGCCATAACAAGCGCCGAAACTGCACAGAAAGTATTAGAAGACAGAATGGACCGAAACAAGGTCATGGAAAGTCTTTTATCACCTCTAGGCAAAGAAAAGCGTAGCGTAATGGTTGATTTACTTGAAACAGTAAAAACAACAAATTTAAAGACAGCATTTAAGAAATATTTACCTGCAGTTTTAAATGAGAAAGTCTCAACTGAGGCAAAGCAAACGTTAACAGAAGGCAAAGTAACAGAACACACTGGCGACAGAGGCGAAGAAGTAATTACTTCAGCACCAAAGTCACAGAGTAGCGATGCCAATATAATCCAGTTAAGAAAATTAGCAGGACTTAAATAATTAATACCAGATAAAGGAGAAAAAGATGGAAAATCTTTTCGAAGGAAATAACTGGGACACTACACGTGAAACACTTCTAGATGGTCTAGATGGTAACAAACGTGACGTAATGTCTACAGTATTAGAAAATACAAAACAAGCACTTACAGAAAGTTCGGCTGCAGGATCTACAACGGCTGGTAATATGGCTACTTTAAACAAAGTTATCTTACCAATCATTAGACGTGTAATGCCAACAGTAATTGCGAACGAAATCATCGGCGTACAGCCAATGACTGGTCCAGTTGGACAAATTCACTCACTACGTGTTAGATATGCGGAAACTACTGGCGGTGCAACTGCTGGTTCTGAAGCACTTTCACCTTTTGATATTGCTAACTCATATTCAGGCGATGGTTCAGCGGCTCCGGCAGCGACAGCATCAATGGAAGGTGACGGCGGTAACAAAATGTCTATCCAAGTTCTAAAGCAAACAGTTGAAGCGAAAACTCGTAAACTTTCTGCTCGTTGGACTTTTGAAGCGGCACAAGATGCTAATTCAATGCACGGTTTGGACGTTGAAGCAGAAATCATGGCAGCACTTGCTATGGAAATCACTGCTGAAATCGACCAGGAAATCTTAACATCATTAGGTAACCTTGCTACAGGTTCTGCGTCATATGACCAGACTGCTGTAACAGGTACTCCAACTTTTGTTGGTGACGAACATGCGGCACTTGCAACTTTGATGAACAGAGAAGCAAACCTAATTGCTCAACGCACTCGTAGAGGCGCGGCAAACTGGGCAGTTGTATCACCTGCGGCACTAACTGTGCTACAGTCTGCAACTACATCAGCATTTGCTCGTACTACTGAAGGTACTTTTGAAGCACCTACAAACACTAAGTTTGTTGGTACTCTAAACGGTACTATGCGTATTTACGTAAACACTTATGCCAACGATGCTACACCAGTACTTCTTGGCTATAAAGGTTCTGGCGAAATTGACGCGGCTGCGTTCTATTGCCCATACGTTCCATTGATGTCATCAGGCGTTGTAGTTGATCCGTCAACTTTCGAGCCAGTTGTATCATTTATGACTCGTTATGGTTATGTTGAACTTAATAACACTGCATCATCACTTGGTAATGCGGCTGATTACGTTTCAAAAATCGCAATGTCAAACCTTTCATTCGTATAATATATTATTATATAAATTGAATATAGAAAGCCACCTTCGGGTGGCTTTTTTATTGCCCGATTGTAACGATAAAGATAAATACTATTAATATATAATTTATTAGTATTTTTTGGGATAATATAATGGCAAGACAAATTAAATTTGGGGACAAACTATTACTCCAAGGCGAAACATTAGTTTTAGATAACGGCGCAAGTGCTGGAGTAATCAGATCAAAAAACGGTACAATTCAAATTGAAGGTAATTTGATTGTAACTGGTGATACGACTACAGTCAACTCACTTCAAACAAGTTTTGCTGACCCAAAGATTTTACTTAACGGCGACCTGACGGGTTCTCCAACTGAAGATGTTGGTATAGAAATTGGTCGTGGTAGTTCTGATAACAAATTTTTAACATGGAATGAAACAACTGACAAATGGACAGTAGGCTCAGAAAGTTTTGTAGCAGGCACATTTGAAGGTAATATAACGGGCGCACATAATGGTACAGTTGGTGCAACAACGCCAGCGGCAGGTTCATTTACAACAGTTGATATTGATGCTGGAACAATTGATGGCACAGTAATTGGAGCAACTGCACCGGTAGATGGCACATTTATAACTCTAAATGCCACTACGATAAACGGAGCAGTAACGGGCACAGTAACAGGCACAGTTTCTAGTATCGCCAATCACTCGACAACTGATTTATCAGAAGGCACCAATCTTTATTATACACAGGCGAGAGTTGATTTAAGATATGCACAACTACAAGCCGATGCTAATTTTATAGAAACACTAGACGGACAAACGGGTGCATACTACTTAGATTATACTAATTTCACGGGCACTCCTACTACTACGAGCAGTCTTGCTAATCACAGTATAGACGCATTAAATGATGTTGACACTACGACAGTAGCACCAACAACTAATCAAACAATTATATGGAATGGAACTAACTTTGTTCCAGGAGAAAGTTTTAGTCAAGCAGATTTCAACACAGCATTTACAGCCAAAGATACAGATGACTTATCAGAAGGCACAACAAATTTATATTACACAGACGCAAGAGCAAGAGCAGTTTCAATAGAGAATATTGTAGAAGATACAACACCTCAGTTGGGTGGAAACTTAGATTTAAATACATTCGACCTTAGTACAACAGATCCAACAGTTAAGTTGACAACGACAACTACGCCAATTACCACACAAGGAACGGTTGTTTCATCGTCCGACACCAATTTATCAAATACAGCAGTTACAGTTAATACAGATAATGCCGATGTTGCGAATGCAGTAAGTAGTTACGTGACACTTACAAGTGCTGATATAACTACTTTAGGATTTGAGGGTGATATATCATTAACTTACTTCGGTGCCGCGGCATCATCTAGTAATTTTGTTTGGAGAGATATAGGAGACTCAGCAGAACAAAACAATATGGTTGTTGTTTATGCTCCGCCAACTTCCGAATATACATTTACATTACCAACAAACGTATCATTGCCAACATCTACAGGCAATCAAACACCATTTAATTCAGATGATGCTGATATTTACTTCAAGCAATACGCTTATGGAGAAATGACAGTAACAAGTGCAACAGCACTTAATAGTAATACTATTCAACTTAGAGATGCTAACAGTTTCTATATTGACAAAGAACACGTAACAGTTACGAGTTTAGGAGGCACGAGTTACAAGATTGTTTTCTGGACACACGATGTGAGTGTGGGAGATGTCATTGATGTAATAGCGGCATCAGCCCAAACAGCAACTTTCGAATGGGGAACTGAATCATTTTCTGAACCTGGATTTGTCTTGACTTCTGAGGGATTCTCAGTAACATCATCTAGTAATGATATTTTTGCATTGGGTGATTTAGAGATTACAACAGGATTACTAACTGGCGAAGTGGTAGGTTGGGCAGTTTATGACGACCCTACTGGTTCTACTATATTGTCTGGATTAGCAACAATTACAATAGATGGAACAGGATACCAGGCAGCAACACATACGACTGATGTCCCTCTTATTTTTACTGGTAATGCATCTGGCACAAATGAACTTTCTATAGCAGTTGGTTCAGCCACAGATGCAAGACTTTGGTTACTTGATAATTCTGGAAGTCTAATTTATAAATTCCCAGCGGCAGATGGTACAGCAAATCAAGTAATGAAGACTAATGGTGCTGGCGATTTAGTATGGGCTAATGATAATGATACAACCTATGTAAGTTCAGACTTCACACACGATGACTTGACTGGCTTTGTAGCAAACGAACACATCGATTGGACACAAGCAAGTGCGGGAACAATTCACGCAAGTAATTATACAGATACAGTTTACACAACTTTCAATACAGATTTTGATACAAGATTAACAACTAAATCAACTACTGATTTAAGCGAAGGAACAAATTTATATTACACAGATGCTCGTTGGAATACTAAGATGACAGCCGCTTCTACAAGCGATTTGTCAGAAGGAACAAACTTATATTATACAAATGCAAGAGCAGACGCAAGGGCACAATTAAAAATTGATGCCTTAGTTGGCGGAGCATCAGCGGCCTTTGATACATTAGTAGAAATTCAAAATGCAATGGCAACTGATACTGAACTTACTTCAGCAATCTCAGGACTTAATCATGATACTCTAAGTGGCTTTGTAACAAATGAACATATAGATTGGACTTCACCATCAGTGGGAACTATTCATGCCAGTAACTATTCTCCAGACCAAACAGTATCATTAACGGGTTCTGGTGCAACAACGATTACAGGAACATATCCTAACTTTACTATTACTAGCACAGATACGAATACATCAACTGACATCACAGGAACTATAATTCCAGCAACAGATAACACATATGACTTAGGTAGTTCTACTAAAAAGTATTCTACAATATATGGTCACACAGTAACAGCAACATATGCCGACTTGGCAGAAAGATACGCAACTGACGTGCCTTACGAGGCAGGAACAGTCGTAGTATTTGGTGGAGAAGCAGAGATAACAACAACAATAGAGCCAGGAGATGTCTCAGTTGCGGGTGTAATTTCTACAAATCCAGCACTCAAGTTAAACGCAGATGCTGGTAATTCACAAACACATCCTTATGTAGCATTGAAAGGAAGAGTTCCTTGTATGCTAATTGGACCAGTATCAAAAGGTGATTTAATTGTCACCGCAGATAACGAGCCGGGCTATGCCCAAAGTATAGGCAAGAATGATGCAGGTCATTCAGTCTTTGCCAAATCAATAGAAACAGACTTAACAGAAGGTAAAAAAGTCATAGAAGTAGTTATTCTATAAGCACTTAATTATTAACTGTAAGTATTGCATTTTCACTATAAACGATAAATACTATTGTAACGAGGAGATAAAGGGTCTTGTTACATAGGTAGAAGAAAAAATAGTATAACAACCATTTTTATTAAAGAATACCTTATTCGCCTGTCGTGTCCACTGGTCCGACTATGTAGATAAAACTCTTCTACTAGACTAACCTTTGCAAAGGTTTTAAAATCTTTGTCTTAGTCGAGGGAATGGAAACATTCTTATAAACACAATAACGGATGGAGACATTCTTAATATTTTATAAAATATAACGGGAGAAAATCACAATGGCAGCATATGCAATTCAATTCCGACGTGGTACAACAACTGAACATTCATCATTTACCGGTTTACTGGGTGAAGTTACAGTTGATACAACTAAAAAATCATTAGTTGTTCACGACGGTTCAACAGCGGGCGGTTTCGCCTTGGCACTAGACGGTGCCGCGACAAGCACGACAACAGGTACATTCTCATCGAATGTAACAGTCGGCGGTACATTAGCAGTCTCATCAACATCTACTATGGGTGGCGATTTAACTATGACTGGTGATATATTACCAAGTGCAAACGTAACTTATGACCTAGGTTCATCAACAATGATGTGGAAAGATATCTACGTTGGTCCTGGTTCATTATATGTTAACGGCAAAAAAGTTATCGAAGATGACTCTGGTGCAATTAACATTACAACAGACGTAAATGAAGACCTGAAACTAACTACAACTGGTACAGGTACTTTAAAACTAATTTCAGGTAATGGTATTAACATTACTGGTGAATTAGGTGCAACATCAGGTGACCTACAAATTGGTGACCACATGGACATGAACTCTAACTTGATTAAAGAAGTAGCAACTCCGGTTTCTACTACTGATGCGGCAAACAAGGCATACGTTGATTCAGCGGCGTCTTCAGCAGTAACAGGCGGCTCTAATGCTGTTTCTGGTACTACTGGTGCATTCTCAAGTAACGTAACAGTAGGTGGTAACTTAACAGTTTCTGGTACAACTACAACAATTAATACAGCACAAATTAATATTGCTGATAATATTATTGTATTGAATTCAGATGCTACAGGCTCTGCATCAGTTAACGCTGGTTTTGAAATAGAGCGTGGCGATGATGCAAATAAACAATTATTATGGAACGAAACAAATGACAGATGGTCACTTCAAAGTGAAGACATTGATGCCGCAAACTTTATTGGTGGATTAACTGGTAATGTATCTGGTAATGTAACTGGTGATGTAACTGGTGATTTAACTGGTTCTGTAACAGGTAATGTAACAGGTAATATAACTGGCGCAACTTCAGGTGTTCATACTGGTGCAGTAACTGGTGATGTAACTGGTAATGTAACTGGTAATGCTTCAGGTAGTGCTGGTACTGTAACAAGTATCGCAGGACATTTACTAGATGAAGACAATATGGTTTCAGATAGTGCTACTAAAGTTCCTTCACAACAATCAGTTAAGGCTTATGTCGCTTCGCAAGTTGCAACTAAGGACAACACTGATGAAATGACTGAAGGTTCAACTAATCTTTACTTTACAGATGCTAGAGCAGATGCCCGTACGGCAGTTTCAACAGCAACTAATACTACGGCATGGGAAGCATATGCTGACCAGGCAGAAGCAGACGCAGAAACGGCAGCAATCTCAACAGCAGAGTCGAAAGACGTTGCACGTATGATAACTTCAGATGCTTATACAGATACAGCAGAAGCGGCAGCAATCGCTTCAGCATCTTCTACAGCAGAATCTAAAGACGTTGCTCGTATGATAACTTCAGATGCTTATGCAGATGCCTCAGAAGCGGCAGCAATTAGCACAGCAAGTGCAGATGCAACTTCTAAAGCAGACGCGGCAGAAGCAGATGCAATCGCTTCAGCGGCTTCTACAGCAGAGTCGAAAGACGTTGCTCGTATGATAACTTCAGATGCTTATGCAGATGCCTCAGAAGCGGCAGCAATTAGCACAGCAAGTGCAGATGCAACTTCTAAAGCAGACGCGGCAGAAGCAGATGCAATCGCTTCAGCGGCTTCTACAGCAGAGTCGAAAGACGTTGCTCGTATGATAACTTCAGATGCTTATGCAGATGCCTCAGAAGCGGCAGCAATTAGCACAGCAAGTGCAGATGCAACTTCTAAAGCAGACGCGGCAGAAGCAGATGCAATCGCTTCAGCAGAGTCGAAAGACGCGGTTAGAGCAACAGCGGCTAATAATTACGCAGATGCCTCAGAAGCGGCAGCAATTAGTTCAGCAGAGTCGAAAGACGCGGTTAGAGCAACAGCGGCTAATGATTACGCAGACGCGGCAGTAGCGGCAATTGTAAACGGAGCGCCAGCATCATTAGATACACTTAATGAACTAGCGGCAGCGATAGCGGATGACGCAAGTTATTCAACTACGTTGACTACCTTAGTTGG
>Ga0209071_1001159_pt1 | contig 11185 bp, 15 predicted proteins | sample CoawatmetaG10DNA_2_FD_187513 | JGI IMG/M metagenome (GOLD analysis project Ga0209071, IMG submission 187513) | Marine microbial communities from the West Antarctic Peninsula - Coastal water metaG108-DNA (SPAdes) (version 2) | ecosystem: Environmental > Aquatic > Marine > Coastal ... | reverse complement strand
CTTTTTATAAAAAAAAGAGTTCTGACAAAATCTAGGTCTTCGGGTTGGTGGGTGATATAACACTGAGCGGATTGACCTGTACCCAGTTCATGCCGATGGCGTACTTGGCTGTCGCCATCAGCTGTTTTAACGCTTATAAATTTCCATTTATATTCATCCCAAACGACCATTGTTGATGGTCCATTTTTATCTTTTATAAGATCCGCGGAATTAAAATACTCATTAAATATTTTGTTGTGGTGAAGAATATTGGCTTTGTTGCATATTAATGATGCGAGAAAGTTCTTACCCGCGCCTGGCAACGCTCTAATAAAATAGGAACTATCGTTTGAGCCACTCGGCATATAATCTTACCTTATTGTCATCATCTTTGTGTTTATCTATCTGAAAATCCAAGACATCGCAATTGTTGTCGTGGGCAAAATTGTAGTTGGTTCTCATGTCCCACTTAAAGAAAGGTACCGACTTGCACTCTTCATTGTCATGGTCAGCCATGCCAGGATTCATTCTCCAGTAAATCCTACCGCCCTTTTTAACTAAACTAACTACTTTTTCAACCTGAGATGTAATATGTTCAACAGTACCAAAGTTAATACTGCCCATACAAAGTACAACATCATACGTGTTTCCTTGACTGTCAAACTCTTCAAGTGTGCACATCTCATTTCCAGCATCAATAGCTGGATCAAATGCATACAGGTACTTGACATGCTCAAAAAACGGATTGTAACCACACCCGATATCTAGTACTGTTTCATCTGGTCCAATCTTAGATGCAATGTTGGCAGTATTGGTAATAGTCCATTTGTCTTTACCGCCATTCCAAGCACCGCTAAAATAGTCATCAATTTGTTTTTGGTCTGTAGACATAAACTTTGGTATCCCCTGAATTGTAACGATGCAAATTCACGCCGGAATGCGAGAGCTCAAGTAAATTTGCTAGGTGGTAGTTATCAAACACTTCGACTACTGTATCTTTATTATCCCACATAAACTTATGAGTGTCAAGGTTTTGATCTTGAATACGACGAAACATTGTAGCATCATCTTTGTAATAAGGCTTATAATTTGGATATGTGATGTCCCAACCACCAGCTTCTAACCACCACTTCATACACTCATAATCATTACGAACAACCATTACAATAGGGTGCCCCTGAGCTTTTAAATAGTTTAGATGATGAGCAAAGGTGTGGGACTTAATAATCCGCACACCCTCACCACTAAATGGACCATCCCAATCAAGTGGATCAAACTCCATACCAGGATCCCAATAAGCTCCTTGGTGCCCAGGACCATTGTAAGTCCTATCTTCCGAGTAGTCCGATCGGTCTACATCATTGCTCCAATAAATTGACTTGGCGACCCAAGACCATCTTGATCCTGGGGCACCTGTTATCAGAACATATTTACTTAATGAGTTCCGGTTTATAGACACTTGCTAATCCCATTTGTTCATTTGCAATTGTAACCAAGTCTCTTAGAGCATCCTCTTGTACAAGATTAAGGATAGCATCTGTATGAGCCTGCGCTGCATCACCCACAACCCATGGATACTTACCAGCTGTCTTATTAATAGATGCCATAGACACAGGATCGTTTACCATAGCTTCCATTGCTGCAATGATCTTATCAGCATTTGGGTTGTCTTTGCTTACCCACATTGCCTTCTGTAAACCATCGCGGAAAGCGCGAACCAATGCGTATGCGTCATATACTGGACCAGAAGGGTACAATCCCCAGCGTTTAAAATATACATCCTCAAACTTAAAGCCTGGATATTCTGGATCATCTAAGCGTTCACCGTTTGCACCAGCAATACCGTGGGTAAACCAAACCTCTGCGTTCTCATCTGGACCAACATGCTTTTTATATGCAGCAGGGCTTTCACGTGTTGCATTAAGCTCGCCACGTTTAAAGGCTAGACGTTTCTCGCCACCCTTCATTCCTTTGACCCAACCAACTTTGGTTTCCCAACATTGTTGAGTAAGAGCATAACCACATTGCATCATAAAGATTGCAAAGCCTTCTGGTGTCTGTCCACTACCAGCAGAGAACAGAATCTTATCGAAAAGCACGTTTGCATCTTTACGCTTAGCAACAATAATATCAAGGTTCATCATACCAATTGGACGATACTCGTTATAGTTGTAATCGACATTCTCAATCAGGAATGATACACCATTCCCGCCATGCGACACCATGATTGTTTTATCATCATATTGCAAGTCGTTGTGCCAATCGTCGAACCCTGGGATATCCCGAGCTCCTGGTCTGTGATCGATATTGATCTTTTCGCCAAGATGCTTTTCAAGCTCCGCTGCTACAATTGTGGTCCACACTGATGTCCCACCACCCACTTTTTGTGGCACTACCATTGTATAATCAGCAGCTGCTGTTGAGGCGGCAAATGCTAGTGCCAAGATAGTCATAATATTCTTCATTAGGAAAACTCCATTTCCGATTTACGTTTGATACCCCATACCAAAAGGGCGATGGCCATAAGCATTAAACCTATGAAGATAGGTCTGGTAAGTAGTTTCTCTATAGTGTACACAGAGAATAACTGTAGACTCAATCCTTCGAATCTAGCAGCTAGGATAAATCCAATCAACAAAGCAGGTCGGCTGAACTTAATCTTCTTCATTGTAATCCCAAAACATGTAAAGATCAACAGGGTAACATAGTCTTCCCATCCCCCAGTATATTGGACACATGCCCATGTAATGAACACCAGCAGGATTGGAAAGTAGTACTTATATGGGACGGCAGCAATCTTTGCAATATACTTTGTGCTGAACAGACAGATAATACCGGTGATTAGTGTTGCCCACATAAAGCCAAATGACATGCTATCAAAGAACTTATCATCTTGTGCCATGTCATAAGATCCAAGATCAAATCCGACTGTCGCAAATATTGCCATGAGAATAGCAGCAAAGGACGCACCAGGGATACCAAACAATACAGTCGGTATCATACTTGTTGCTTTCTGAGCATTGTTAGAACCCTCTGGTCCAATAACACCTCGGATATTACCTTTGCCAAAGGGCACATCGGGATTTTTTGTTGTCGCTACCGCTTGGCCATAAGCCATCCAATCAGCCATGCCACCACCAAGTCCTGGCAATACTCCGATAAATGCTCCTATGAAGCCTCCTCTAAGTGCTAACCATCGATGTGTCCAAACCGCTTTGATACCATCCCATGTCTGCTTATTGTCATCCACAACCGTAGCAGTCTTGTCTTTCTTAATTAGACCCTCAATCATCTCTGGCACAGCAAACAATCCTGCAGTCAAAGCCATCAGCTGAATACCATCAGCAAGATAATCCCAGCCCATAGTATATCGATCAACATTAGTATTTGGATCAATGCCCACCATACCAAGTCCAAGTCCAATAAGCAAAGCTAAGGTGGATCGGACATAGTACTTGTTACTTACAAATGTAACTGTTGCAAAAGCTAGTAGTGTGAATGCCCACAACTCTGGTATGCCAAATACCATAATAAGTTGTACATACCACGGCAGTAAAAAGAATACAAGTGATCCCCACAACAAGCCATTGAGGGTCGAAGTGACTACAGCTGCTGTAATTGCATATGTAGCCTTACCTTGTATTGCTAGAGGGAACCCATCGACCATAGTAGCGGCTGCGCTATTAGCGCCAGGAATGCCAAGTAGAACACCGGTGTAAGTATCACCAGTAGTAGAAGCAGCCACAACTGCCATGCAGAATATAACGACCAAATAAGGATCGCCAATATAAGCAAGAAAGCCAAAGATTGCAATGAGACCGGTAGTAGCACCAGCGCCAGGAATAATACCAATAACCAAGCCATAAAGCGTTCCTAATATCAGGACATAAATTTCATCTATCATCTTCCGATACTTCTTCCATCACTGTTTCATAATCAACCATTTCATCAACAATTATCGGCTTAGACTCAACTCCTCGGATACGAATATCTTTATTGAGAGATCGGTCTTTGTTTCTTCCGTTCTTTTTATTGTCAGGATCAAACCGAGTAAACTTAGCCATCAGAAACCACCTTCTCCATAGTTACCCATTCCAGTGTTTTCAAGCTCAGCTACAAATTCCTGGTATCCGCCAATGTGTCTATTATTAACCCAAATCTGCGGGACAGTTTTTGTTTTAGGATGTACCTTAAACAACTCTTCTCTAAACTCTGGGGTTGCAACAATATCTTTATACGTGTACGTTATGCCATATGATTCTGCTAATTGTTTAGCCTTAATGCAAAAACCACAACCAGGTTTGCCATATATTAGCATTAGTGCCATTTAGTGTCCTAACATTTCTTTTGTCATTATATAGTCACGGACAAAGTCTGACCGAACTATGTCTTCCCAGCCAAATGTAACAACAGTAAACTTCTTTAGCTGCTCTACAATTGTAAGGAACTTTACAAGACCATCTTTATCATCTGCCCACTTAAAGTCTGATTGTCTATAATCACCTGCAAAGATAATTCTAGTATTCTTACCCACTCGAGTAATAACAGAATCTAATTCGTGGAAGTTAAGGTTCTGCATTTCATCAACAACGATAATAGCATTGTCAATAGTAACACCACGTATAAATGATGTCGATTCAAATCTAATCTTCTTACCAGTTACAGCTTTATTATAAGAGGCTACATCGCCAAATAGCTCATGTGCAATCGCTCTATACGGCGCTGTATATGCTTCTTCCTTCTCTTCCTTAGTACCAGGAAGGAAACCCATATCCCTTGTCGGTACCATCGACCTGATCACAACAACTTCTTCATATAAGGATGATGGTTCTAACACTTCCTCAAATGCCATAAACAATGCTAAGAATGTTTTACCTGTACCAGCCGATCCTGCTAGTACTAGATTGTCACCCCGATCCCAAGCCTCAAATACCTCTTCTTGATTTTTAGTAATTGGTTGGACTTCTAATAAGTCATCAATGCGCACTTGCATAGTTCCGCCGCGACCTTTTTCTCTACGAGCCATAATAATTCTTTCAATTAAGCGTTAATAGTATTACCTCTACCGGATTCTTTTTTAACCTTCTTCATTAAGTCACGCCAGTCTCCACTTGTTCGACCAATAGTGCTGTTGACCATAGATACTGAATGGGGGGTTTGTAACCCTTGTTTTAAATCACCTGATGCTGATAGAATATGTTGCAATTCGTCCCAAGAACAAATCACCTCGTATTCTCTATCTTTCTTGCTATCAATGATCGTGTATGTGGGCATAATGATATTCTTTCCTAAAGGTATGCTGCCGGCTAACTATGGCTATAGTATTATATAGCACATTGTTAAAACCGGCAACAGGGTTTTACTCCAAAGTTAAAGTTTCTTTAAGCAGCCATTCTCTCAGCGATTCGTCCCGTCAAATAACTTAGCTTATATTCCAACTTTACAGCTAGGTTGCTATTGCCAGTGGATCTGACATCATCAATGTATTGTTGTAATTCAGCCACGTCATTATCAAGTCTTGCTAATTGAATTTCGGTCATTAACGACTCCTTTGTGGGAAGTAAAAAAACCGCAGGCGAGAAACGCCAGCGGTCAGGTTGTGTCTAATCTATCGCATATTTGTATCCTATTTGACGATTAAACCTGGGTAAGCCTCTTGGACTAATTTCTTGGTGATCCCTTTGCCGAGGCTTTCTTTATTGATCATCTTAATCAATACCTCCGCATCTTGGGGATGAACAGCTTCTAACATATCAATGAACATACGCTCGCGCTTCATTACTTTTAGGTTATCTCCCGCAAGACCTTTAACAAAGAACTTGAACTTCATATGTTGCTTGAGGAGCGATGATGGAATCGATCCTTCTTGATTGGGAGTATATGGAGGGGTGCCGCCTGGCAGAGTAAATACAACAATATCATCATAGGTTGCTTGGAGAACATCTTTTAGCGCAGGAGTCTCATATTCTTTGAGGATCTTGATTTTATCTGCTTTAGATGTAGCCTTGGCAGCTGCAGCTAATACTTCATAAATTAATTTATGCATCACGTGGGCCATTGTTTATTCGCTTTCAATTTTCTTCACCATGTATTATATATCAGTTTAAATTGCTCTGTTATACAAAATCGGCCATACATTCAATCAGAAGACGACAACGCTTTTCCACAAGATAGTTCATAACTTTATGCTTGGGCACAGAATATGCTTCAAATATATTCCGAATGCGTTGCTTAATTTCATTGGGTGTGTACTCCAAATCAATTAGCTTTCTATTCCTTGTGTAGTTGCGAAACACTTCTTCGCCGAGAGCCATAGGATCATTAATCAATATATCGATATTCTTTTGACGGAGGGGCGTTTGACGAATCTCATCCGTAAAGCAATTATCAGCGCTTAAAACATTTGGGACACCATCAGACGTATCACCTCTAAGTACCAGGTTCCAGATCTGCGATAAAGGCCTATCTTCTTTAATAAATTTCTTCTGTACAGGTGAGTATTGGGCAATGTTATTAAACTTTTGAAGCTGCGCAAAGTCTTTATCGCCAGAGATAATCATTACATTCTCAAAATGTCCAAACTCTTGAGTTAATCGACACAGCTCACCAATCACATCATCAGCTTCACACTCATCTACATCTACGACCTTCCAAGGGAAGTTCTCTTTGATCTCTTGGAGAACCATATTGGTAATACGAAACAGCTCAGTCCAATCCATTGTAGATTCTTTACGCGCGGCTTTACGTTTATGTTTGTACTGAGGAAAGTAATCTTTACGCCAGTTCTTTCCACCATCGGTGCAGATGACGATTTCGCCATACTTCTCTTTATGTCTAACCCGGTGCATACGAATACTATTAAGAATCATATGACGAATCATATCTTCCTGTACATCTAGCTTCATTGCAACCACGTTACTGATTGCAATAGCATTATAGTCAATTAGAATCATGTCACTTCCTCAGATGTTTAGAGTGAATCTTACACCCTATGAATTCATTATAATACATCGGATTCAACAAAACGTCAAGCTTAAATTGTAGCTTAGCTTCATAATAACTACAGTCTCCTTTGGTCTCGCAAAGCCTAAGAATCTCGCGTTTAAACGATGCTGCACCTTTCTGCTCGACCAAGGATTTAACTTCGGCAGAGGACCCATAGTACTTCTGCCAGTCGCTTTCAACAAGCGTTTTAACGCGTCTCTTACGGGTTTTGGTCACTGGCAATGTCTTTGGCTTCCAAAAGTACTTTTTGCCAACATACATCTTGCCTGTATCAAGTTCGGTAATTCTATATACAAACCCTTGGTACATTCCCAAAGCCTGTGTATACTCTTCGCCTTCATAGTGCCACATAAAAAAATACCCTCACATTCCTATGAGGGTATTTAGTCTAGTCGTCAGACTGTTTATATTCCATTCCAACTCCGCACATGGGACAGTAGAGCGGGAGCTCTGATTCTTCATAGACCAGAACCTCTGTCTCAACTTCACAATTGTAGCATTGACCGTAGTATTCTGTTTCTTCCATTTATGCCTCACATGCTGCGCAGTCATCTGACATGACCTGCTTCCTTGTTAATGATTGAGCCGCTGACATAGAGAAACTATAATATAGACTCTTAATACCCAGTTCGTGAGCCAGTAAGTAAAGCTGGTTGATTTCTTTTACTGATGTATCAGGGTCTAACATAAGGTTGATGCTCTGCGCCTGATCTATATAGGTTTGACGAGTTGACGCCTGGTTAATAATAGCTTCAGGATTAATCTCCGAGAAAGTCTTAAATACTTCTTTCTCTTGATCAGTCAGTACATTGAGCTTCTGCACTGACCCATCGTTGTTACGAATCTGATCCCAGATCTCTGGCTTATCCTCACCCTTTTTCTTCAACAAGTCCGACAGATATGGATTCCTGATTGTTACTTTCATCTTGGCAAGATCTTTAACATAGCAGTTAGAGAACTCAGGTTCAATAGACTGAGATACTTGACCCAAGATAAAGCTAGAAGACTTGGTAGGAGCAATAGCATTCAATGTAGTATTGCGACGACCATAACCCTTTAATAGCTCAGGCTCGCCAAACAGAGCAGCTAGCTCTGTCGATGCTGCATACGAGCGCTCTTTAACTGTCTTGGCGATGTGTAGGTTCAATTGAGCTGCTTCTTTGCTCTCAAACCCCAACATCTTTGACTGTAGCAGTGAATGCCAACCCAAGATACCGGCACCAAGAGCGCGGTGACGTACAGCAAACTTGTGCGCACGTTTGAAATAAGGCTCTCCTTCAGTCTTATTAATAAACTCAGTCACAACTGTATCAAGGAACATTATCAGAGTCTCGATAGCATCTGTCTGCTCGATCTCATCCCACTTAGCAACATTAATTGAAGACAGTACACAAGTAAATGTTTCTTCTGCTGATGATGGTAGAGCAATCTCTGAACACATATTGGATGCGTAGATCTCCATCTTGAGATCTTTATACACTTCTGGTTTGCCTTTGTTTACATTGTCCGAGAACAAGATGTATGGAAAGCCAATTTCAGAACGTCTCTGAAGAACCTTAGCCCACAGCTTGCGGGCATCAGCATCTCCAGCTTTCATCTTAGCAATGAATGCATCCGAAACAGTAATGCCTGTAGTCAGGCCTTGAATAGGATGACCCTCTGTCGCTATATCTAAGAACTCACTTGCATCTGGATGTTCAATAGGAAGATAAGGTGAGAAGAACCCACGGCGAACAGAACCCTGAGATACCACAGAAGCTAGCTTGTCGTACATCTCCATAAAGTGTACAGCACCAAACGATTCACCATTGTTTGTAATAGGTGCACCTCTACCACGAAGAGCTCCAAAGAAACCAGATGTACCACCACCAGACTTCATCAACATACCATTCTCAGCATGACCCTCAAGAATAGATTCCATGTGGTCATCAATAAAGGAGCCAAAGCACGACACAGGTAACCCACGGTCAGTACCATAGTTAGACCACACAGGAGATGCTAACGAATAGAAACCACGGCTCATGTAATCATAAAACTTATCTGCATATCCTTTGATACCCAAATGTTTTTCAGCTGTATCCGCAATTAGTCGGATACGGTCTTCTGCGCTCTGACCAGGAAGTAAATACCCCCTACTCAAGAACGTGCGTGATTGTTCGTTTAGCCAATCAAATGACATTCACTTCTCCTAAAATAGATCGTCTGATGTGAACGCTTTACTCTTCTTGGAATACGCTGTCGAGCGCTTCACGAAGAAGTCGACGTTCTTTGTACTCAATGTCTCTTCAATGAACCATTGAGTATCTTCAATCGCTTGTGGATCTACAGTGTACAATGGTTTCTGGCCTATGGCAACAAGCGATTGATTAAATCGTTGCTTGAGGAACTCTTTAACTGTTTCTTTAGGTAAGAAGTCTAAGTCAGCTTCGCCATAGATCCAATCAACAATATCAGACTCAGCTTTGAATGCTTGGCGGCATAACGAGTTAATTGTGGTTGTTGCGTCTTTATCAAACCATGTGGGGTTCTCTGCCTTGATAATATTAACCAGATCAAAGCCAAAGCGTGCATGAACGTCTTCTTCCTTGGAGGTCGCTTCTACGGCGTTAGAAATACCCTTTAAGACGTTCTTATGCTTGTTAAATGCCATCATAATAAGGAACTGGCTGAACAACGATACGTTCTCGATAAACATAGAGAACAGAACGATATTGTGGAAATAGTCTTTATTATCTACAGGAGTTGCCATAGCGCGCTCAAGATAGTCGATGCGCTTTCTCATAGCTGGTACTTCTGTCAGCGTCTCAAAGCGTTCGTTCAGACCCATCATTTCTAACAAGTGGGAATATGCATCAGCATGACGTACTTCAGATTCACCAAAGGTTACACCGACAGCTTGGATTTCAGGCTTTGGCATCTTGTCACCAATCTTAGTCCAGAACGTCTTAACTTGCACTTCGATCTGTGAGATAGCTAGCATGGCTTTCTCAACAACAGATGCCTCGTGCTCAGTCAGATTGACCTTCATATCTTGGATATCAGATGAATAGTTAAATTCTGTGTGCACCCAATATGAGTGCCGGATGGCATCAACATACTCAAGCAGCTGAGGATATTCATATGGCTTAAGAGCTACTCTCTTACGGAAGACGTCGGGCATGTTATTTGATCTGTATACAATATATTCACGGGCAAGGTCATGAAGACCCATATCCATAATAACATTCTCTACCAGTTTGTGAACAATGTCCACATCGATGGGAGGATCCTGCTCGTCTAAGCGGATCACTACTTCATCTGCAATTTCTTGGGATAGGTTCTTGCTGCGGATATTAATAGACGTCATAGCTTTCTGAACAGCCTCGACGATCTTTTCTACAGTAAATGGCTCCGTTGAGCCATCGCGTTTGATTACAAACTTCGGGAATGCAACTATTTCATTCATGCGCTTTTACTCTTCTCTGATGTATGATGGAACTATTATATAGCATTTACCAGATGCGGGAAACGCATAAAATGCGTGGTAGAATATTTTTATTTTATTTTATTTTATTTAGTAGAGCTGATCAATACATTGTATCTATAAAGGTCTCCGCCTCAACAAGCCGGCCTTTTGGAACAAGTTTTGTGCTGGCGATCATGTGTTTGTATACAGCCTCTGCAAGAAACTGCTGGCCAGGTTCTTGTAAGTGCGCGCTACCCTTCGGATATTTGTGTCCATGCGAGGGTAGCAGTTTATCCATGTTAAAATATTCCCCTGAGTCATAATTTAAGACTCTTGATTTGTCAATCGAATCAGAAACATCGTTATAAGCCTCGTGAAATATCTGCGGCCAAATAATAAATGTATATGGAATTTCTCTATCATTCAATGCGAGTTCAATTTGTTTAATCTCTGCCATCATGTGAATTGTACACGCTGCAATAGCTCCGCGACCTTCAAAGTATTGGTCGCAGAATGCTTTATCAGCTTTTGTTAACCCGTCATAGGGTTTTGCAACAAATCTGGATTCCTCCTTTGGCCAGCTACCATTGGGCTGGTGATTTTTTCCAAAAAATGGACGATCGTGATTGGTGTTATAGTTGCGCTCGATTACCGGGATTGCGTGTTCACCATGGGTAGCGTAAGGTGTCCAAAATCTTGTGGGATACGTAAATTGTATAACAGCATAGCTAGGTTTAAGAATAGGATTATACAAAT
>Ga0209071_1001148_pt1 | contig 11216 bp, 8 predicted proteins | sample CoawatmetaG10DNA_2_FD_187513 | JGI IMG/M metagenome (GOLD analysis project Ga0209071, IMG submission 187513) | Marine microbial communities from the West Antarctic Peninsula - Coastal water metaG108-DNA (SPAdes) (version 2) | ecosystem: Environmental > Aquatic > Marine > Coastal ... | reverse complement strand
CTCGCAAAGACTTAGAAGCAGCGCCAGATTTGCAAGCTGGGTTTGAAATGGCTTTGCTACGCATGCTTGCCTTTAGGCCGCAGCAACATGCTGGTCAAATGAACACTGTAATGGCCCAGTCTCAGCCGCACGGGTTAGAACCGCCAGTGGTAATGCAGCCAGAGCCAGTATTTGATCCTGAATCTGAACTCGATCCCGAACCTGAACCTGAACCTGAACCTGAACCTGAACCTCAAGCAGTGCAAAAGCCTAATGATATAGCTGCCCCTATATTTGACTCGCCGCCATGGGAAGATGAGCCTGAGTATGAACAGCAGCCTGCATCAGAACTGCTGCCTGTGGAGCAACAAGCCACGTTAACGGCAGTGCAAGAGGCGCCTGTAATGTCAGCAGAGCTGATCCTAGAAAAGCCACAAACCGATTGGACCTTAGCCGATTTAAGCGAAAATAGCTGGACGCGGGTGTTTAACGACCTTAATGTATCTGGCATGACCCATGGTATTGCAGCTAATATGGTATTTAATCAGCGACAAGGGACACACCTACAATTCACCTTGGATCAGGGTCAAAGCAGCATGTTGAACGCAACTCACCAAGGCCGCATTCGTCAAGCCCTAGAAGAAATGTTTGGTTGTGAGTTGAAGTTGACCATCGACATTGGCCAAACTGAAATTGAAACTCCATTTGCTAGCCGCCAAAGGCGGGAAACGCAGCATCAAGAACATGCTATTTCGTCACTGCAAGAAGACCCTAATGTAGCCAGTTTAACCACGGCTTTTAATGGTCAATTAGACATTAACAGTGTTTTACCTGTTAACCCTATTGAAACTTAGACTAATTATCGGGAAATAAATATGTTAAAAAGCGGCATGGGCAACATCATGAAACAAGCCCAAAAAATGCAGGAACAAATGCAACAGGCGCAGTCAGACTTAGCCAAAGCAGAATTTATTGGTGCCGCTGGCGCAGGCTTGGTGCAAGTGGTAATGACCGGGCGACACGACGTGAAGCGTGTAGAATTAGATGATTCATTGTTGTCCGAAGACAAAGAAATGTTAGAAGACTTGTTGGCTGCTGCGGTTAACGATGCAGTGCGTAAAGTAGAGCAGGCAAGCCAGAGCAACATGTCTGATATGACCGCTGGTATGGGTATGCCTGCCGGTTTTAAAATGCCATTTTAATTAATTGAGCTCAAACTACAGGTTTAATGTTCATGTCTTTTAGTCCCCTCATTGATGATCTTATTGAGTCTCTGCGATGCTTGCCGGGTGTAGGCCGTAAGTCGGCTCAGCGTATGGCACTGCACATACTAGAACGTAACCGTGAAGGCGGAGCGGTATTAGCGCAAAGTTTGAACCTGGCACTTGACCAAGTGGGGCGCTGTGAACAGTGCAGAACCCACAGTGAAACGCCTGTATGCCGCATGTGCCTTCAGCCAGATCGTGACCCTGTTACGCTATGTATTGTGGAGACACCTGCTGATGTGTTGGCGATAGAACAAGGAGCAGGTTTTAAGGGGCTATATTTTGTATTGATGGGTCATTTGTCGCCGATGGATGGCATAGGGCCCAATGAACTTGGACTGGACGTATTAATTTCCCGTCTTAGTGATGAAAATATCACTGAAGTAATTATTGCCACTAACCCCACCATAGAGGGCGACGCTACAGCCCATTTTATTCACCAATTAATTCGTCAGCAACTAGGCACCCAAGCTATTAATGTTACACGTATAGCTCATGGAGTCCCCATTGGTGGGGAACTAGAATATGTCGATGGTGGCACATTGGCTCACGCCTTTGCTGGCCGTAAGAGTTACACCTAACTATGTCCGCTAATTACCAATATATCGATACCAATAAAGGCCTTCAACGGGCTTGCCAAACCCTTATTCAGGCCCCTGCCATAGCAGTAGATACAGAGTTTGTTAGGGTTGATACTTTTTACCCTATACCAGGCCTTGTGCAACTTGCGGCCGCTGGAGAAACCTTTCTAGTTGATCCCTTAACCATTGACGATTGGCAGCCACTGCAAGCATTATTGACAGATCCAGGCACCCTTAAGGTGATGCATGCCTGTAGCGAAGATCTAGAGTTATTTCAGCATTGGTTGGAATTGCGACCTACCCCCATGGCTGACACTCAAATAGCTGCTGCTTTTGTGGATATGGGTTTGTCCCCTGGCTATCAAAGCTTAGTTCTGGATTTGTTAGGAGAGACGGTAGATAAAGGTGAAACCCGTTCCGATTGGCTGCAACGCCCATTGCGAGATTCCCAATGCCATTATGCGGCAATGGACGTGGCTCACCTGATGCAGTGTTATGACATTTTAGCGCAACGCTTAAAAGACAAAGGTGTTTGGCAATGGTTTTTGCAAGACATGCAGCGTTTGGCACAACCTAAACAACCTATTGCCCCAGAGATGGCGTATACGCAAATGAAAAATGCATGGCGCTTACAGGGTAAATCTGTAGGCCGTCTTCGCGCCCTAGCTGCTTGGCGAGAAGGCGTAGCGCGCAATGAAAATAGGCCTAAGAATTTTGTTGTCAAAGACACTAGTCTTATTGAAATGGCGCGCACGAACCCTGCTGATCTAAATGAAATTGGTCAGTGCCAAGATATGCGGCCCAGCAGTTTAAGGCGCTATGGAAAACAATGGCTATCTATTATGGCGGCATCATCAGAAGTGCTACCAGGGGTACAGCAGCCTTTGTCTAAGAATGAAAATAGAGACTACAAGCGTTTGCATAAAGTGGTGACAGATCAAGCTGAAAATGCCGCCATACAAGTACAATTAATGGGCCGTAAAAAAGAGCTATTAGAGTTATTTGAAGGCTTGCGCAAAAAACAACCATTTAGCTTACCCAATAATTGGAAAGGCTGGAGAGAAGAGTTTCTTGCTGAAGCGATTGCCAGCGAGTATAACTTGATCCAAGAGGCACTATGATTAACAAAAAACGTATTATTTGCTCAATTTATCGAAGCAAAAAGAAAGATGAAATGTACCTATACGTTGATAAAACGAAAGCATTAACCCAAGTGCCAGAGGCCTTATTGGCTATGTTTGGTATCCCTGAGCATCGTATGGATATGTTGCTCACAGCGGGTAGAAAATTAGCCAAAGCCAATGCCGAAGATATATTGTCAGACATTGACGAAAAGGGCTACTATCTACAAATGCCTCCAGTGCGTGAAACATACATGTTAGACCTGTACAAAGCGCCAGTTAACCCTACCTATTAATCACTATTGGTAAGCTAAACTTTATGAAAGATTCAACACAAACTGGGTTTTGGAAAACGACAACACCTAAAGAGATGACGAGCCAGCAATGGGAATCCCTTTGTGATGGCTGTGGACGTTGTTGTTTACAGAAATTAATAGATGATGATGTGCCATTGATGTATCACACCAGCATTGCGTGTCGATACTTAGACCTTAAGTCGTGTAAGTGCAGCGTGTATGAAACACGCCAAGATAAAGTGTCTGATTGCACCTTAGTAACACCCGATGATGTGGCAGATTACAACTGGTTGCCAGAAACATGTGGCTATAGGCGTGTGTCTGCAGGAAAAGATTTGCCAGATTGGCATCCGCTTGTTACCGGTGACCCAAAGTCGACTGTTAAAGCGGGTATGACCGTACGCAAATGGGCCATTTCAGAAGCCAAAGTGCCGGAGACTCGTTGGGGCGAACACATCATTGAAATTCAACAACTTGGTGAGTAAAAACGCCCACTACGGCTTAGTGCAGTGTGGTTAGATTGTGTTACAGTAAGTCAGTTAAGAAATAATAATTGGGTTTTGAATCAATGTTCAAGTTTCATGCTTTCCGTGGTATAAGTACGATGCTTTTCATCATCGTTATGTCTGTCAGCCAGGCAGTAATGAGCCAGTCCCTATCCAATCAAATGGACATCCGTGTGTTGATTGACGTGTCTGGCAGTATGAAGCAGACAGACCCAAATAATTTACGTATTCCAGCCTTACAGGTGCTAACTCAGTTACTACCCATAGGCAGTAAAGCTGGCGTTTGGCAGTTTGCAAATACCCCTAAAGTTATTGTTCCTCATGGTGACGTAAATACGCAATGGCAGCAGAAAGCGTCCATTGCAGCCCAGCAAATTTCCTCAATTGGCCAATTCACTGATATTGGCGCTGCCCTTAAGTCAGCTTCATTTAATGCTCAAGATCAATCACAAGGTCGCCAGTTACATATTATTTTATTAACTGATGGCATGGTTGATGTGAGTAAAGATGATGCTCAAAATCAACGTGCACGGTCGGCACTTTTAAAGCCTATATTACAGCAATACATTAATGTAGGTGCCCGTGTTCACACCATTGGCTTATCTCATAAGGCTGACAAAGCCACCCTTAGTGCTATTGCTCAAGGTACAGACGGGTTGTTTGAGGTGGCTATTAATGCGGATCAATTATTAGATATATTTTTAAGGGCGTTGGATAACACAGTAGTCACTCAACAAGTACCTGTTAAGCGATCTGAACAATCGTTCTTAGTGCAGCCAGGCATTGATTCCATGACCATTATGGTGGAAAAAAATGGTGATGATAACATCAAGCTTAAAGATGGTAATCAACGTATTTTTGGCAAAGAACAAACGCTCAGTAATCAGCAATGGCAATCGTCAGCTACACATGATGTGATTAGAATTCAAAAGCCTATACCTGGTAAATGGGTATTGATTAGTGATACAGCTACTTTGAAACGCATTAATGTAGTTGGTCAGCTACAAATTTTGCTGCAACAAAGTCATCAAAATATAAAGGTAGGGCAGCGTAGCTATATTGACGTTCAACTGGCTGACGAAAAAGGTAAGCTATTATCTGCAGAACAACTTCAAGGTTTTAAACTTGAAGTGACTATGGATAATGACAACCAACAAGTGTTTCAACAGCAGCAAGTCTTTTTAGCTGATGTGAAAACCCGTATGCATTTACCAGTGCTCAATGAGCCTGGGCTTTATAACCTAACGATCTCTGTGGTGAATGGTCAGTTTATTCGTACTATAAATCGTAGCCTCAGAGTGCATCCTCTAATAGCTATATCTGCTGCAGATGGTACAGATGCTGGCCAGCAAAATACCATGACAATGCCAGTGGCAAAAGAAGTGGCTGTGATTGTTGGCCAGTCGGCTAATTTAATGAGCCAGTCTGAAGCTATGGTAGTGAGCAAAGAGACTGCCTCGCCAGCATTGCAGGCGCTTATGGCAGAGCAGGTGGCCAGTGAGACAGCTGAGGTAGGAATAGTAGCTGCAGTGGCTAAAGAGCTAAATACCACTGCCATCCAACTGAGTGAACAGACCACAAGTGAACAGACCACGAGTGAACAGGTGCTCATTGAGGAGCCAGTAACAACTGAATTAGTGGACGTAACAGCGGAGCCAGAGACTGCCGCAAGTCAAATTGCTGACTTAGTTAAAAAATTAAAAGACAAGATTATTAGTCAGGGTACAAGTACCCAAAACGCACCCAATGCAGTGGCAAAGGCAAGCAGTAATAACGCCCAAGCTAGTGAAGCAGAAGGAGGCCTTTCGGATCAGTTGCGCTGGCTTGTTGTGGGTGGGGCAGTTGTTGTGCTGTTACTTTTGTTGGTCATATTACGAAGAACTTCGAAACCATCTACAACAAACTCAAAAAAACATGATCAAACGTAATGGCTTGCAGCATAAAAGTTATTAACCTTTATCAGTAAATTAGGTTTGGAGCCCACCCTATGTGCGAACTTTTAGGCATGAGTGCCAATGTGCCTACGGATATCTGTTTTAGCTTTACTGGACTTATGCAGCGGGGTGGTGGGAGCGGTCCTCATCGGGATGGCTGGGGTATTACGTTTTATGTTGGCAAAGGCTGTCGCTCCTTTCATGACCCACAACCCAGTTCCAACTCTGAAGTAGCACGGCTAGTTCAGCGTCATTCTATGAAGTCTCACATTGTTATTAGCCACATACGTCAAGCCAATGTGGGCAACACATGCTTAGAGAATACTCACCCCTTTCAAAGAGAGCTTTGGGGGCAGCACTGGACCTTTGCTCATAATGGGCAGCTTACTGACACCTCTAGTTTGTCTTTAAGCCACTACCTACCTGTGGGAGATACTGATAGTGAGCATGTGTTCTGTTGGTTGTTAGGGGAGCTTCGTACAGCGTTTCCTAAGCCACCGTCGGATGCGTCTATAGTGCGCTATTTCTTGCAGCAACGTTGTCAGTTTTTAAAGACCCTAGGGGTGTTTAATATGCTGCTTTCAGATGGTGAGCACCTTTATTGTTTTTGCTCCACTAAGTTAAGTTGGATTACTCGCAAAGCACCATTTGGCCAAGCCTGCCTAAGCGATGCCGATGTTAATGTAGACTTCGGTCAAGAGACCACACCCAATGATGTCGTTTCTGTTGTGGCTACAGAGCCGTTAACAGACAATGAAACTTGGAATACCCTTCACCCTGGTGACATGCTAGTGCTCCACAAGGGTGTTGCCTTAAGCTAGTTTTTACTTTATTTTTTACTAGAGACTTAGTGTAACGTTTAATTTAACTAAAAATGACTTGAAGGTTTTGCTGGTTTTCAAACGTATGTTTGATTAGCATAGTCATACATACGTATAACAATAATTAAGAAGGCTCATTATGACTCAAATCGACGGTGTAGAATTCGGCCAATACCAATCTGTAGCTGATGTTTTTTTAGAAGCCTGTGATAAACATGCACAAAAGCCCGCCTATAGCTGCATGGGGCAAACTTTGTCATTTGAAGATGTTGAGCGTCTAACCGCTAACTTTGCATCCTATTTGCAAAACCACACAGACCTTGAGGTTGGCGACCGTATAGCTATCCAACTGCCTAACGTGTTGCAGTTTCCTATTGCTGTATTTGGCGCTATGCGCGCAGGTATGGTGGTGGTGAATACCAACCCTTTGTATACTGCAAGAGAGATGGAGCACCAGTTTAATGACTCGGGTGCTAAGGCCCTATTGATACTTGCCAACATGGCTAATATGGCAGAACAGGTAGTACCCAAAACAGGCATTAAGCTCGTTATGGTGACTGAACTGGCCGACATGCACCCGTTCCCTAAACGTTTGTTAATCAACACTGTGGTTAAACGTGTTAAAAAGATGGTCCCAGCCTATTCTTTGCCCCAAGCGGTAAGTTTCCGACATACCTTGGCATTAGGTGCCAAAAAAGCGCCTGTGGCAGTGGCCTTAACCTTAGATGACACCGCTGTGTTGCAATACACGGGTGGTACTACAGGGCTGTCAAAGGGTGCACAGTTACTGCACAAGAATTTAGTCGGTAACATGATGCAGGTCCGCGAGATCATTGTGGATATTTTGGATGGTGATCGAGAAGTAATGATTGCCCCATTGCCGCTGTATCACATTTATGCCTTTACGGTGAGCTTAGTCATGTCAGACATGGGCCATGAATTAGTACTCATTCCCAATCCCCGCGATATCCCAGGCTTTGTTAAAGAACTGAGTCGGCATAATTTTACTTCTTTTGCTGGTTTAAATACCTTGTTTGTTGCGTTATGTAATAACAAAGAATTTACCGAGCTTGATTTTTCTCACCTCAAGCATACGATCTCTGGCGGCATGGCATTAACCGAAAGTGCGGCTAAGACCTGGCAAAAGGTTACAGGTTGTCAGGTGCAAGAAGCTTACGGGCTGACTGAAACTTCACCTGCAGTCTCGTTTAACCCTTACCGTGACATTCGTTTGGGCACTATTGGTAAAGCCTTGTCCGGCACTCAAGTGAAGGTAATTGGAGCAGATGGCAGTGATCTTGGGTTTAATCAAGAAGGCGAGCTCTGTGTTAAGGGGCCTCAGGTTATGGCGGGTTATTGGCAGCGGCCTGAAGCAACTGCAGAGGTTATTGATGCCGATGGTTGGTTTAAAACAGGTGACGTTGCAATATTAGCCGAAGATGGCTTTATACGGTTAGTTGACCGTATAAAAGACATGATCAATGTGTCTGGTTTTAATGTTTACCCCAATGAAATTGATGACATTGCCAGCCAACATCCAGGTATTTTAGAGTGTGCTGCGGTAGGTATTCCTAATGAGGTCAGTGGTGAAACAGTGAAGCTGTTTGTGGTTAAGTCGGACCCTAACTTAACAGAAGCTGATGTGTTGGCGCATTGTCGTGAAAACTTAACAGGCTATAAAGTACCTAAGGAAATTGAGTTTAAAAACGAATTACCCAAAACAAACGTGGGTAAAATTCTGCGTCGGGCGCTAAGAGACTAGTCTAATGAGTGGTTTGCGGTTTGCCCTAGTCTTCTAGTGGCTAGCCGCAGGCCACAGACCGGAGACCACAGGCCTATACCATGCTAAACTTCGCGCTTTAAAACCATCCTCCTCTCATATGTCCTCTGAATTTGCTAATTGCATGGTCAAAGACCACGCTGAACTGACATTATTAACTCATCGAATTTCTCAACGTCAAAAGCGTGGGCAGCCGTGCGAAAAATTATTACAACAGCTGCAGAGTAAAGTGTTATCGAGCCAAGCCACCTACGAAAAACGTCAACAGGCCTTACCTAAGTTAGATTACCCACCGCAGCTTCCTGTCAGTGGTCAGCGTGAAAAACTAGTTCAACTTATCCGTAAACATCAAGTGGTTGTGTTAGCGGGTGAAACAGGTTCAGGCAAAACTACACAGCTGCCCAAGCTTTGCTTAGAGGCTGGGCGGGGCGTTGGCGGCATGATAGGCCACACTCAACCTCGGCGTTTAGCCGCCAGAACAGTAGGGCAGCGCATTGCTGATGAGTTAAATGTACCCTTAGGCCAACAGGTGGGTTTTCAGGTGCGCTTCACCGAACAAGTAAGTGACATTAGCCACATTAAGCTAATGACAGATGGTATTTTATTGGCAGAAACACGCCAAGATCCGGACCTGCTGCGCTACGATACTATCATTGTGGATGAAGCCCACGAGCGCAGCTTAAATATAGACTTTTTATTGGGTTATTTAAAGCAGCTTTTAGCCCGTCGAAATGACCTAAAACTCATCATAACCTCCGCCACTATAGACCTAGAGCGCTTTAGTTCGCACTTTAATAATGCGCCAGTGGTGGAAGTGAGTGGGCGAACCTTCCCAGTGGATGTATGGTACCGGCCTTTATTTTCGTCTAAATCAGACCCAGGCCAAGACAAAGACCAAGATGTACAAACAGGCATTCAGCACGCGTTAGAAGAAATAGATCAACATGAGCGTCAAAGTAAGCAACACCATGGTGACGTGCTTATTTTCCTCCCAGGTGAGCGTGACATAAGAGACATTGCTTTTTTTTTGCGTAAACAAGAACAGAAGCATTGGCATATATTGCCGCTCTATGGCCGATTAAGCTTTAGTGAGCAGCAAAAGGTGTTCCAACCGTCAGGTAAATCCACTGGGCGGCGTATTGTATTAGCCACCAACGTGGCAGAGACCTCAGTCACTGTGCCCGGTATTAGATACGTTATAGACCCAGGAACGGCACGGATGAGCCGTTATAGTTATCGCTCTAAAGTGCAGCGGTTGCCCATAGAAGCGATTTCTCAAGCCAGCGCCAACCAACGCAAAGGCCGCTGTGGTCGTCTTTCGGCGGGCATTTGTATTCGCCTATACGATGAAGCAGATTTTATTGCCAGGCCAGAGTTTACTGACGCAGAAATTTTACGTACTAACTTAGCGTCTGTCATTTTACAGATGCACGACTTAACCCTGGGTCCTGTTGAAGAGTTCCCATTCATCGACGCACCTGACAGCCGCTTCGTAAACGATGGTGTTAAACTGTTACAAGAGCTAGGTGGCCTCAATAATAGGGGTAAACTCACCCCCTTGGGTAAGCAGCTAGCACGCTTGCCGGTAGACCCCCGCATTGGGCGGATGGTGGTGGCTGCCAACCAATGGCATGCGTTAAACGAAGTGTTACTGATTGCCAGTGCACTTACCATTCAAGACCCAAGGGAAAGGCCGCAAGACAAGCAGCAAGCTGCAGACCAGCAACACCTGTTGTGGCGTGAAAAAGATTCAGACTTTTTAAGTTTGGTGAACCTCTGGCAAGACTACGAACATCAGCGCCAGCAACTCACGCAAAATCAATTGCGTAATTGGTGTAGCAAACACTTTGTGTCATACCTGCGTATGCGAGAATGGCGAGAGGTGCATCGGCAGTTGTTATTAATGTGCCAGCAAATGGGTTTTAAAACCAATGTTGAACTTGCAAGCTACGAAGCCGTACACAGGGCGCTGTTAACGGGTTTGTTGGGGCATATTGGTCATAAAGATGAAGAGGGACAATTTGCGGGCCCAAGACAGCGTAAGTTTTTACTATTTCCAGGGTCTGCACTTGCCAAAAAACCACCCCCGTGGATTATGGCTGCAGAACTGGTAGAAACGTCACGCTTATTTGCCCGTTGCGTTGCCAAGATAGAGCCTCAGTGGGTAGAGCAGGGTGCCGGTGCGTTACTAAAATATAATTACAGTGAGCCATCTTGGCATAAGCGCCAAGGCCAAGTTATGGCGTTTGAACAAGTGAGCTTATATGGCTTAGTACTTGCCAGTAAGCGTAAAGTGGCCTATGGCAAAATAGACCCAGACGTGTGTCAGCAACTGTTGGTTATGGAAGGCTTAGTGCAGAACAATCTGCTCACTAAAGGCAAGTTTTTGGCTCATAACCACGCCTTAGTTGAAAGTATAGAAGCCTTAGAAGCAAAATCTAGACGACGCGATATATTGGTAGATGACCAAGTTCTATTTGATTTTTACCATAGTAAAATGGCAAACGTTAAAGTGCCTATTGTGAGTGCTGCCAGTTTTGAATCGTGGCGTAAGCATCAAGAAAAGGCACAACCAGAGTATTTATTCTTAAGCCAAGACCACTTAATGCAGCATGGGGCCGAAGGGATTAACCACAGCAGTTTTCCAGACCGTTTAGTGTGGCAGGCCATGAGTTGGCCTTTAAGCTATCACTTTGAACCTAACCACGAGCAAGATGGCGTTACTATTCAAGTGCCTGCTAGCCAACTAAAGCGTCTGCCGCTTAAGCGCTTGCAGTGGCTAGTGCCTGGGTTATTAAAAGATAAATTGGTGGCATTATTAAAAGGCTTGCCAAAAGCGCAACGAAAAGCATTTGTGCCCGTGCCACAATACGCCCAAGCACTGCTAGAGGCGTTATCGCCAGACGAGATAGATTTATGTGATGCCATAGCAA
>Ga0209071_1001144_pt1 | contig 11229 bp, 10 predicted proteins | sample CoawatmetaG10DNA_2_FD_187513 | JGI IMG/M metagenome (GOLD analysis project Ga0209071, IMG submission 187513) | Marine microbial communities from the West Antarctic Peninsula - Coastal water metaG108-DNA (SPAdes) (version 2) | ecosystem: Environmental > Aquatic > Marine > Coastal ... | reverse complement strand
AAAATTGAATAATACAAATACTTTCTTTTTTGGATTCTGACGTAAAAATGATTCCAACAACATCAGCGATCTTTCATTAGAACAACCAGGTATTCCGAAATTCAAGTTATCTTTAAATCTCATTCTATTACAAATAACTTGTGTATATGACTTCTTATTGCACTGTGATTTCCATACTTTATTTTTTGCCTTTAAGTCATTATCATTCATTTGTGGGAAATCATGGTGCACTGTATCTTGTCCGAATGTAAAACTATCGCCGAAACTGACTAATGTATATTCTGACCAATCTTTCACTGTTGTTACTCAGCGGATAATGTATCAAATGTTACACCACTAAGATGGTCGCATTCGTGTTGAAATGCTTGTGCCCAGACTCCAACAAACGTAGATGACTTTCTAATTCCCTCTAAGTTTGTAAATGTTCCTATAATGCTATTAGGACGAGTAATCGTTAATTCTAACCCTGGAAAACTAAGGCATCCTTCTAAGAATTCTTCATATTCACTATCTTCTGCTACTTCCCACGTTGGATTTATACACACAACAAAACCAGTGTCTTCGTGTCCGATAATCATCAATCTTGTGTTTTCGCCAACTTGTGGTGCGGCAAGACCAAGTGCTTCGTGTTCTCTCATTGCTGTAATCATATCATATGCTAACTTTTCAGAATGTTCTGAAAGAATATGTTCATCACATTCAGTTTTTAATATTTTATTGTCTTTATCTACTAATTTCATTATAGTGTTCTCCATTAATACACTGTATTTATACGAAATAATCTGTTCATAGAAAGAAGGTACATACTTTTTTAATACTGCTATATTGCTATCGTGGTATTCTTTAAATTCTTTCATAATTTGTGCTGTATTTTGCTCAAAATATTCTTTGTTATCAAAGAAATCATACATCTTCATTACTTCATTCTTATCGTTTTCAAAAAATATCTTTCTGTAACTAACTCGGTCATCAGCAGGTTCTACACTTTTATTTATATGTAAGTTATCATCAGATAGTGGAGTTAGGAAGCGGTGATATTCAGTCTGAATTTGTCTAGAAGGTGACTTTACATCTTGTAGTGCAATAAGATACCTATCTATCTCTGCATCTATTTTCATAGCAAGAGTTTTTGTGTTCTTGGGAAATTTTAATTCAGATGAAATAGAATTAAACGGATGTTGATGCGTTATCATGCGAACATCCCAGTCATTTCTTTCACATAGTTCAAAATAGTATTCTCTGCATTGAGCAAAATATTTTTTAGCCTGCTCAAACTTAGACAACATTGATTCGGGAATAACAACATTCTCATCCAGATTGAATTTAGAAAAAGCCACACTATACATTGACCAATCTTCTCTCCATATGTCATTTATATGGGTAAGAAGTAACTCCCTATGGCTACTGAGTAAATTACTAGCGTTTTCTTCACTCTTTACATACCATCTTCCAATTTTCTCTGTAGTTTCTATGTACTTGCCTATTTCTATTAGTATTGGCTTTATTCTTTTTGTTTCAGATATTAAATTTTCATCATCACATGCGACTGGTTGCCGAAGAGGGTGGTCTGGACTAGAATCAGTGGGAATAAAAAATCTGTCTTTTTTAAGTTTAACTGCATCAGATACACATCTATCAAAAAAGTACTCATTGACTGAAACTTCTACATCTTGTAATTCTTTAGGTGACTCATGTCCTGCCCACAGTATATGCTTTGCAAGAAAGTTACTAGCCGCTCCACCTGGTACGTAAAATTCTCTAAATTTTGCCATTTACTTGCTCATATAAAATTGGTTGATGTTCTTTGACTAATAACATATTAGCAGTATGATAGTCTCTAAATTCTTTCATAATCCGTTCTCTGTTAGAATAAAAATATGATGTATTATCAAAAAATTCATATAGTTTCAATATTTCATCTACATCATTTTCAAAAAACACTTTTCTATAACTCACTTTTGAGGTATCAATATCATACTCAGCAGACATAGAGAAATCAAGCACTTGCGCCGTCGCACCGTTATAGTGATGGGGGTCGGCTACTGATACTATTGAAGAATTGATTTTGTGTTTTATATTAAACAATGAACGGGTATATATACTGATTAAGATATCAATCTCAAATTCCAATGAATAAGAAACCTTGTCTCTTAATTCTTTATTATGATTGATTGTATGTCGTAATATATAAGTATTGACATCTAATTCATCATGTATTTCATAATATTTCAATCCAAGCATATTAAAATATTCAGATGTTCTCTTATCTAGATCTTTGTCACCAAAGTGTCCCCAAATACCTTCGTAACAATATACTCCTGGCGTAATTGCCCATTTATCAATGTTGTCTAGATGATTAGAGTACTCATTAACTTCTAGAGGAACTGTCTTATTATCTCGCAGCCAGAAAAAGTACGCTTTCATGTTTGGCGCCATAATATCATATGATTGTTTGATTGCTTTTTCTTTACGTAACATACTGCGTATAGGAAAATCTATTTCATCTAACGTTAGTACATCGTTGACAAGGTGTGCCCGATATTCATTAGTAGTACTATCAAATATATCTCCGTAATGGTCTAAGCACATGGACCCGATAAAGTTAATCGAGGCGCCCGGTGGGGCATAAAATTCTTTATGTATTGCCATGTTATTTCTTAAATAATTCTCTAAATGTGTCTGCTAATCCTTCTTGAATTTCAATCTTAGGGCTCCAGTTTAACAAGTTCTTAGTCTTACTAATATCTGCTAATGTCTCTGGTGCGTAACCCTTCGGCTTCTCTATATTTATTGCAGTGAGTTTAGGTGCGAATGTTCGTAGCACATCAACTACCGCATTTACTGATATATTACTACCAGTGCCAACATTAAACGTATCGTTCTTAACTTTACTTTCGATACTGGCTATTAACGCTGATGCAACATCAGTTACATGAATATAGTCTCGCTTGAATTCACCATCTCCATGAATAGGTAGTACTTTGCCTTCTTTCGCAAGTCTGGCAAATTTACCAATCATCAGTCCACCATCATTAGAATTTGGTTGATTCTCAGAGTACACTGTAAAGAATCTTAGTATATTATAATTAAGATCAAACATAATCTTATATTGCTTACATAGATGCTCACCAAACAACTTCGTCATTGCATAGTAATTTAATGGGTCTGGTTTGTGATTAGGCTTATGAGGAGCAGTGTTATTTCCGTATATAGAACTAGAACTCGCATATACGAATTTGTTGACACCAACTGCACTTGCGGCTGTCAGTATGTTTCGTGTACCAGTTACATTGTTATCAAAATACTCATCTGGATTGATAAAACTCTCTGGTATTCTTGGCTTTGCTGCCAAATGAATAACAAAGTCTTGACCACCACATGCCATGACGCACCTAGCAGAACTTAGAATGTTGCCCTCTATGTACTTGACGTGTTCTAATCCCTCTGGTTTTTGTTTCTTATCTAAGATAGTTACTTCATAGCCTTTCGTTAGTAACTGTTTTACTACTTCAGTTCCTATATATCCAGCACCGCCTGTTACTAAAACTTTACCCTTTGATTGCATCTATTATCTCCCTAGAAACTCTTTGTAGTTTTCGTGTATCTCTGTCTACTAGACTAAATGAAAATGTGCCGCTTGTGGCTAGTTCTGCTCTCGTACTATCACTTTCTCTATAATATAGGTCAACATCGACCGTAATATTGCCCACTGAGATATCACTACATTCAGCATACGCCTCGACAAATCCAAAGGGCATTACAGCACTATGAAATTTTACTGTCGCTGAACTCGTTGCGGCGGCAACATCACCCATTTTACTCGTTATGTTTTCATTTATCCAGACAAGCCCTGCTCTATCTAATATATCAAATAACCAAGCACCATAAACAGTACCATGTCCATTAACTTTAGCACCGCCAGTGTATAATTTGTACACTAATGTTTTCATTGGTATCTAGACAGGTTCTGGTGGGTCAATGAAATCGCCGCCTTCGAATAAAAATTCATTTCTTCGAGCAATCAAGAAAGTTCTTGATTCAGATTCCATCATATTTAATTGATTTTCGTTAATGAACATCGTCTGCATTCCAAGCCATTCTTCCCATGCTTGTGCAGATATGTTTTCTAAAATTTTTACACCTTCTGTGCCCGGAAATGGTGCTTCAAAGAGTGCAGGCATCTCTTTGTTATATTTCAAACAAAATACAACTCTTGATTTGAATGTTTCAGCATAACTCATTTACTTCTCCTATTAATTGTATCTATCAATTATAACATATATAATAGCAATATGCAATACTTAATAGACAATAATATTTACAAAGACTGAGTATGTCTAGTTATTTGCTTGGCGTTAGGATTGTTTTTATCCGCTTGGCATTCATATACATCTAGGAGAGTATCAGCGTCCATAGTATATAATTTTACTTTATATCCCCATAACTTTTGTACATGAGTGAGTACTTGGTCTGCTGTTTTCTTGTCTAGTCTCTTGCCATTGTAACTCTCGTGTAAGAGTGTCAAGTCGCGTGAGCCAGTAACATCAGCATTTGTTATTTGAATATCGGGTATCATTGCCGCAGTTTCATAACTAGCACTCAAATTCTTGCGAATCTTCTTATATCCACGGTCATCATGTATTGACGTTACTATGTAATCATCATAATGAACTTCATCATGTAGATTAAACATACCTTGGTCACGCATAACTTTCGGTCCCATGAACTGTAAGATTGCACTTTCATCACGATAGTTTGCAACGATATCTTTAATCGTAACACGCCAATCGGTGTCTGCTAAGTGTGGGAACCAGTTTTTATCTTCTTGGTCAGGTTTATCACATACTCGTTGAATATCTTTCAATATAGCAAATCCTAATGCGTAGGGATTAAAACCACTATAATTTGGTGAACTAAACGGTGGTTGATATAATACTGCACTGTGTAGTTTGAAGAATTCAAGCATTGCACCATCATCAACTTTACCCTGGTCATATAACTTATTAAAGATATAGTGATGTGTAAAACTTGCAAAACCCTCGTTCATTACTTTTGTTTGATACTGTGGATAGAAATACTGTGCAATTCGTCTAACGATTCTACATAACTCACGTTGCCATGACGATAACACTGGAGAATGCTTCTCTAAGAAGTACAACAAGTTTTCTTCTGGCTCAGTTGGCCATGTTTGTTCTTCTTGTTTGTCTTTCTTCTTCGTCTTCGGCAATGTACGCCATAAGTCATTAACTTGCGATTGTAGATATTCGCTTCGTGTACGTTGCTTCTCTATTTCGTCACGAGCATTCAATTTTTCAGGTCTCTTATACTTGTTAATACTCTGATATTGAATGGCATGACACGCATCTAATGTTTCTTCGACAGCATCATATCCGTACTTCTCTTCACATTCTCTTATGTATCGTTTTGCAAATAATAGATAATCTACAATAGCATCAGGTGATGTCCACTGTTTGAATAAGTAGTTATTCTTAAAGAAGTGATTATGACCAAATGCCGCGTGGGCAATTACAAGTGATTGAGTTGTCATGGAATTCTCTTCCATGAGATAATTTATACAAGGATTAGAGTTGATAACCAACTCATATGCTAATCCCATCTCGCCCGCACTGTACTGTTTCTTATTCTGAATGAAACTTTTACCAAAACTCCAATGATTATACATCAGTGGCATACCAACACTTGAATATGCATCAAGCATTTGCTCTGTTGTGATAACCTCTATTTGGTTTGGAAAACAATCGAGTCCCATATCGTCAACTGCGATTTCTTCACAAGCATCCATCATTCGATATAATTTATCAAATGTCCATGATGTACCAGTATATATTAACTTATCACTCATTTTTTAGTTGTGCCCTTTGTCTTAAATATTTCTCTGAATACTGGATATATGTCACTGGGTTCTTCTATGTGTTTGCATATAATATTATCGTGTGTTCCTTCTAACTTCACGTACTCTTGTAATAAATTGCCACTATTATAATATCCGTGACGTTTTTGTCCAACTTGAATATAACTAAAATATTGAGTTATAGGTAAAATGTCTTTGGAGAGAATATTGAGTAACTCTTCATTATCATTATCCCAGTTATCACCATCACTTGCTTGTGAAACGTATAAATTCCATTCGTTTGGTGAGTATCGGTCATCAATGATTTTTTTCGCAAGTTTAAATGCACTTGAAACTATTGTGCCACCATTTTCTTTGTTATTAAAGAAGTCTTCTTCAGAACATTCAGTTGCCTGAATATGATGTCTAATAAAAATACAATCAACTTTTTTATACTTCCTAGATACAAATAAGTTAAGTAACATAAAAAAGCGTTTTGCTAAGTCTTTATGTTCTACACTCATACTTGCACTCACGTCCATAATGAAGAATACAACTGCTTGTGAGATTGGTGCTGGTTTTTTACTAAAATTATTAAATCTTAAATCGACTGGATCTACGAACGCAACTGCATTTGCTCTGATACGTAATTTTCGAATTTCTTCTTCAATCTCAACTCTACGTTTTTCGACTTTACACGTTTCTAGTTCTTCTTCTAATTTGCGTATCTTTTTTAGTTTTGGAGTCTTTAAAGCAATCTTTCGACCAATAGAATTGACCATGCTTTTTTCTAGATTCATTTGTGATGGGTTACCATCACTTGTGTAGCCACTACGAGTTAACTCGAATCTCTCAACTGACTTGTTTTCTTTAGAAATCATGTGAGGCAATTCTAGGTCTTCAAATAAGATATTAACAAATTCGTCATTGCTTAACACAAAACCGAACTCATCTTCCCCTATTCCTTCATTACTTGCTTCACCTTCACCACCACCTTGTCCACCACCGCTTCTTGGCTTCTCTAGTTGGTCTCCCTCAACAAAGTCTTCATTACCAGGAAGAACAATGTCGCGTGAGCCAGATTGTGGGTTATGATTGAACTGTGGTTCAGAGATGCCTTTTCGAGTGATTTTAATATCTTGTGATTTACCTGAACCTTCGATACTTCTATCACCCATAGACTCGTGAATACTTCTGCGTATTTCGTCTTTAGTTCGTTTAATGAACTTTTGTCTGTTGGCAGAAGACTTCCCTCCAGGGTTCTTTCTTCTGTCTATAATTGTGTTTGCCATGAAAGTCTTCCTCTAGTTAGACTTCTGTACTCGCATATACCATTCTACTAATCGTTTAACTTGGCGACTAGTGTAACCTTTATCTACCATTCTATCGATGAAATCATCGTGTTTAGTTTGGTCTTCTTTACTCTTCTTGCTACCAAATGAGATAACTGGAAGTAATTCTTCTGTTCCTGCGAACATTTTATGTTCAATTACTTCTTTCATCTTCTCATAAGCAGTCCAAGGTGGATTGTTTCCTTTGTATTTGCTTCTAGCACGTAGTACCCAGTTTACAACTTCATTTCTAAAGTCTTTTGGATTGGCAATACCTGCTGGTTTTTCAATTTTTTCTAGTTCTTCATTTAATGACTCACGTGCAAATAGATTGCCAGTGTCTGGGTCTTTATAATCAATGTTCTGAATCCAATGGTCTGCATAGTTCAAGTATCTATCAAATAGATTTTGACCATATTCGTTATAACTCTCTAAGTATGCTTTCTGAATTTCGTTTCCTACTTGTTCACTGTATCTAGCACTTAGATGATCTTTGATGAATCCTAATAATTTGTCTTCTAGTTCTTCTGGGAACTGTTCACGTTTAATAGAAGTTTCTAGCACGTACATAAGATGTACTGGATCTGCCGCAATTTCTTCTGCATCAAAGTTGAATGTCTGAGATAGAATCTTAAAGGCAAAACGAGTACTCATACCGTTCATTCCTTCATCTACACCTGCTACATCTTTATATTCTTGCATTGTCTTCGCTTTAGGGTCTACATCATGTAAGTTTTCACCATCGTAAACTCTCATTTTAGCCGCTAAGTTTGAGTTCTTATGTTCTTTCAAACGTGATAGAACTGAGAACTGTGCTAACATATCTAATGTATGTGGCGCACATTTACTGTTATCTAAACCAGATGAATCTAACATCTTCTGATAGATACTTGTTTCTTCGTCTACACGTAAGCAATATGGAACTTTAACAATATATACTCTGTCTAAGAATGCTTCGTTGTTCTTGTTATTTCGGAATGTTTCCCATTCGCTTTCGTTTGAGTGAGCAACTACAATACCATTAAATGGAATTGCTGAAATACCCTCTGTACCCATATAGTTGCCTTCTTGTGTGGCAGTCAATAATGGATGTAATACTTTGATTGGTGCTTTAAACATCTCTACGAATTCCATAACACCTTGATTACCACGACATAATGCACCCGAGAATGCGTATGAATCTGGGTCATTTTGTGAGAAATATTCTAATTTACGGATGTCAGTCTTACCAACTAATGCTGAAATATCTTGGTTGTTGTCATCGCCCGGCTCAGTCTTCATTATGCCTTCTTGCTTTAACTTAGAAGGATACATCTTCACTACACTGAACTTCGAGATGTCGCCATCGAATTCGTCTAATCGCTTAACTGCCCATGGAGATAATAGTCCACTGAGATAACGTGTTGGAATTTTATATTCTTTTAATGCATCTTTACCGAATTCTTTAGGGTCAAATAATCCTAATGGAGACTCGAATACTGGTGAAATTTCATCACCTGCTTTAAGCACATACATCGGATGAACTTCCATCAACTCTTTTAGACGTTCTGCTAATGATGATTTACCACCGCCAACTGGTCCTAATAGATATAATACTTGTTTCTTTTCTTCAAGACCTTGAGCAGACTGTCTAAAATATGACACTAATCTCTCAATTGCTTCTTCCATTCCAAAGAAATCTGAAAATGCTGGATAAACTTTGATTGTTCGATTTAGAAAGATTCGGCTTAATCGAGCATCAGTACTAGTATCAAATACATCTGGTTCTCCGATTGCTTTTAGTAACCTCTCTGCCGCGGAAGCATATGCCAACTTATCTTTTTTACACAATGTAAGATACTCTGCAAGTGTCATTTCATCGTGTGATTTGGTAGCGTATACCTCAGTGTATTTCTTTAATAAACCCATCTTTATCTTCTCTCCAGTATTAAATTCTTTTATCTATACAGTAGTTATGCTTATAATATACTCTCGTCTGTAGACGAATAAAACATCTTACTTACGTTTCCGTTAAATGTATAGTGACCTATGTGGTCTAATTTTACTACCGGGTCAAGCCAAACTTCGCCGCCCAGTTGTTGCCATCTTCGACAGAATGCATAGTCTTCGCTGAGATACCTCTTTGTCTCAGGTTCGTGCATACAGTCAAAAAATAAATATGTCCATTTAGAGAATTCTTCATCTAAATGTAAATCGTTATTGAAATATAGTTCTGGATAACTTTCTATCATTTTTTCAATAACACTGCGTTTGATAATCATAAATCCAGTACCAGCATCTTTTAGTTTTATCAATCCATCTTGAATATCTAATCTACGAGTATCTGTCTCTTCATTATAGTCCCAATCAAAGTTTATTGCGTAATTTGCCGCGGTATCTTTGATTGAACCCTCATCTAACCCTCTGTCAACTGCATCTTTAACAGATGTCCAGTCTAATTGTTTTTTAGGATATGCTCCAACTATGATATCTTTGTCGTGTTGTAACATATGTAATATATCTATTGCATCAAAATTGATATCAGCATCTATAAACATCATATGAGTTGCTTCTGGATTAGACATAAAGTATGCTACCATATGACATCTTGCCCGTGATATTAAACTCTCGTTTGCGGCTGTTGTTAGAGTGTATGGAATTTTATATTTTGTAAACATCATGTGACCTTTAGTCCATGATCTGAAGTATGGTTCAGAAATCATACCACCATAACAAGGAGTGCAGTAATGAACATGTGTTTTTTTGATGAAATCTAAATCTATGTCTTTTCTAAATTCAGACAACTTAGTTACTATTGACTCCACTTTAGCACCCATCGTATTGTTATTGATTATCCTGGTTTGTCGTATTCTTTTTTTTCTTTTGGTCTTCAATCCATGCGATTGCACGGCGATTTGAAGGTGGTCTATTTACAAACTTATCAATGTTTTTTGCTACAACATCAAAGTTTTCTTTACGAGTTGGGTCTTCAAGTCCACCATTGTTATCAATGATTTGAAATTTATCAGCACCGAATAATTGCTGAAATTTCATTATGTTTTCTTGGACATCTCTCCACATTTTCTCTACTTCTTCGGGTTGTAATTTGCGTTCTCTTTCTAAATTTCGTTCTTGTGCTATTTCTAAACTTGTATTAACAAACAACATCATACACGAATAACCCATCTTAACTAGTTTTTCTTTAGCCGTTGCTATCTTGGCTTGATTTCTGCCTGTGCCATCTATAATCAAACCTAATCGACCATCAAGATATATATTTTGTTTAATGTCTGTTGTGATTTTTGCTTTATTTCGGACTTCTTGGCCTTGAGGACTATAGATAACATCTGGGTTTCCTTTGTCTAGACCTAGTTTGTCCATTTTGTACTCAAAGATGTCGTCTGAATTTACTACCTTCAATCCAGTTGCTTTTAGTAAACTTGAGGTTGCAATATAACTCTTTCCGCTTCCTGGTCCACCTGCCATGAATACGGCTTTAAAGATATGAGGATCATACAATCCTTCATCAATTGTTTTAATTATTTCATTAACTTGCATTGTAACCCTCCCATATGTATATCTTATATTTATCTTAAATTAAGTATCTATTATAACATTAAAACGTCTGACTGTCAATACTATATTGACTTAGATGAGACCATCTAATCCGTCATTCTGTCCTTGTAATGTGCCATCACCGAATGATGCTACTTTTTCTGGAATATCGTCTACTCGTGCTTCAATTATTGCCCAAACTCTTTTAGTGTTAACTAAATTTTCATTTGCCCTTTCAAATTTACGTTTTATAACTGGTTCTTGCTTTGTTTCCCACTTAATTTTCCAATTTTCTTCTAAACCTTTATTAACTTTACCATCTGAAGTCGTGTATGACCAGCCTCTTTTGACTCTATCATCAAATAGTCTCTTACCAAAGGCTCTGGTGTTATTTCCTAATTGAGTATATAGGTCGTTAATTCTGTGCCACTCCGCCTCTTTGCCTATCCAGTTACCAACTACAATCTTTTTAAATATATCTTGTAATAAAGTGCCTCTAGATTGCTTATACGC
>Ga0209071_1001131_pt1 | contig 11318 bp, 10 predicted proteins | sample CoawatmetaG10DNA_2_FD_187513 | JGI IMG/M metagenome (GOLD analysis project Ga0209071, IMG submission 187513) | Marine microbial communities from the West Antarctic Peninsula - Coastal water metaG108-DNA (SPAdes) (version 2) | ecosystem: Environmental > Aquatic > Marine > Coastal ... | reverse complement strand
TACTGCGTCTTAAGGCGTGGGAGAGTAGGTCACCGCCAAGCTTAATAAGGAACATCATGATTTTCTCTCTTTATGATCTCTAAAGTTAGTCTTTTTAGACAATACCTGTCGCGGGATGGAGCAGCCCGGTAGCTCGTCAGGCTCATAACCTGAAGGTCGTAGGTTCAAATCCTACTCCCGCAACCAAGTAAAAGCACGCTAACTCAATACGTTAGCGTTTTTTGCGTTTTAGGGCCTAGTTTTAATATAATATAATTGCCGCGTTCATTGCCGCTTTTTAACATTGGCTTGATCAGGCCACTGGAGCAGTACTTATTATGCAGAAAGGTGGATCCCTAGGGCAGGGGTTACTGCGCCCGATCCAAACAGTTGAAACACGCAAGGCTTACCCCGGACCCCCCTATCCTAGGGCCCCGCGCCTCGGACCACGGCCCTATAGTATTAGCCTTGTAAATTCATTTGGGGGTAATTTCGTTCAGGGTCCTATGCCATGGATCATTCATCCCACAGCGTGGCACCCCGCGCAGCGCACTAAGGTCCGGGGTTGCTTGATCCAATCCTCAACTGTCAGACTCCGGATCACGGGCACTGCGTCTTGGACACTGGGTGATGATCCCCAAACAGCGCTGACGTCTGAAGAAATCCAAATTATTCCAGTTCCATCAGAGAAAGAAAGTACATTGTTCAAAGCGGTGTCATGACAGGCGTCGCGCTGACTGGATCGCTGTATATTATGGCACTCAGCCCATAGACATCGTTAACCAACGATGCATTTATGACATCTTGTGGCGTGCCACTTGCACAAATTATTCCTTGGGCCATCACAATAAGAGTGTCGGCATAACGCGCGGCCTGCGCGATATCATGCAAAACCACAACACATGTCTTGCCTTGGCGCGTCAGGTCTTTGAGCAGATCAAGGGTTTCAAACTGGAACCGAATATCAAGAAATGATGTTGGTTCGTCCAACAGCAGATATGGCGTATCTTGTGCAATACCCATTGCGATAAAAGCGCGTTGCCGTTGCCCGCCAGAAAGCTCTGACAATTTGCGATGCCGTAGGTCTGTGATGTCAGCCATTGCCATCGCCTGCTCAACGAGCAGGTCGTCGTTTTTACTGCGCATCCCAAACATATTTTGATGTGGCGCACGGCCATAATGCACTAGTTCTTCCACCAAAATGGCTGGTGGCACGACAGGGTTTTGAGATAGCAATGTGACGGTTTTGGCCAGGGTTTTGCGTGGGGTTTTACTAATGTCGCATGCCCCGATCACGATGTCCCCACGATAGGGTAGAATACCTGCTATCATACTTAGCAAAGTTGATTTGCCGCAACCATTTGGGCCAATCAACGCGGTCAGCTGACCCTGCGCAATTCGCGTCGTCACTGGTCCTAGCTGGAAATCGCGATGGCCCCCTTGCACATCCATTAGAGTAATACTCATATCCGTTCTTTCCTCTCTGCGCCTATCATAATCATAACAAAAAATGGTGCACCAAAGATTGCAGTGAGAATCCCTGCCGAAATCTCAATCGGTGGTGCAAGCGCGCGACCAGCAGCGTCGGCAAGTACCACCAGCAGCATGCCAACCAGCATCGCACAGGGTAATAATCGTGCATGTCCGCCACCCAGTATCGTTCGCGCAATATGCGGTGCCATCAAGCCAACAAAACCAAGCACCCCAACCATGCTCACTGAAAGTGCGGCCAACAGCACAGCGAGAACGATCAGCAGTAAACGTGACATGCGTACATTCACACCCAACCCACTCGCGGTAAGTGTTCCCAATCGAAGCAAATCAAGCCGGTAGAACAGACCCAATGCGATGCCCATGCAGATCACCAACCACGGCCAGATAAGTGCCAGATGGCCCCAACCTCGCGCCCAAAGCGAACCTGTTAACCAGATCAGCGGCGCCGAGAATGTTGCATCAGTAGTTGTGACCAATATGAAATCCACGCCAGCGTCACAAATGAACCCAACCGCGATCCCGACCAACACCAGTCGGGTAGGGGACGCCCCGCGCAACTCAGCACCCACATAGACGATCGCGGCAGCCAAGATGCCACCGACAACCGCCGCCACAGGCAGGTAGCGTTGCGAGACGCCCGGCAAAAGCAACACCATAAGACAGACACCCAAAGCGGCACCCGAGTTGATGCCGATGATCTTGGGGCTGGCCAGTGGATTGCGCAACAAGGCCTGAACAATCGCACCTGAAAGCGCCAGCGACGCCCCAGTCAGTAACGCAAGCAATGTGCGGGGCAGGCGGGATCTAAGGATAATGTAATCCTGTTTTGGACCATCCAGATCAAAAAGCGTATTCGCAATAACAGACCACGGGATTGCTACAGCGCCCGCCGACAGCGACCAGACCGTGGTGATACACACGCAGCTTATCAACACTCCAAAGACGCGTGTATCGCGTGTCATTCGATGTCCTTGGCAAATAAGGCCTGATACAGAAAACATGGCACACCAATCATCGCGACAATCACGCCGATGGGTGTCTCAATCGGGGCGGTAAGCCACTTTGACACCGCATCAGCTGCCATCATCAAAACCGCACCCACCATCGCCACAACAAAGACCAAGCGTCGATAATCAACGCCAAAAATCATGCGACAGACATGTGGCACCACCAAGCCAACAAAGGCGATCGGACCAGCCACAGCAACGCTTGTTCCCGTTAAAATCGCGGAGATCACAGCACCAATCAAAAGCGTCAGGCGTGGATCTGACCCCAGGCCTGCGCTTGATGCCTCGCCCAAGGCCATCAGGTTTAACCGCTGCGTAATAAGTGCTGTGGCGATCAATCCGCCCGCGCTCCAACCGGCAATTGTATGAACATCAACCCAACGCATGTCAGTGATATTTCCGACAGTCCAGCGTAACACCTCACGGGCCAGATTATCCTCGAGCGTGAACGTGAACCGCACCATCGCATAGGAAAACGCGCCAACTGCCACGCCCCCCAACACGAGCCGTAACCCATCAATGCGCCCCTTCAATCCGCCAGCAATTGTAAACGTTACTACCCCCGCCGTGAAAGCGCCAATGATTGCTAGCGTTTTCAGGCCGACCAACGCGGCATACGCCGGAAATACCAATCCGATTACCAACCCAAATGCGGCACCCTGATTGATTCCGAGGATGGCGGGCGAGGCAAGCGGGTTGCGCGTGATGGCCTGCAAAATCAAGCCCGCCAGCCCTAGGTTGACGCCAACACACATTGCCACAACCGTCCGCGGTAGACGAATATCCCACATCACGGAGGCGGCGAGGCTATCCGCGGCGAACAGATCCATGAACACAACGTCGTCCCGACCACCGGTTGTGATCGAGGCGTATGCACAAAGAGTAGATGCTAAAATGAAAAGTGGTACGAAGGGCCTTATGACAGTCCTTCGTACCAATCGCTCGGTCTTCAGTTTGACTTGGAGGTCTGTGACATGATGTCGAGGATATCTTGCCCGGTTAGTTCTGCTGCCAGCAAGCCACGCAGGCGCGACCAGTTATGTGCTGTGACTTCATATACGTTGCCGGCACTGACAGATTTGAGCCCATCATATAGCGCCTCACCTGCCAATCCATCGGTAAACGCAGGATCCGAGTATTTGCCAAGGATAAGGATATCGGGATCAACGACTGACAATTGCTCAAGGGTCGTTGCCACATAATTCGTTTCATAGATGCCGCCCTCGGACGGGGTCATGGACGACGAAAAGCCGAACACCTCAAGTAGTGATCCGTTGTAAGACAATGGGCTGTGTAGCCAGAGACCATTAGAATTCGTAACGCCAAATTGCGCCGTAACACCCTCTGATGCTTCAGAAATTTGCGCCACATAATCATCCATCGTCGCTTTGTGCGCAGCGACGCGAGCGATGGCTTCATCCTCGAGACCCAGTGCTGCGCCAATAACAACCATCTGTTCAAGTGCATCATGATAATCGCCACCGAGGCTATCCAAGACGATCGTGGGCGCGATTTCACTTAGCACAGCATAGACCGCCTCGTGCCGCGTCTTATCTGCAATGATCAAATCAGGTTGAAGCGATGCGATCACCTCAAGGCTGGGTGTTTTGCGCGTACCAACCGACTTCCACTCCGTTCCGATCACGTCAGTATAAGCCGCGATAACATTTTCGGGCTTATTATCATCTGCAATGCCAACAGGGGAAACACCCAACGACGCCAGAGCATCGACATAACTAAATTCCAGCAAAACAATACGCGAAGGGTTGTCAGGTACGGTTGTCACTCCCAATTCGTGAGTAATATCTTCGGCCCAGGCCGCAGTCGCGCTCACAACAGCAAGGCTTGCGATTGTGGTAAGGAAGGTTCTTCTGAATTTCATGTTGTCCACCTGTTTAACTAAAAGGAAAGTGGCTTGTCCAGCAACAAGGCAGAATGGCTGATGTTTATTTATTTAATCTTAGTGTTTTTGTCAAGTATAGTTTTTCTGGGGCCAAGACCGTGGACCAAGACACGCATACCTAGCCACACCGCTTAGAATGGGGTATAATAAAACCCCATAGCTGGTGGAGATTTTAGCATGGTAAACAGCAACCTTGAAAAGGGTATCCCTTGGCAATGGCCGGCCTTTACTGTTTCTGTAATCCGAATTGTGAAAAATGCTCACAATGTGGTTTAATTTTTGCAAAAACTATTTAAATAAATAAATTGGGCTGGACCAAGCTTGATAACCGTCTTCAGTTGTTACACAAATCCAGATTTGATTGTCGCCTTCAGCGTCTAGTTCGATAGTCTTGCTTACTGTCATCTCTCGACGAAGTGGCTCTGTGGGCAATCTGAATACTCGTATTTGTCGGTTAAGTCCTCCTGCATCGAATATTTGGTCATTTATGCCAATCGTCTCAACATCCAGCTGCATTCCACCGTGATTTGTATCTATTTTGAGGTTACCTGCTTCACCTGACACCCAAGCATCGAAGCCCATGAAATTACCAGTTGTTACTGCCTTCCAGATCACAGTGTCAGAACCGCGTTGTTCAAATAATTGATCTGGGTTCCATTGGTTAATTGTAGCAAAATCAGAAATTGAGACACCCTCAAATTGTGCATGACCAACCCATTCTGTGTTGCGTCCTCGCCCCCGGTACTCAGCACCACTCCACAATACACGTATTCGGTTACCCAAGTCGTCGGTTGAATATGGCCTGATTGTTTCAAGCACCCGAGCACCGTTCCGGACTTCTATGCGTTCAATGCCAGCGTGTGCGCATACTGTTGCTGAGAACTCCGCTGTTGCAGAGTTAGTTTGGACAATATCGCCCATAACTGCGGTGTTGGTCTGAGCAGAGGGGGTATTAGGCGCTCCTTTAGGGTTACGCTGAAATAGTTTTCCTGGCTCGGGTAAAGTGATATTGAGGTCGAGGTGCATTCGGCAGCCGGTTGTCCCGTAGTGGTGGCGACGACGTTGCGCCTCAAAGATGTGATCACGATCATTGTGATTTGTTAGAAAGCAAGTGAGTCCACCATAAGCACCAAAGACAGAATCACCAGGATAACTCGCGCCGGGGCGGCCTTTGTGACCATCACTATTGCACACAACACCAACACGACGGCCAAGTTTAAATCCATCGGTAAGAATCCATTCGAATGTGCCCCAGGCAGAGTGTATTTCGACGGCGGTTTCAATGCTGGTATCATGATCATAGTGAATATTGGCATAACGGCCACCAACATGTGCGTACATCACAACATCTTCTCCTGCGTCGTGAAATGCCTTGTAAAGATCGGTCAATGTGTGCGCGTCAGTGTCTATTTCTGAACGGTCTTCCATAAGGGCATGTGAACAGCGACGGATCGTTCTGCCTTCGTTGCGAAAAAATACATTGTGATCTCCACCCACGGCGGTGTTACCAGACCATTCATATCCTGGAAACACCGTGAAGCGGCCGGGTTCATCATATTGTGCGGTCAAGGTATTCAGATGTTCCCAGAATTGTGAGGTAACCTGGAAGTCATTGGCCTGATGGCTGGTGACATCTAAAAAGGACTTGTTACGCGCAAAATCCAGATAGCTCTCGATTGTATTAGTGCCAACCGTTTCGCCAGTTTGACCGTGCAGATCTCCCCAAAAGCTTGCTATCTCACTCTCTTTGACAGCTAGGGGACCAGCTTCGGCAACTTGGGTGCCGTCTATTTCGACCGCTATGCGCAAAACACCTGGTTCTAGGACCCGCAGATTGTCGAGCGTCATGGCGCGATCTTGGGGCATATAATCAAACTCTGTGGGCAAACCCTCAACAGGGAGCGAGGTTCGAAAGGTGAGTTTTTCATTCACTTGTGGGGTGGGGTTGCCCCATTTATCCTCTGCTTTTAAGCCTAGATGGAATATTTCGCCTGGGCGTCGCAAGCTGGGCAGAATTGCATGCCAGCTTACAGGTGGGCCTGCAACAATTGGAATAGACAGTTGCGTGTCTGGGAGTTCTACAAAGTTTCCCGTCGCCTGTACATCGGCCGTTATCCGAAAATCTCGGCCCCCTTCGACGAAGGTTTGGGCCAGCATTCCGGGGCATCCGCCAGATGTATCACCAAAAACGACAGTTATTACATCACCCTCTTTCAGGTAGCCACCCCGTTGGTAAACTGTCAGGGATTCATTCCATGGACGTTGGCCAACCAGTTTTGAAAACTCTAGAATGAGGTTGCCTTCGCCATTACTGGCGGCTGTCACGTAGTTTTCTGCCGTAGGGTCCTGCATTTGTGGGCGACCAGAATCGCTGACCATACGCCAATTAATTCGGATGGCACCAGTGTCGTCTAATCCCAGTTTTCCAACGGTGTATGTAAGAGTGGTGGTGTGGAAGCTTCGTGTTTCAACCGGGCTGACAGAAGAAAGCTTGGCGTAACCATAAATGGAGCGGTCGTATCCCGGAAAAACAGATGGGCCGTTATCTCCAACAAGGTGGCGCGGCACTGCACCAAATGGGCTTTGTTGTTTCATGGTTCCAACCTTTCGTTTGTCTGCAGACTGGACATCGATATCAAAACTATATAGTTTTGTAAATGAAGAGAGTGAATATCTAATCATTTTCTCGTCAAACAGATTAAATAAAGGGAGTAGTGTAATGAGAAAGAACATCCGAAATTGTATTACGGCTGCATTAGGTGGCATAGTGATAGCCGCTGGTCTGGCGGTAAGTCCTGCAATGGCTGAATATCCAGAAAAACCTATCACCTTGGTGATCCCGTATAAAGCTGGCGGTAGTACTGAGACGATGGCACGAGTATTCTCGATTGCCCTTGGAAGTGCGTTGGGTCAAAAAGTTATTGTTAAGACAAAACCAGGAGCAGGTGGCGCAATCGGAGCTACTGACGTAGCCAATGCAGCTGCCGACGGGTACACATTACTGTTTGCAGCCGCCTCTACCTTGCTCTGGCCACCCCTTACGCAGGATGTTGAGTATACTGTAGATAGCTTTGCTTATGTGGGTAAAATTACGGACTATCAGCAAGCAATTGTTGCTAGAGCTGATGCACCTTTCAACACGATGGAAGAATTGCTTGAATATGCCAAAACACATTCTCTGAACTATGCAGATCAAAGTTCATTATCGCGAAAATTTATCAACTTTATTGGGTCAGAGGAAGGTGTTGAATGGACTGGAATTCCAACTAAAGGCGGTGGTGAGATGGTGCCATTTCTTCTAGGCGGCAAGATTGATTTCGCTTGGAGTGGTGGCATCCACAATCGATACGGTGACAAGATGAAAGTTCTAGCGTCAATGAACAGCGGTGCTTTGCTTGCATCGCCTAACGTGGCATCAGTCTCTGAAAAGTATAATGTATCAATGCCAAGCCAAGCAGTTATTGTTGTACCAGCTGGGACACCTACGGATATCATCGCCAGCATTGAAGCTGCGATGGAAACAGCATCCAAAGACAGTGATTTTGTTGACCTGGTTACAAATAAGTTACAGTTTCCAGTATCATTCCTTGGTTCGAATGCTCTTACCAAAGATATTGGGATAACCATCGATGGTCTAAAGCTGGTTATTGAAAAAACCAAGTAGTTGCATTCCATGTCTGATGGAAAACCTGAAGACAGGGTAACTGCTTCCCCAAAAATCGATATTGTCGTTAGTATTTTTCTAGCGACAGTATCGATTTGGCTACTAATCGTAACTATCCCTAAAAACATTGGCCAAGCAGCAGGTAAGAACGATATATCGCCATCGCTGTTTCCAACTTTGGCTGCATGGTTTTTACTCGGCTTGTCACTATTGCTTATCGCAGTGCATGTTGCCAAGTTGCGTGCGCAAGGTGGCAATGGGTCTGGTCGAAACAGTGGTTGGATTGTTACGGAATTTATTATCTGGATGCTAACTGCAACTTTATTGTACTTCGGACTGCAAACAATTGGTTTTTTGGTGGTGGCTGCAGTTACCATCGCACTGGGCGCATTGGCTGCTGGGTATCGAAATTATTGGATGATTGGCAGTCTTGCAGTGGTTATCCCACTGATTATGTCTCAAACTGCCTGGTTGGTATTTCAGGTCCAACTCCCCTGATGTCGGTAAAGAGCGAGGATAAACAATGCTAGACCAACTTTTTACAGGATTTGGTGATGCCTTTACCCTAATCAACTTGGTATATATCGCTGTAGGTATAACACTTGGAATAGTTATAGGCGCCATTCCTGGTTTGGGTAGCGTGACCGCATTAGCCGTTCTGATACCTGTCAGCTATTATATGCCGCCTTTGTCTGCGATTGCATTTTTGGTGGGCGTCAACAAAGGGGGTACCTCGGGAGGAGCAATACCCGCAATACTTCTCAACAGTCCGGGTACGCCCGAAGCCGCAGCAAGTGCGCTTGATGGTCACCCTATGGCCAAACGAGGTGAAGCTGAACGCGCGATGAAGTTTGCACTTTATTCGTCTGTGACGGGTGACACGATCTCTGATGTGATGCTAATCTTTCTGGTGGTTCCTGTGGCCGCAGTGGCGCTGCAGTTTGGACCACTTGAATTTACCTCTGTTTTGATTTTTGCATTTGCACTCTTGGCCGGTATTTCTGGTGGGTCTTTGATTAAGGGATTGATTGCTATCGTTATCGGAGTTTTCCTTTCGACAATCGGTCTTGATCCTATGGACAGTTCAGCGCGAATGACATTCGGAACTGTATATTTGTTTGATGGTCTACCGCTTGTTGCCGTTGCTATTGGATCATTAGCCCTTGCGGCGGTGATTGAGCAGCTATTTGACCTGTGGCGCGCCGGAGGCGAGGTAGAGTCTGAGGGCAATGCGAATATGGTGTCATCGAATTCGAAGCTACCCTTTAGAGAGTTTTTCAGCCACTGGCGTACGATCGTTCGAAGTGCTCTCATAGGATCAGGTATTGGGATGTTACCTGGATTGGGTGTTACGCTTGCGGCGTTCCTCAGCTACGGAGCTGCACGTAATGCGTCAAAAACACCCGAAAACTTCGGTAAGGGCGATCCCGATGGGATCATTGCAACAGAGGCGGCAAACAGTGCTGTTGTTGGTGCCAACCTTGTTCCAACAATCGCATTAGGCATTCCAGGCAATATTGCGGCAGCACTTCTCATCAGTGCATTTATCATTCATGGGATTGTTCCAGGCCCTTTTATGCTGACCATGCACGGTGAAATTATTTATGCGCTTTTTGCCAGTATGATCATGGCCAATTTTGTCCATCTCGTGATTGGTCGAGCCGGAATTCCAGTATGGGCAAAGATCGCCAAAGCACCACGAGGCCTTATTTTACCTGCAGTCATCGTTATGTGCATTGTCGGCGTCTATCTGCCCGGGCAGTCAATGTTTGATGTTGGAATAATGCTTGCATTTGGAGGAGTAGGATTGGTGATGCGTCGCACTGGGTTTTCGGTCGTTTGCCTTGTGATTGGCTTTATTCTTGGCGGTATGTTTGAAACCTCGCTGCGACAATCCCTATTATTGTACAAATCAGACTTTAGTGCCATTATTGAAAGTCCGATCGCTATTATATTCCTGGCGTTAACCGGAATCCTGCTGTTTAGGGCTGGTTGGCGAGAGTTAAGAGGTGCTATCGGTTGAAATCACTAACAAACAAAACAGTTCCTAGTTTTTACGAAGACTTGGAAATCGAATTTCAGGCATTAATTATTTCACGGAATTGCACCAAACGAACTGCAGTTCGTTTGGCCATTTCTAATAGTATTAAGATTGGTGCCTTGCAACCTGGTGATTATCTTCCTTCAGAAAAGGTTTTGGCGGAAGTTCTGAATGTTAGTCTTGGTACCGTTCAAGTCGCGTTGGGGCAATTGCAAGATACTGGACTTGTTCAGCGCCGTCGTGGGGATGGGACGCGTGTATCAGATACCGAACCACTTAGAGATAACATTTGGCATTTCAGGTTTCTATCGCGTGGTAGCAATACCCCCCTTCGAATAGTGGATTCCAAGCTGATGATGAACAGGGTATCGAACGCAGGGCATTTGTCCAAGTTCTTTGGAGATCAAACATTCTATTTTTGTCTTACTCGAAAAATTCACATGCAGGATGGCACTAGAGCGACTGCGCAAATGTACATCCCTGGTAGTCTTTCAAATGATTTAGATAAAGTCGACGTTAGTGAGCTTGAGATGGTCAACGTCAGACCGTTTCTGGAAACATATCTGAACCTAAAAATTAATCGGCATACCACCAGAGTTTCAGTTGTCACTCTAGATAAAGCTGAGATGATGGGTTTAGACTTATTAGCTCAGCAACCACACTACGAGATAAGTGCAATAGCTTTTACTGGTGCAAAGACACCTGTCTACTACCAACAAATTTTTATTTCCGTTGGTGATTGCGATTTAGAGTTTTGAGGCGGTTTACTCTATAAAAATAAGGTTGAATATTATCAGCATTTAGTTCTGCCAAGGCTTAATCCTACTCCTAGGGCAAGTTAAAATTAAGACCCTGATTTGCATAGCTTTTATTTTTAAATGCCGAGCATAAAGGTTACTTTATTTACTGCAAAAACTGAAACATTTGTAGAATTTTGTTGAAGGTGTAGTTAGTTAAAATCTTCCATAGGATGTAATTAATTACTTTTTTAGGTAGTGTTTTTATCATAAAGAAAACCTCTAAAAGTGCGCACTATTTTATTATAAATGAATTTGGAAACTAGATCTCTGCTAGGTTGCCTATGCGAGGCCTGAGGATTTTTAGAATTCTCAGACCTAATAACTTAGAATTGTTCTAAAGTACTTGACCTGGTCGCTGAGCTTTTCTAGTATTTCTTGAAGGTCGATAACATCCTACCCACGATTAGTAGATTTAATAAAAGGAACGGAG
>Ga0209071_1001124_pt1 | contig 11381 bp, 10 predicted proteins | sample CoawatmetaG10DNA_2_FD_187513 | JGI IMG/M metagenome (GOLD analysis project Ga0209071, IMG submission 187513) | Marine microbial communities from the West Antarctic Peninsula - Coastal water metaG108-DNA (SPAdes) (version 2) | ecosystem: Environmental > Aquatic > Marine > Coastal ... | reverse complement strand
TGGCCGAACACCTTCACAAGAGTTTGGAGGAAATCATGGTCTTATCCACCGACGAAATAATGCTTTGGGCAAAATACCTGGAATTGAAAAATGGCAAATAAAGACATAAAAATACAAATCAAAGCGGTCAATAAAACCCGCCGTGCTTTTATGGCTGTTACTGCCGGTCTTGGTGGTATTGCCAAAGCCGCCTTTTCCATGAAAACCGCCATTGGATTGGCAGCCGGTGCCCTGGGGATCGGTTTTTTAATTAAACGCTCGATGGATGCAACGGACGAACTGGCCAAAACAGCCAGGGCGATTGGTTTATCAGTCACAGAGTTACAGCGGTTCCAATATGCCGCTGAACTAGGCGGCGTGGAAAGCAAGGCGCTGAACAAAGCCATGCAAAAACTGGCCATTAATATATCCGATGTGGCCGGCGGTACGGGTGAAGCCAAAGACGCGTTTGAGCGGTACGGCATATCAGCCAAAAATGCCGATGGTTCGACCCGGAGTGTTTCCGATGTGATGGGCCAGGCGGCAACCGCCCTGGAAGGAATGACGAATAAAACCGACCGGGCATCATTTGTATATGACCTATTTGGAGCCAGGGGTGCCAAGGTTATTAACATGCTCCAAGACGGAAAGGCCGCCATGGAAGCGATGAAAGCCGAGGCCGATAGATTGGGCCTAGTAATGTCGGGCGCGCTTATACAAGGCGTTGAGGACGCTAACGACGCCATTTTGCGTTTAACGTCATACCTGGGCAACGTCTTTAACCGGGTGGTCGCTTCCCTGGCTCCAATAATCACCGAAGCGACCGACGCTTTGCGTAATTTTGTCGAGATGAAAATTAATGATTCTGGTGGTATCGCTCAGTTTTCGCGCGACATTGCGGTAAATATTGTTTCGGCCACCAAGGCGATTGTTTCATCTTTTGCAGCGATCAGTAATTCAATTATCGGCCTATCCAATAAACTTGGCGGTGTTTCGCACGCGTATGAAAAAATGTTTGGCGATAAAAAAACCACATCAAAAGTTTTAGACGAAATAAAAGATTATGACGATTTAATTTTAGACGCCACTAGGAATTTAAAATTATTTGAAGGCTCTACATTAACAAGTGCAAAAAAAACCATTTTGGGTTATCAGATGCAAAAAGAAGCACTGCAAGAATTAATTGACACTGGCCAAACTCTTGGCGCCCCTACAGATATTGAACTGTTTAACGTAAAGCCCACCATGAAGTCGCTGGACCAGTTAGAAGCCAAGCTATTAAAAATCACTACTGACAATGTGAGTGGTGATGTGACCACAACCGAAACAACCTTGGTCGATGTGACCGGGCCAACCGGCACCGAAAGATTTGCACGCGAGTACGAATTTCAATTGGACCATGACCGACGAATGCTTGAGTTAAACAGGAATCGTTTGGACGCTGAAAATGCAGATAAAAGCGCAGCGTATGGAGTAGCTTTTGAGATGCAAAGGAAATCGTCACGAATGCTGGAAAACTCACGCAGAAAAGATTTTGGTGATGTAGAGGATGAGGGAAGAAAAACATTAAGCGCATTGGGGAGCCATTACAAGGCGGCATTCGCATTAAACAAGGCTTTTGCAATAAAAGACGCATTGGTGAATACATATAAAGGTATTTCCGCAGCTTTAGCTTCTGCCCCATATCCTTTAAATATTGCTCTTGCCGCAGCAGCAGCATTGCAAGGTTATGCCCAAGTAAAGGCCATTCGCTCCACTCAATTCCGGGCAAATGGTGGACCTGTTAGTGCAAATTCTTCCCCATACATTGTGGGTGAGCAAGGTAGGGAGCTTTTTGTTCCTAATACCGCTGGCACTATTGTTCCCAATGACCAAATGGGTGGGGGCAATTTCACCATCAATATTTCGGCAAATGACACCGCCGGCTTTGATGAATTATTGACCAAACGGCGTGGCACGTTAATGAACATAATTAATCAGTCACTAAATGAGCGCGGGAGGCCGGCACTAGCATGAGTTATCCAACCAGCCCAAAGTTTAACGCTATAAATCTACAATCGGAAAGCCCGACTTTATTTTCTGAGACAGTCAGCGGCCGGATGCAAAGCCGCAAGATTGGTGGCCAAAAGTGGACGTTCACCGCAACGTATCCACCATTAACCAGAAGCGAATTTAACCCGGTTTTTGCTTATGTCGTGGCCCTAGAAGGTCGCCATGGTGTGTTTACAGTAACACCGACAGAAATAAGCACCAGCAGCGGCAACCCCAGTGGCACGGTGACGTGCGCGGCGGCAGCCCTGGGCGCTAAGTCGGTGACAATTGCGGGGCTTACAGGTGCCCTAAAAGCCGGTGACGTGGTTAAATTCTCAGGCCATAACAAAGTGTATATGTTGACCGCCGACCGCTCTGGCAATGGTGTAATGGCCTTTACGCCAGCATTAATAACAGCCGTCACAACGTCGCATACAGTCACTTATTCAAACGTGCCATTTACGGTTCGCCTGGCGAATGATGTGCAGGGTTATAAACTGGGCGCCGGTAATTTCTTTAAATACGAAGTCGACTTTGTGGAGGCTTTGTCTTGAGCAGACCCATAAATTCCGCGACCATTGCCGAACTAGCAAAAGACAGTTTTATAATGGCGCACCTGGTAAAGATCGACTTTGAAACCGCTGTTTTTTTAACCGAGTGTCCACAAAATTTGGTTTATTCTGGCGATACCTACAACAGCAGCAGCGCATTAAAAGGCATATCTAGCGTCACCGAAACGTCGGAAGTTCAAGTGGGAGCGGTTAGTGTTACTTTATCGGGTGTCAGTCAAGAATATATTAGCATTTTATTAAGCCAAAAATATATTGATCGCCAGATAACGGTTAACCGGGTTTTATTAAGTGACAGTTATTCGATCATTGGTGCGCCGATTACCATTTATGATGGCAGAATTCAAAGTTTTTCAATTTCAGATAATGACGATACTAGCACCATCGTGATTTCGGCATCATCTCATTGGGCAGATTTTGACAAAAAAGCCGGACGCAGAACTAATCACAACAGCCAGCAAATTTACTTCCCTGGTGATCTAGGCTTTGAGTTTGCACCCAACACCGTAAAAGATTTGAAATGGGGTCGCGCATAATGGGTTGGTTTAGCGATTTTTTCAGTGACCCGATAGGCACAACGATTGGCACAATTGGCCAAATCGGACAATCCATTATCGACGTGACAGTCGATGTAATTGGCGACGTAGTTTCATGGTTTGTTGAAATACCAGAATTTGACGACCAGGCAAATGCAGCCGCACAATATGAAGGGGTTTTGGTTAATAAGCAGTCAAATGTTGCGACAATTCCCGTGATTTATGGCCAGCGAAAAGTGGGCGGCACTAGGGTATTTATTGCTAGCAGCGGCTCAGATAATATTTATTTATACATGGTCCTGGCGTTAAGCGAGGGAGAAATCCATTCCATTGGTGATGTGTATATAAATGATATTTTAAGCACGGATTCTAAATATTCTGGCTTACTCACGATTAACAAATACACTGGGACAGATGGCCAGGCGGCAGATGCTACCCTGGTTAATGCAAACATTGGCTGGACCAGCGCGCACAAATTAAGTGGTGTTGCTTATTTGGCCATACGCTTCAAATGGGACCAGGACGCCTTTGGCAGTATTCCAACAGTTCATGCAGTGGTGCAGGGTAAAAAGGTTTACGACAGCCGTACCAGCGCTACAGCGACCGTGGCCAACAGTTCAAACCCGGCATTGTGTTTGCGTGATTATTTGACCAATTCACGATATGGCAAAGGGTTGGCAGCATCATTTATTGACGCTACTTTATTTAATACAGCAGCTAACAAATGCGACGCCCTGGTGACATCTTATACTGGCAGTTCAAACCAAAAGATTTTCACTTGTAACGCAGTTATAAATACTGGCCAAAGCCTAATTAATAACGTCAAAGTTATTTTATCCTCCATGCGCGGCATTATGCCCTATAGCCAGGGCAAATATGGATTGGTTATTGAGGACCAGGGAAGCGCCACATTTGCGTTTAATGAGTCGCACATTATCGGCGGCATATCAATTCGCAGCGAATCCAAAAAGACGAAGTTTAACCGAATTGTTGCAACCTTCCCGGACCCATCGGCGAACTGGCAGCTAAACCAAATCGAGTACCCCATTGCAGGAAGTGCAGAAGAAACCGAATATTTGTTAGAAGATGGTGGCGTCGAGTTGGTCAAAAATATGGACCTTCCATGCACGACCAATATTTACAGCGCCCAGGACATTGCCAGCATTGCATTGAAGCGTTCAAGAAATGCGTTAATGGTGACGTTTAATGCCACAAGCGAGGCGTTAAATGCGTCGGTAGCAGACATTGTAAGCGTCACCCATTCGACGCCAGGGTGGACCGCAAAGCCGTTTAGGGTCCAAAAATTAACGCTTAATTCAGACGGCACGGTGGCCATATCATTGGTAGAACACCAAGATTCGATTTATCCTTGGTCTGTTAAAACGGAAGCGGATAATATCCCGGACACTAATTTACCAGACCCGTTTTTGGTTGGTGTGCCAGGGATGCCAACGGTCAGCGAATCGCTTTACATTACTAAAAACGGCGCCGGTGTAAAAGCCAAAGTCGAGTTAAATTGGACCGCTGCAAATGACGCATTTGTTAACCAATATGAAATCCAATACAAAGAATATGGCGCCACAATATACCTACATGGTGGAACAGTATCCGATACCGATGTGGAAATATTAGACATTGCCCCAAAAAAATACTATTTCAGAATAAGGGCAATTAACGCCCTGGGCGCAAAAAGTGATTGGGTGCAAACGGCACTAATCGAAATATTTGGCCTTGCGGCAAAGCCAAACGCGTTAACCAATTTTTCAGCCCAAAACGTGTCAAGTCTAACCATTTTAACGTGGGACCAATCCCCAGACATTGATGTGAGAATCGGCGGTTATATTGAGGTTCGACATTCAAGTTTATTATCAAATGCTGGCTGGTCCAATAGTGTGTCGGTGGGTAATTCAATATTGAATGGCACGGCCACAGTGGCCGTTTTACCCTTCCAGGCAGGGACGTATATAGTTCGCGCCACAGATTCAAGCGGTATTCAATCGGATATTACATCGGTTACTACCCTGGGCGATACGGTCCAGGCGTTCAGTTCTGTTGGTATTGTCCAGGCGCAACCTAACTTCCCTGGCTCTTTTGACGATGTGATAAAACTAGGCAGCATTATCAAACTAGAGGGTCAAAATAACATTGATTCTTGGGCCGATATTGACAGTGTGGTTTTGTTTGACATTGGCGACGCGGGAATTGATTTAAACGGGACCTACACATTTGCGTCGGGCATTGATGCCGGCGCAGTTAAACGCCAGCAATTAAAACGTCATATAAAATCAATTGTTACTCAACCGCTGGATTTAGTGGATAGCCGGTCGGTCAGTATTGACAGTTGGGCTGATTGGGATGGCACAAATACCGCGAACGGCGATTGCAAAGTTTATGTTCGCCACACAGTCGACAACCCGGCATCAAACCCCACCTGGTCAGCGTGGGAATTGTTGAACGTCAATGAGTACAACAAAAGAGCATTCCAATTTAAAGCAGTGTTGAGCGTTAACGATTCAGCATACAACATCGAAATTTCAGAATTATCTGTTACAGCCCAGGAGATTGCATAATGTCTAATGCAGATTATGTTTTAGCGAATCAAAGCGGCGCGGCTTTTCGCGCTGAATTAAACACCATTTTGGGTGCAATATCGAGTAACAACAGTTCATCATCTGAGCCAAGCGACAAGTTTGCCCACATGTGGTGGGTTGATACAACGGCCAATTTGCTCAAACAACGTAATGCGGCAAACAATGCCTGGATAACGATTGGCAGTTTGGCAGCGGATAACCTGGGTCATGCAACATTGTCAGCGGCACAAACATTTACCGCCGGGCAGCGTGGACAAATAACAGCCTTGACCGATGCAACCAGCATTGCGACAAACCTGGCATTGTCCAATAATTTTTCAGTCACCCTGGCTGGAAATAGGACCCTGGCAAATCCGACTAATATAGTGGCGGGGCAAAGTGGCTCGTTTTTTATCACCCAGGATGGCACCGGGTCGAGAACATTGGCGTATGGAACAAACTTTAAATTTGCTGGCGGCACCGCCCCGGTATTATCTACAGCGGCATCCTCAGTTGATCGCATTGATTACGTCGTGGCCAGTTCATCAATCATTCACGCAGTCGCAAGCCTGGACGTGAAATAATGAGCGTCTTAAATGAGAATCAATTACTAGGTGCTAGCGGTGCTGGCGGTGACTATGAGATTGAGCAGAGTCTTAGGTTTGATGATGGTCGTGGTTCATCATTAACTAGAACGCCAGCTAGTGCTTCTAATAGAAAAACTTTTACTATAAGTTTTTGGATGAAGCGTGGAGTAGGTGGGTTTGAAAATGTGATTAGGGCGTATAGCGCAGGAAATGATTACGATGCTATCCAGTTTACAAGTGGTAATCAAATTAGGTATTTTGGACATGAAGATGGTACAAATGTCACATGTACAACAAATGCTTTATACAGGGATTCTAGTTCTTGGTATCATTTTTTAATATCTGTTGATACTACTCAAAGCACCAGTTCTAATAGAATTAAAATATACGCTAATGGTGTTTTACAAACATTAAGCACAGCTACATACCCAAGCCAAAATGAAGATTTGAGATTTAATAGCGCAGTAGAGCATGAGTTTAGTGAAGGTTCATTAGACGCTTACCTAGCAGAATTTAACTTCATTGACGGACAAGCCTTAACACCTGATTCATTTGGTGAGACAGGCGATTATGGCGAATGGTTGCCTAGCAGGTACGCTGGCACATACGGAACCAATGGTTTCTATCTGCCCTTTGAGCAGGACTATTCTGTTGAAGGTTTTTCTACAGTGACCTATGAGGGAACGAGTACGTCACAGTATATAGGCGGGACAGGTTTTTCTCCAGATATGAGCTGGTTTAAAGTCAGAAGCACTGCGGGTAATCATCAACTATACGATACAGTCAGGGGTGCTTCTTCTAGGTTAGTGCCTAACGCGACTACTGCGGAATCAACAACCTCAAATGGTTTTGCGGGGTGGCAAGCAGATGGGTTTAGTTTAGATGGTGGCGGGGGAGGTGGTGACGCAAATACTAATGGCAGACAATACGTTGCATGGAACTGGGACATGGGAGGCACAACAGCCTCTAATACGTCTGGTACTATAAACTCTAGCGTTAGGGCTAACCAAGCATATGGGCAATCCATAGTCAGTTATTCTGGCACAGGTTCAAACGCCACAGTAGGGCATGGTCTGGCATCTGCGCCTGATATGGTTATATGCCGTCCCAGAAATTTAGCAACTCATTGGCGGGTTTGGCATGAAGGACTTACCAACGGGACATATACATTATTTTTAAATTCAACAGGCGCACAACAAGTACAATCAGACGCTTTTGGCTCTCTACCTACAAGTTCTGTTTTTTCTGTAGCTGCTGATCTTAACACTAACACTCAACCTTACATAGCCTACTGTTTTCACAGCGTCACAAACTATAGCTCGTTTGGTTCATACAGTGGAAATGGCAGCACCACAGGCCCAGTAGTCACCACAGGTTTCTCTCCCGCTTTCGTAATGATTAAGCGTACTGATGCGGTTGATAATTGGATCATTATGGACAATACACGCGACCCATATAACCCTGCGGATAAATGGTTGTATCCAAGTGGTAACTTTGAAGAATATGATGGAGCAACGCGCGAACTTGATTTTCTAGCTAATGGATTTCAGCCAAAAGCAGCCACTACTGAATTTAACGCCTCTGGCAGCACTTACATCTACGCAGCTTTTGCAGACACACGCGAGTACGCATACTGGTACGATCAATCTGGCAACAACAACGATTGGACTAGCGAAGGTGGATTAACTGAAAGTGATGTGATGCTTGACTCGCCTACGAATAACTTTTGTACGCTTAATCCATTGGATGAAGGAGGCAGTAATACTGTTTCTGAGGGAAATCTCCAGTACATTAAAAGTGGTTCTAACTTTGGGCCAATGCGCGGTACTTTAGGAGTAACTACAGGTAAGTGGTACTTTGAAGCTATGCGTAATTCTGACACAGATATATGTCAAGTAGGCGTATCTAACAACTATGACATAAGCCAGAATGGTGGTGATAATACTATGGCCAGCACAGGTGGTATAGGTGCTGCTTGGGATAGCCGAGGTTACTACTATAGGACAGGTGGTTCTGATAGTGGGAAAAATACTTTTGCAACAAATGAAATAGTTTCTGTTGCTTTTGATGCCGACACTGGGAAGATTTGGTGGCGCAAGAGTGGCGGTAGTTGGCAAGACAGTGGCAATCCAGAAACAGGTGCAAATCCAAGTTTTACTGCGTCTGGTTATTCGGAGTTAATGCCTTTTGTTAATGGTGAAGCTGGGGGCGGTTTAGTAGCCAACTTTGGTGCTGACTCATCTTTCGCAGGAACTAAAACCCCACAATCCAACTCAGATGCTAATGACATTGGGGACTTTTTTTACCCCGTCCCGTCTGGTTTCAAAGCACTATGCTCGGCTAATCTTGAGGCTCCTACTGTAGTGCCTAGTGAGCATTTTAATACTGTTCTTTATACGGGTACTGGTACTACTCAGAGTGTTGCGGGTGTAGGCTTCCAACCTGACTTTACTTGGTTGAAATCAAGAAGTGCGGCTGGTTCAAATAATGTATTTGATGTAGTCAGAGGCGCTCCATATAGATTATATACAAATGGAACTGGAGCGGAAGATTCTCCTAACCAGCTTACCTCTTTTGATTCAGATGGTTTTACCCTAGCTAGTGGTAACAATAATGGTGCAACCTACGTTGGCTGGAACTGGAAAGCTGGCGGCAGCGCATCATCTAACAGTAACGGCACAATCACTTCACAAGTGTCTGCTAACGTAGACGCTGGTTTTAGTGTTGTTAGTTATACGGGTAATGGATCAGCAGGGGCTACTATTGGACATGGGTTAGGTGGTGTTATCCCTGAGTTAGTTATTAATAAGCGAAGAACGTCTGCATCTGAATGGTGGATTGTCTATCATTCTTCTGTGTGTACTGGGGATGATAATTGGTTGGCTCTTAATACTACTGGAGCACTCAGAAGTGGTGGCGAAAGTATGTATGACGTATCTGGTTTCACGTCTACCACATTTGGAGTCAATGCTGGCTCTGGCGTAAATGTTAGTGGTGCAACACAAATTGCCTACTGTTTCCACTCAGTTGAATCCTACTCCAAAGTAGGCTCATACGTTGGGAACGGAAATGCTAATGGGCCTATGGTAAATTGTGGTTTTTTTCCCAATTTCGTTATGATTAAGCGGACTGATTCAGGCTCTCATTGGGAAATACATGACATAGCTAGAGAGCCTAACAATGTTAAAACTAAATTATTAAATGCTGACCAATCTAACGCGGAGGATAATAACGCAAACTCAAGTGTTGATTTTATATCTAATGGTTTTAAATTGAGGACATCACATGCTGAGAGAAACGCATCGGGTGGTACTTACATCTACGCAGCATTTGCAGAATCACCATTTAAAAATAGTAACGCACGTTAATTAATCACAATTTAAGGAGACTACTTATGTGGTTTGTAGGAAATACAGAAACAGGATTTGTAGTTAATAAGCCAAGAGGTTTGACTATAGATTCTATTCAATACCCAAGAAACATCTTTGCTCTTTGGAGCAAGGAAGAACTAGCAGCTATTGGCGTTAAACCCTATAGCGAGACTAGGTTAGATAGCCGCTATTACAATCAAGGTGCATTAACTCGTACTGAAAGTGATGGTGAAGTAGTAGGAACTTACGCAGCCATTAACAAAGACGTTGATGTGATTAAAAACACTATGCTAGGCACTGTTAAATCAATCGCTGGTTCATTGCAGAGTAGTGTTGATTGGTATTGGTCAAGAGAAGCAAAGGGAGGCACGGCAGTACCATCTGAAATAGCCACTCACGCCACTGCTATCTACACAGAGATGGAAGCCAAAGAAACGGCCATCGACGCCCTGGTTAATTTGGACGATGTAATTTTGTACCAAAATACACCAATGGTGGAAACCAGGAAGGTTAAACACACGACAGACGATGGCGTCGAAACCTATGGCCCGGAGACTGAAACAAGCGACCGGGAAGTGGACCAGGTGACACATGGATGGCCAAGCCTGGAAGATGTGGACCCGGCATTTGTGAGTATAGAGCCAGCCTAATGTGGTCCACAGTCGGTGAGGTTTACGCGGTTATGATTCAGCCCGCCCCGGTGGGCCAAGTTGTCGTGGCCGAACCCCAAACCGACCAGGGGCAAAATAATGAACGATTTGCGGTGCGGAAAATAAACGGGGTCCTGGCGTATGAAAACCGGGGTCCGATTTCGACACTTTATTGGGTGGCTAAATTTTGATTAGGTATTCCCATGCTTCTTGAGATGGCAGCGTGTTCAGCGGCTTATTCGACCATAAAGCAATTCGTGGGTAGTGGACGTGAATTGATTGACTGTTCAGCGGCCGTTATTTCATATTTTGACAATAAAAGCGCCCTGGCAAAAAGGGTCGAAAATTCTACGGGTCCAAAAAATGAACTAGAAGAATTTTTGGCACTAGAAAAAATCAAAGCGCAAGAAGCCGAATTAAAAACATTTATGATTTATTGTGGCCGGGGTGGTATGTGGAACGATTGGCAAGCATTCCAAGCGCGAGCCGCCAGGGCGAGAAAAGAAGCAATAAAAGAACAAGCGCGAGAAAATTATCGACGCAAAGAACAGCTAAATGAAAATATTAATTTAGGCATCAAAGTGATGGGTATTTTGCTAATTATTATGGCGTCATTATTTGGCGTCGCTTTATATTTGAGGCCGTATTAAATGGAAAACAGACAGCCACTATCCGACGATGAAATCGAACGAATTGCATCCAGGGCAAGTGAAATCGCATACGCCAGGTTTTATCAAAAGGTGGGCGAAAGTGTAGTGCGTCGAGGTCTTTTTATACTAGGCGCAGGGGCGGCCGCAATCTGGTTTTATTTGAATGGAGATGTTTAAAAATGACAATGATTATTGAAATGTTGCGAAAGCATGAGGGCGTCGAAACGCACGCCTATAAATGCACGGCCGAAAAGATCACCATAGGAGTGGGGCGCAATATTGACCCGGCCGGTGGCATTGGTTTATCCGATTCTGAAATTGATTTTTTATTATCCAACGATGTTGCCAGGGTCAATAAAGAATTAATTATTACTTTCCCCTGGTTCGCAGAATTGGACGAAGTGCGAAAAGATGCAATGATTAATATCTGTTTTCAAC
>Ga0209071_1001121_pt1 | contig 11385 bp, 7 predicted proteins | sample CoawatmetaG10DNA_2_FD_187513 | JGI IMG/M metagenome (GOLD analysis project Ga0209071, IMG submission 187513) | Marine microbial communities from the West Antarctic Peninsula - Coastal water metaG108-DNA (SPAdes) (version 2) | ecosystem: Environmental > Aquatic > Marine > Coastal ... | reverse complement strand
AGTCAAAAGACCTTGGTGTGTTTGCTAGGATCATCATGCCATTGAATGCGCCAGAAGAGAGGATCAACTGCAACACACTTTACGAGCTAGAGTTGAGCAAAAAACGTCTTGAGATAATGAAGCTAGAGACTGAGTTAAATGCGCTTAGACGGCTCCAGTTAGGAGGATGATGTGGCAGAAATAGAATATGGTGGTGTCAAACTTGGAGGCAGCAAACTACTTCTTATAGTGCCATTGATCGGCACCATCGTAGGCGGTCTATATGGCGGGTTTGAGGCGTATCAACGCTACCTTGATATGGAAGCTAGGATCAATGAGTTCGTTGCCCCAGACCTCTCAGATTACGACAAGCGTATAGCTATCATGGAAGGTAAGTTTGCTGTTATCGACAGAGGTATTGCCTTAGTAAAAGATGAGATCACTTTAATTAAAGAAAACACTGATAAGCAGTACCTAGCCATTAAAGATTTAAAGCAGTCTGTGCGCGATGACATTGCCCGCCAAGAGAAGATCATCGATAAGGTTGAAGATGACATCTCAGGGATTGAGAGTGATGTTAGAAACACTATTGATATAGCAGATGTTCGCTTCGAGAACAAGCGGGATCAACTACAGAATGATTATGAGCAAAAATCTGATACAATACGGGTAGATGTAGAAAGAAAACTCACCGATCTGGAAACCAGATTGAATAAAAAGTTACAACGGGCGTTAGATAACCCCTTGGCAAATTAGTAGTAATCATGGAAACTACACCATGAACGATAAACACGGCGTCCCTGATCGCGTGGGTGCCTAAGAAGAAAACACTAATTAGTGAAAGGATGATATGCCACTTACTAAGCTCCAGTTCCGTCCGGGCGTTAACCGTGAGACCACTTCGTACACAAACGAGGGTGGCTGGTACGACTGCGACAAGGTCAGGTTCCGTTTCGGTACGCCCGAGAAAATTGGCGGGTGGGAGAAATTGTCAGGCCAAAGCTTTTTAGGTACCGCTAGGGCACTCCAACCTTTTGTCACTCTAGGCGGATCAAGCTATCTCGGCGTGGGTACGCACTTAAAGTATTACCTTGAAGAAGGTGGCGGCTATAACGATATTACTCCCTTGCGTGACACGACTGCCGCGGGAGCCGCTACGTTTGCCGCGACCAGCGGATCATCCACCCTTACGGTTACAGACGCAAACCATGGCGCTAACGAAAATGATTTTGTTACGTTTTCAGGAGCGGCGTCATTAGGTGGATTAGTTACCGCAGCAGTATTAAACCAAGAATATCAAATATTCAACATCGTGAGCACCAGTGCTTACCAAATAAAAGCAAGAGCGGTTGCGACAGTTGCTGAAATAACCGTAGATGGGCAGTACACGCCTACTCTTGTTGTCGCCAATGGCTCTGACACGGGAAACGGCGGTGGTTCGATTGTCTGTAAATACCAAATTACAACGGGATTGGACACAACAGTGTCTGGTACAGGTTGGGGCGCGGGAACATACAGCCGTGGAACGTGGGGATCAGGCGCTAGTCTTACCGCAGTTGGCGACATCCTTCGGATTTGGACCAATGACAACTTTGGTGAAGACTTAATCATTAACGTGCGCGATGGTGGCATCTACTATTGGGACAAATCAACAAGCTCGGCTCCTTTTGCGCGGGCCGTGGAGCTTTCGGATCTAGCGGGAGCAGACGCAACAACACCGACCGTCGCTAAACAAGTTTTAATATCGGACCGCGACAGGCACGTCATTGTGTTTGGATGCGATGCGCAAGACAATATCGGCGTACAAGACCCTCTTTTGATTCGGTTTTCGGACCAAGCCAACCCTTTGGTTTGGGCAGCACAAGCCACTAATACCGCAGGCGATCTTCGGATCGGTACAGGGTCTGAGATAATCACGGCTGTCGAAACACGTCAACAGATACTAGTGTTTACAGACCGCTCGCTCCACGCCATGCAGTATTTAGGACCTCCGTTTACTTTTGGAATCAGTTTGATTTCTGAAAACGTTACTATTGCTAGTCCGCTTTCTGCGATTGCGGTAGACGATTCAGTCTATTGGATGGGTGAAGAAGAGTTTTACGTCTACACGGGTCAAGTTCAGAAACTACCCTGTTCGGTTAGATCCTACGTGTTTGGCGACTTTAATACGGCTCAAATAGAGAAGGTTACTGCGGCGGTTAACTCTAGCTTCTCTGAAATCTGGTGGTTTTATCCTTCTGCGGGGTCTGATACTAACGATAAATACGTTATATTCAACTATCAAGAGCAGGCGTGGTATTACGGAACCATTGCTCGATCAGTGTGGATTGATCGCGGTATTTCTCAATACCCTATTTCGGCAGGTTTAGATGGGTATTTGTATTACCATGAGTTTGGTCAAGACGACGGTAGCGTTAACCCGCCTGCGGCTATTACGTCGTTTATTGAAAGCAGTCAAATGTCTATTGGTGCGGGAGACGGCTTTGTGTTCTTGTCTCGATTGATACCTGATGTGACTTTTGAGGGTTCTAGCTCACCGACGCCGTCTGTGTCGATGACACTTGAGACGAGACAGTTTCCCGGCGCAGCATACACAAGCACAAAAAGTAACACCGTACAAAGATCAGCCACAGTCCCCGTAGAACAATTTACCGATCAAGTGTTTGTTCGATTAAGAGGGCGCTCTTTTGCTTTCAAGATTGATTCCACCGATACAGGAGTGGAGTGGCGTTTAGGAACACCTCGTGTTGATTTAAGGCCGGACGGTAGACGATGAGCAGAGGCTTAGTACAACCCTTATTTCCTAACCCTCCCGTGGGTTATGATCAACGGTACCAAACGGAAGTTATGCGAGCTTTCTCGGTATTTTTGCAACAAGTTAATAATCCGGGACCTTGGCAAGCGTCTGCTTTGACACTGCCAAACCTGCAAACAGATAACGTAGGCCTTCCTCTAGGTGGTGTGTTTCAATATGGAGACGAGTTACGAATTACAGTAGCTAATCTGCCTTACGCCAGAGGGTCACAAGCAACAGGAGCCGTGGGTCAAGCTACGGTAGTAATATCATGAGCGATACGACTGTTTTAACCATGCCTGACGGCAGTACATGGAAACCTTCTACCAGCCGAGACGAGGTTTCTTGTGTTGTTTGTAACAACGTAGTGGATACTGCGGCTGAAATAGCCTCTTATCCCGAAGGAAATTGCACAGAATGCGGTTCTTCGTGGACGGGAGACGAGAAGAGAAGTACAATAATACAGGTAACCATTCCTGACAGCATTACAGGTGGAGTAGGATAATGGCAGCAACAGCAGAAAAGATTGAAGAATTGGAAGTTCCTAACGGTGGTATAGGCGACTTTGTCATGGAAGATGACGAAGTAGAAGCCGTATACGGTAAGGACGAAGAAAGCGAAGAAAGCGAAGACGACGAAGAATTCGGTGAAACGGGCATTGCTCAGTTTCCTGACATTGCTAAGAAGATGGCAACTTACGGTCGGAACGAAGATAAGTTTCTTGCACACGTTGCTGCAGGCGAGCTAGTCATACCTTTCCAGTTCCTTGAGAACGAAGATACTAAGAAAGCTATCTTTGACATGTTGATTGAAGCTGGTTTAGAGGACCCCGAGCGTTATGTAGTTGGTGGCGAAGGCAACTCGATTAACCCTACAACAGGTTTGCCTGAGTTCTTCTTGGGTAAAATATTTAGAGGCATAGTAGGTGGCGTAAAGAAAGTTCTTAAAACGGTGGTTAACGTTGTTAAGAAGATCGCTCCTATTGTACTTCCCATTGCTTTGGCAGCCACGGGCCTCGGTCCTATCTACGGTGCAGCCGTAGGTTCTGGCATATCCACACTACTTAATGGCGGTGATATAGGCGATGCCTTGAAATCTGGCCTTGTGGCAGGTGCTACGGGCGCGGCTTACACAGGTATTACGGGTGGTGGTATGAAAGGCGTCGCTGATGCCTTGTCCAACCCTTCCGCACGTTTTAGTCAAACCTTTAATAACGCTAGCAACAGTTTAGGTATAGGCAGCGGTGAAGGACGGTTCTTTGACGATTTTGTTGATCCTACGGTTAACGCCTCGGAATTTAAATTTGATCCTAAAAACCCTGAAGGTTCACAACTTAGTGGAAATCCAGCTCCAAACCTTGAAGGACAGCAACTTAGCTCCCAACAACTTAGTGGAAATCCACCCCCCGAAAGCATAAATAGGGCCGCTAACCTTAAAGGTTCACAACTTAGCTCCCAACAACTTGCGGGTAATACTTTTACACCTCCTTCACCTAAACCAGAACTTGGGTTCTTTGATAAACCACTGGGCGAACAATACGAAACAGCGAAAGATTACATGTTCCGTGGTGGTGAAACTGAACTAGACTTGGCTAATGCAGCAACTAAAGCTGAAGCAGACTACTTGACTGCTCAAGCCACAAGAGGGATCGCGCCAACTCAATACGGACTAGACGCCGCAATTGCTCAGTCGCAACCCGGCATGTTAGCTCGATACGGACCTAGCGCATTAGCAGGCACCGCAATAGCGGCTGGCGCAGGCGCATTTGAAGTTCCAGAGCAAGAGCCCGTAAACTTAGCTGGTCGCAACCCAGACGGCACTTTGATTACAGGATCTGACTTGATTGATGCCGATCCAAGTAAGTATTTGATTTCAGAGTTAGGCAACCTTCGACTAAACCCTGAGACAGGCGAATACGAAGAAGTAGAGTCTATGGCGTCTTCTATGTACACCGCCCCAACTAACTATTCCACTATGCCCGCTATGTCTCCTAACGATTACTTGAGAAGCAGTGTACCAAGTGGTCCTTTTGCACGTCCTTATGTGCAAGCAGCCGCCGAAGGCGGTCCTATCTTCCCACGCCGTAATGGAGGCATTGCGCCGACTGAAGGTGTTGCGGGACAGGATAGTGTTAGGGCGATGTTAATGCCCGGCGAATTTGTAATGACCACCGACGCAGTGCGCGGATTGGGTAACGGAAACCTTAACAGCGGCATCCAGAATATGTATTCAGTAATGCGTAATCTCGAAAGCCGTGGGAGGAATACAGCGTAATGGCTGAAACTCAAGAACAGATTGTCAGAGAAGCTCCCGAGATTGAGGCTTACAAACTAGGCCTCTTAGAATCCGCTAAAGCACTTGCTGACAAAGGCGTTACTATCCCTGCACAAATGGTTGCGGAGATGTCGCAACTTCAAATACAAGCCACGGATCTTGCGCAAGCAGGTATCGGTGGTTATCAGCCTTATTTAGAGCAAGCTGGATACACATTAGGTGATGCGCAGAGCACTATTGGCTCTACCATGGCAACCGCAAGTCCTTATCAAGCGGAAGCGGCAGGTCTTATGCGTGATGCTGCGGGCAATGTTACGCAACAGGTCGGTGCGACTCAATCAGGCATTCAAAACGCTATTAATTACGGTGCCGATGCGACTCAAACAGCCACTGGCGCACTGGGGACCGCGGCTGAGAACGCACGGGCCCAATCATTAGCAGGACAAACAGCGTTAGGTTCTGCGTCGAGTCAGATCCCCACCGTTTTACAAAATGCGCAATTAGGTAATTACCGCGCTTTAGGTCAAGCAGGACAAGCTGTAAGGGCGGCGTCTGACCAAGGTGTGGGTACAACGCTTGGACAAAGCTTATCGGGTGTTACCGATGCAGCACGAGCGGGTACTTCCCAAGCAGGTATTGCGGCATTAGAGGCGGCGCGTCAATCACAATTAGGCACGGGAACTGCTATTGCAGGTGCTCGTGGAATTACAAGCGATGCTGCCCAAGCTTTACAACAAGCGGGTGCTTTTGGCACACAAACGGCGCAACAAGGTATTGCAGGACTAGCAGGCGCAACGGGTGCTTATGACCCTGCCAGTGCTGGTGCTTACATGAATCAGTACGAAGATGCGGCTGTTCAACAAGCTTTAGCTGACATTAGACGTGCGGGCGATATACAACAGTTATCTTCTGATGCACAAGCCGTTGGCGCAGGCGCATTTGGTGGATCACGTCAAGGCGTTGCAGATGCAGAGCTAAGTCGGAACATTCTTGAGCAACAAGGTCGTACTGCGGCGGGAATGCGTCAACAAGGTTTTGAGAGCGCGGCACAACGTGCGCAACAAGGTTTTGAAGCACAACAAGGCCGTAGTTTACAAGCGTCACAACTTACAGGCGCTTTGGGTGCTCAAGGTGCTCAATCGGGTATTGCTGCAGCACAAGCAGCAGGTCAGTTAGGCTTATCTGCAGAGCAATTAGCGGCACAAACCGCGCAACAAGGCGGACAACTTAGTTTATCTGCAGCACAAACCGCAGGCCAATTAGGCTTATCAGGCGAACAGATGGCCGCGGCTAACGCACAAGCCATGGCTCAAACAGGTATGAGCTTACAACAGCTTCAAGCCTCTACAGGCATGTCCGCTGCACAATTAAGCGGTCAGCTAACTTCGCAGATGGGTCAGTTAGGCCTTTCTGGGGCATCTCAACAAGCTTCTATCGCTCAACAAGCGGCTCAAATGGGCATCTCGACAGAGCAATTAGCAGCACAACTTGCAGGACAGGCGGGCGGGCTAGGTCAATCTCAAGCTCAACTCGGAATGCAAGGCGCTCAACAAGCGGGTGCATTAGGGATGCAAGGAAGCGAATTACAAAGTAGAATAGGTGAAGGCATCGCGGGCCTCGGAACTTCATACGGTCAGCTTAATCTGGCTCAAGGGTCGGGACAAGCGGATCTTGGAATGCGCCAAGCGGCCCTCGGTGAATTGGGTCAAGGTCTACAGCAGAAAGAAACAGGGTTCTTGTTTGATCTTGGTAAGCAATACCAAGCACAAGACCAAGCGGAACTTGAAGCGAAACGTCAAACAGAAATGGAAACGCTTTACGAACCATACCAACGTGTTGGATTTTTGTCCGACATATATAAAGGTGCGCCGACTAGTCAGCAGTCTATTACGTCTTCTACTTCTCCAAGCACTTCACCTGCCCAACAAATACTTGGTTTGGGCGTAGCAGGATTATCAGCAGCGGCTGGTGTCGGCAAATCGGGGTTATTTTAATGAACAGAGAAGTAATGAATCGTCAGATGTTTGCACAGGGTGGTTTTGTACGTCCTATGCAAGAAGGCGGAATCGCGTCTATGCAGTTAATGCCTCAAGCCGCTCCCGCACCAGATCCAGCAATGATGGGTGGAATGCCGCCTGATCCAGCAATGATGGGTGGAATGCCTCCCGAAGAAATGAGCATGGATCAAGCCGCTCAAGGTGCCATGGCACAGGGCGTAGATCCCGCCATGTTGGAACAAACCCTTGGTGATTACCAACAAGGCATGAACAACTTGGATAACGCAGAAGATTACGAAACCGTAATCAACACCATCCGAGGCGATCAATTGCCGATGCAAGCTCGATACGACGAACTTGCTGGAATGGTTGGACCAGAAGACGCTACGGCGACTCCAGAATCAGTTTTAACCTTGATACAGCCTGTCATGCAGATGGCGGCGGTTGATCAGGGTATTGGCGGTTTAGCGCAAGATGAAATGATGGCACCTATTGAGGGCCCAATGGCCGAGGGCATCATGTCAACCGTTAATATGGGCGCTGCGGAGGGCCCTGCTCCTGTAAATTTTAACCAAGGCGGTGCTGTCCAGTACATGAACAATGGTGGCCCCGTCCAATACATGGCAAAAGGCGGTGTAGATCAAAATTCCGCCAATTTAGCTTTTGCTCAATCGTTGAGTGCAAAGAATGCTCCCATTGCGCCCCTTTCAACGTATCCGTCGTTAGACGATAATTTTGCTTCGGCTCGAGAAAGATACAGAACCGTAGCGGGCCCGTCTGCGTACACGGAAGAAGACCTTGCGCAAGAAAAAGACCTGACTAAAGCTCAGATGTATTTTGATTTAGCGGCGGCTGGATTGGCTTTTGCTGCTCCCGGCGACCGTCAAATGAGTGCCGCTGAAAAGCTAGCCAGTGCCGCAAGAGATACGCAACTGTTTGAGAAAATAGGCGCTAGGGCTAAAGAACAACAGACAGCCGAAATGGCACGTAAGACTGCTATGCGGGCTGAAAACATGCAGTTAGACCTTGCTGCAATGGGCAGTGCCGAAACACTTACTGCAGCACAAGCTAAAGCTAGGTCTGATCTGGCTACTATGAAAAAACCAGAAATAAAAACCAAAAACTTTATGATTATGGGAAAACCCAAATCAATGGAATCGGTACCATTGGGTGGCTCCCGTTACAATACAATGATGGCGGACCCTGACAACAACTGGGTGGAAGCTGACACATATAAGATTCCAGACAAAAAAGTTGAGTACGTTAATTTTATGGATCTTGCTAATCCTAAAAACATACTGTCTTTTAAAGTGGGTTCTCAACAAGCCCAAGATTATCTTGGAAAAACAGGGTGGGCTAAAACAGGCGATGCTTCTCAGACTATGTCTGAAAAAGGAAAATCTACGATACAACAATTTATTGTTCCAATAGAAGGTGGAGGAACTAGGATAGTACCCACCATTGTTGATTCACAAAAATTTAAAGATTTTGTGGCGGCAGAATACGAGATAACAGGCTCAAGCTCTATTGCAGACACTAAGAAAGCTACCAAAAACTTCTTTAACGCAAAAGAAAATAAAATAGTAACGGTTTATGCTGATTCTAAAGACGAACGCAAGTATATAAAATTAAAAGATTGGGCTGAAACAGGCATGGCTTCTCAAACGGTGTCCGCAGTCGGAACAACGAACTGGGTAAATAGAGAGTCAGGTGATGTACAGACCACTCGAAATAATTCAACAAGATTTGAAGAGTACTTGAATAGCGAAGATTGGGCTAAAACAGATAGCAAAAAACAAGTAGACGCCAGTTATTCGATACAAAACTTTATTGTTCCTAATGCGAATGGAAAAGGAAGTACTGTTGTCCCCTACTTCGTAGGATCGAAAAACTACATTGATGCTGTGGAAAAGGGGTACCAAACAACAGGTGATGCTACCCAAACGGAACGTGTAGCAAACATACTTACCTTTGAGAATGAGAAGGGAGAAATTACTACCGTTAGGGACGATGACACCGCAGCAATAGATAATCTTATAGAGAATAACGCGTGGCAAATTACAACTCAGGGTGTTTCTAAAGAACCTAAAGCGCCTAGCTCAATTAGGATTTTAAACAAGCAATCTACACTAGATGATTATGCTAACGGCACCTTAACAGGTGATGCACTTAACGAGTTTGAGGCGTTGGCGTTGGGTTCTCAAGATCCTACCAAACGAATCGAAAACGGAGTGACCATAATAACGCCGGGAACACCGTTTACTAGAGCTTTTGTAGAAGCTTACCAAGCCCGAGTAGCAGCAGGTCATGCAACTTCTAACATCCCAATGCCCAAAATACCCGCCACGGTATCTCAAGCTGTAATACAACTGACGGAAGCTGCAAAAGATTTTGGAGTAAACAGCAAAGAATCATATCAAATTCTGTCAAATTCTGTTGATCCAAGAACAGGCGCAGCTAGTCAAGGGTTGTTACTAACACCTCAATTTAATAAAATGCTATTAAATTCATCGGGTATAGTTGACCTAAATTCCCCTGCGTGGTCCGCAGTTCCTACTACCATATTCGACTTTGGTGTAGACTACGATCTGGCCCAAGGCTTGGGCACTGCAGTTCCTAGATTAGTAGCAGGTTTTAGAGAAATTAAAGGACAATTAGGTGGAGACCGTATAAACGCAAATGACCAAATGCTTTATCAAGCCGATAATGATTTTGGACTGTTAAAGATGAATACTGTTGCAAAATTGCAAGCAGGTTTGCGGGACGGTCGGATTTTAAAAAGAACTAACGACATGATATTTAACTATTTAAAACCGTTAGATCCCGGCATTATGAAGTTCGATGCTAATACTTTAGCAACTATGGAATCCATTAGAAAACAATTAGCCGTGGATCTAAACACGCATGTTGCAATATTGGCTGAGTACGGTGCTGATCCTACCGCAATAGCCCAAGCGTCTGATGAAAAGATCCGTAAATCGGTAACATCGGCGAAGGAACTTAGGTCTATGATTGCTGAGTTTACTAAATTTAGTACCTCACTGAGAGCGGCTTTAGATCCATCAGTTAAAATGATTGATGGTCAGGTAGTAAGGGATAAATCCCCAACTAGCCAGCAAAAGAAGAACTTCATTTACAACTTGGCAAATCCTGCGCCCAATCAATAGGAGCACTTCATGGAACCACTCGACTTAGATAGCTTAGTAGATGAGAGCTCAGAATCTTATGAGGGTCCTTATGTGCCCCGTTTACAGCGTGGTAGCCCATCAGCGGAGCGGTTGTCGTTTGTTAATGATAAGCCTACTGATCCCATGCCTCAAATTTATGCTGACGAAGCCGTAATTCTGCCAAAAAGTGCATCGCAAGAAGAAATTGACGCTTTAAGCGCACAGATGGATGCTTTTAATGAGGCCGATGTAACTACCAATCCTGCGTTAATGCCTTCGGCAGAGCAAGAAGGCGACGTAATGTCTGAAAACCTTCCTCCTTTGTTTTCATTTGGCGACCAAGCGTTGTTTAATGAGCAGTTGGAGTTAAGAGGCTTAGAAGGCGTAACGAGAGACATCGTTGAATTTGCTTCAAATAAATTACCTAACCAAAAAATTACCTACGAAGGTCTAAGAGATGGGTCCGCGGGTATCTTAGATTATTTAAACCCCGAGATGTTTGGACGCCCTACTGACGAACGTGCTATGAGTAACGAAGGCATTCTAGCAATGTTAACGGACTTAGAAGACTTTGGTAAGTACGATCCCGCTGTTGCGCAGTTAAACCCCGACGGCACTCCTATGTTGGACCCTGATACAAGAGAGCCCATGTATGAGGAAAAAAGATATAATCTTTCTGCTTTTGCTAGTGGTTTTGAGCGTAATGCTGTAAACGGTGGTGCTACGCTTTTAGGCGGATGGATTGGGGCTAGGTCTGCCACTCAGGCTTACTCTTATATGTCTAGAGTACCTAGAACAGGTATTCCACAACTTAGGCCTCTAGAAGTTGGCGCAAAGACCGCGGCAGCCGTAGTAGGGGCAATAGTAGGATCAGGCATTGCCAATGAAGGCGCTGAGTACGTTAATCAATGGATGTTTGAAGAACCCGATCCTGTCGTATTACCTAGTATGCAATCTGCTTACAATGCAGGTGAAACATCGGCTTACGGCATTTCTTTTTTAGCAACTCCTTGGATAGGCACTAGATTAGTGGGGGCCCCATTAGCGGCCAACTTTAACGCCAGTAAAATACTAGGTGACCTTAAAACTATTGCGTCAGGTAAATTTAGTCCAGAAGCCCTTCAAAGAATGTTTAGTAGAGAATTACTAGACAAGGCCGCGGATTTAGCCAAGA
>Ga0209071_1001111_pt1 | contig 11422 bp, 6 predicted proteins | sample CoawatmetaG10DNA_2_FD_187513 | JGI IMG/M metagenome (GOLD analysis project Ga0209071, IMG submission 187513) | Marine microbial communities from the West Antarctic Peninsula - Coastal water metaG108-DNA (SPAdes) (version 2) | ecosystem: Environmental > Aquatic > Marine > Coastal ... | reverse complement strand
CCGCGTGCTTCGCTGCTCCAGCTTCATCGCGAAGATCGCACCACGCTCCTCGGCGCTCAGGTGTTCGTAGCTTTGTCCCATGCAACACATCCTAGGCAATGTGTTGCACTTGATCCTTGAAACCGCCAAGCAAAAGAAAGGCGCGCCCGAGATGGCGACTTCCCCTTGAATTTGTGTGACCGGGCGGGGAAGGAGGCAAACTCGCTGCGCTCAGACAGCCTCCTTCCTTGATCCGCCCGCTCACAAAAATTCAAGGCGCCATCAAGGGCTCAACGTCAAAAGAGAAAGGCCAACCCATCGCGCGGTTGGCCTTTTCGTTTGGACTTGCGCCCCGAGGGTGTGGCTTTGTCCTTTGACTTTCCTGCCCTAGATGGCGCCTTGAATTTTTGTAAGCGGGCGGAAAAAAGGCGGGGAACTGTCTGAGCGCAGCGAGTTTTCCCCGCCTCCGCCTGGTTACGGAAATTGAAGGAATCTTGCGCCATCTCGGGCCCGCATTTCTTTGCTTACTTTCTTTGGGCAAGACCAAAGAAAGTGAGTCAGCCCCGGCAGGGGATGAAACAAGGGATGCACCAAAAACAAAAAATCTAGAGGACACCCCAAAAAAATCCACCGCGCCACCGCCCCCGTCCACTTCTATAATCCGCGCCACAAGAACCTTCTTTGGAGACCCGCAGGATGCAATCCCTCCATCCTCCCAAGCACCTTCCGGCAGCGACCCTGCCTGAGCTGACGCTGCGCGGCATGATCCTCGGCGCGATCATCACCGTGATCTTTACCGCTTCAAACGTCTACCTGGGCCTGAAAGTCGGCCTGACGTTCTCATCGGCAATTCCGGCAGCGGTCATTTCGATGGCAGTGCTGCGCATGCTCGGCGGCACGAACATCCTTGAGAACAACATGGTGCAGACGCAGGCGTCTGCGGCCGGGACGCTGTCTTCGATCATCTTCATTCTGCCCGGGCTGGTGATGATCGGGCACTGGCAAGGCTTCCCATTTTGGCAAACGTTTGGAGTCTGCATGGCGGGCGGCATGCTCGGCGTGGTGTTCACGATTCCGCTGCGCCACGCGATGGTGGTGCAAAGCGACCTGCCCTATCCCGAAGGCGTGGCGGCGGCAGAAATTCTGCGCGTGGGCAGTGGCGAGCCAGCGGACGGTGAAGCCGCTGCCGATGACGACGCTGTTCCCGCCGCCACCGGCATGCGCGATCTGGCAGCGGGTGGCATCGTCGCGGCCATCGTGGCGTTTGCCACCAGCGGCCTGCGCTTGCTCGGAGAAGGTGCGAGCTGGTGGTTCGCTGCGGGCGCCGCGGTGGTGCGCTTGCCCATGGGTTTTTCGACTGCGCTGCTGGGCGCGGGCTATCTGATCGGCCTGGTGGCGGGGCTGGCCATGCTGGTGGGCCTGGTGATCGCCTGGGGCATCGCCGTGCCGTATCTGACGTCCATCACGCCGATGCCGGCGGGCAAGGCGCTCTCGGCTTTTGGCACGGATGTGTGGCGCACGCAGGTCCGTTTTATCGGCGCTGGCGTGATTGCGGTGGCGGCCGTGTGGACGCTGGGCACGCTGATCGGCCCGGTGGTGCACGGCGTGAAGCGCTCGTTTGGCAGCCTGCGCCCGAAGGCTGATGGCGCGCTGCGCACCGAGCAGGACATGGCGCCGCGCTGGATTCTGCTGGTCACGCTTGCGATGGTCGTGGTACTGGTGATCACCTTCGCCGCATTTCTGGCGCCGACCATGCTGTCGGCCGGCTCGCGCTGGACGCTGATCACGTTCGCGGTGATTTTTGCGGTGGTGTTCGGCTTTCTGGTGGCGGCGGCGTGCGGCTACATGGCCGGGCTGATCGGTTCGTCGTCGAGCCCGATTTCGGGCATCGGCATCATCGCCATCACCTTGGTGTCGCTGCTGCTGTTGGCCATCGGCGCGGACAACGGCATCGTGGGCTCGCCCGAAGCGAGCAAGCTGGGCATTGCGCTGGCGATCTTAACAACGTCGGCCGTGGTGGCCGTGGCGACCATCTCCAACGATAACCTGCAGGATCTGAAGACCGGCTGGCTGGTCGGGGCCACGCCGTGGCGCCAGCAGGTGGCGCTGCTGATCGGCTGCGTGGCGGGTGCCGCGGTCATCTCGCCGGTGCTGGAGCTGCTGTATAACGCGTATGGCTTTCCGGGTGCGCTGCCACGTGCCGGCATGGATGCGGCGCAGGCGCTGTCGGCTCCGCAGGCGACGCTCATGACAGCCATCGCCACCGGCATCTTCACGCACCAGCTGCAGTGGAACATGGTGATTGCAGGCATCGTCATCGGCGTGCTGCTGATCGCCGTCGACTGGGCGCTCAAGCAACGCGGCGGCGTTGCGCGGCTGCCGGTCCTGGCAGTGGGCATCGGCATCTATCTGCCGCCGACGGTCAGCACGGTGCTGGTGGCCGGTGCGGTGCTGGCGTGGATCATCGAAAAGATTCTTGCCAAGCGCGCGCAGGCGGCCGGCGTGCCGTACGAGCGCTATGCCGAGGTGCCGAACCGCCACGGCGTGCTACTGGCGTCGGGCCTGATCGTGGGCGAAAGTCTGGTGGGTGTGCTGATGGCGGCAGTGATCGGCAGCACGGGCAAGGATGCGCCGCTGGCCATCGTGGGGGCGTCGTTTGAAGGCACGGCGCAATGGCTTGGGCTGATCGTCTTCGCCTTGGTATGCTGGGCCTTCGCGCGCCGCGTACTGGCGGTGCGTCCGACTCATTGACCCCATCACGCAACATGCTGCTCCGCGACGCAACGCAGGCCGACCTTCCGGCCATCCTCGCCATCTACAACGACGTGATCGCCAACTCCAACGCGATCTACACCGAAACACCCGTCACGCTGGAAGACCGCACCGCGTGGCTAGCCTTGCGTGCCACGCAGGGTTATCCGGTGCTGGTCGCCGACGATGATAGGCAGGTGGCAGGCGTTGCATCGTTTGGGGATTTCCGGCCCCACCCGGGCTTTCGCACCACCGTCGAGCACTCGGTGCACATACACCGCGACTGGCGTGGCCAGGGGCTGGGCAGTCGGCTGGTCGAGGCGCTGTGCGAACGTGCCGCTGCCCTGGGCAAGCACCTGATGGTGGGCGCCATCGACGGTGGCAATGCGGGCTCGATTCGCCTGCATGAAAAGCTCGGCTTCAAGGAAGTGGGCCGCATGCCCGAGGCCGCCATCAAGCACGGTCAGTGGCTCGACCTCGTGTTCATGCAGCGCTGGCTGGAAGCGCCGGGAACGGTCCGAAGCGACTGACCGTTCTTCGATGATGCGTCAGGCGGGCTGCGTTGCCGCCTGTGTCCAGCGCCCGCAACCGCGTCGCACGGTCTCGTGCAGGTTGCGGGTTTCACGTTGCGCCGCGCGGATCCATTCGGCATCGGCGTCGCGCGCCTCAACCACCTCCCGCACCATATCCAGCGCACCTTCGGACGACAGCGCCTCGGCATGCGCCGACAGCAGCTTGCTTGTTTCCAGGATGTGATCGGCGAGCGCGCCGCGGTTGCCCGTGGCCGGGTCGACGTATTCGCCCGCCAGCCCAAACCGGCATGCCTGGAAGCGGTTGAAGGTGTAGACGAGGTAATCGTCTTCCACGGGCATGAACGGGCGATCGAGCAGCAGCCAGCGCCCCAGCGCCTGGATATACGCGGCGATGGCGGCGGCGCGTTCGACGGTCAGCGGGGTGTCCATCACGCGGACTTCGATCGTGCCGAATTCGGGCTTGGGGCGGATGTCCCAGTAGAAGTCCTTCATGCTTTCGATCACGCCGGTGGCGTGCATCTTGTCGAAGTACGCGATGAAGGCGTCCCACGTCAGCACGAACGGCGCGCGGCCCGACATCGGGAAGGCGCTGACCGAATTCATGCGCGCTGAAGCGAACCCGGTATCCACGCCTTGCACGAACGGCGACGACGATGCCAGCGCAATGAAGTGCGGCACGTAGCGCGACATGGCGTGCAGCAGGTACAGCGCATCGTCGGGATTCGGGCAGCCCAGGTGCACGTGCTGACCGAATACCGTGAACTGCTTGGCGAGATAACCGTACAGATCCGAGATGTACTGATAGCGCGGGGATTGTGAAATCTGGCGCTGGCTCCACTCCTGGAACGGGTGGGTGCCTCCGCCGCAAATGCCGATGTTCAGCGCAGTGGCGGCTTCGGCCATGCGGTCGCGCATCTCGCGCAACTGCCAGAGCGCCTCGTCGTGGCTGTGGCAGATGCCCGTGGAGATCTCGATCATCGAATCAGTGATCTCCGGCTTGATGTCGCCGGGGTATTCCTTGCCCTTGAGCATGCGCAGCAAGTCTGGCGACGCCGAGGCGAGGTCGTAATCATGGCGATTGACGAGCTGCAGTTCCAGTTCGACGCCAAACGTAAGCGCCTCGGATTTCGAGAAAGGTTCGAGGGACATGGAGGCCTCTTAGCGATGTTCGTTGTCTTGCCGCACCTCGCCCGCCCAGCGCAGGGATCGTGCAGTCAGGATCGGCGCAGCAATCTGCTGGATCGCCAGCGTGCACAGGATGATGGCCACCAGCGGCCCCCCGGTCTGCGGGTACAGCGCTGCCGTGTCGTGCATCAGCAGCCAGGACAGTCCCGACATGGGGCCAAGCGCCAGGCCTAGCGCAACGCTCTGCCGCATCGACAGCCCCGAGAACGAGCCGAGCGCCGTCGTGGCCGCCAGCTTGGCAATGAAGCGCGAGAGCACCAGCGCCACCGCCGCCACACCACCGATGACCCAGTCCGACGCCTTGAGCGGCAAGCCGAGCGACACGATCATCACCACAATCAGGATGCTGCCCGCGCTGCCGAAGTGCGAGGGCCACACGCGCGGGTGATCGTCCTGGTGCTTGAACACGACGCCTGCGAGCAGCAGCGTGAGCGGTACCGACAGCTTGAGCAGCTTGGCCATCGCTAGCGCAAACAACACCAGGCCCACCAGCACCAGGAACGCGTAGTGATCGTCACCCGCCATACGGTGATACAGCGCATGGCCCGCCTTGCCGACCACCCAGGCAAGAAGCACGGAACCTGCCAGCAGGTAGAGCGGGTGGATCAGCGCCGCAGCCCAGTGGCCGTACTCGCTATGCAGCCAGCCGGCGGTGAGGGGCACCAGCACGCTCGCGTAGATGCTGTTGAGCGCGCCCAGCGAGAGCAAGCGCTCCGTCACCTGGCCTTCTGCTCGCAGTTCGTTCTTGAGTTGCAGGAGCACCGTGGGGGACGTGGCCACCGCGATGGCGCCGGCGGCGACTGCCACCGGTGTCGCCACGCCAAACAGCTGCAGTACCCAGGTGACCAGGCCCCAGGTCAGCAGGCTTTCAAAGCCGCTTGTGAGCAACAGCCAACGATTGGCGCGCAGCCACTCGAACGACAAGCGGTGCCCCAGCTCGAACAGCGCCAACGCCAGCGCCATCTCGATCAGGATGTGGGTCTGCTCTAGCATGTCGGCGTCGATGAGCGGGCGGCCGAGCACGCCGGCCACCAAGCCCGCCACCGCGTAGCCGACGATGCGCGGCAGCTTGAGCGCCGCGCGCGCAAACTCGCCGCACAACGCCGCACCAACCAGCGCCAGCCCGATCCAGAAAAGGCCGCCGGGAGCGGGCGGCCACGAAGGGAAGAGATCGTGAAGTCCTGTCATGGGCGACATGGTACCCGAAGCCCCCATCCGGGAAAGTCAGCCAAGCACTGACACGCGTTAGAGCCGCGTTACACGATATTTAATAATAGATCGGTGATTTTCGACACAAAAAGCGACAACTCTGTGTTTGGAACCTGAGACCGCCGGCAAAGAAAAACCGCCCCGGAGGGCGGTTTCCATACTGCAAATGGCTGAGAGCCGGTCGGATTACTTGCCGCCGACGCTCTCCAGCGGCGTCCACTTGCCGCCGGTGACCTTGTAGACGGTGATGCCGCCATCCTTCAGGTCGCCCTTGTCGTCATAGGCGTAGTGCTTCGCGGTCACGCCTTGCGTGTTCGTGGCAGCCAGGATGGGCAGGTACTTGGCCGGGTCGGACGAACCGGCAGCCACCATCGCCTTCATCAGGGCCATCGCGCCGTCGTAGGCGTACGGCGAGTACGTCTGCACCGGCGTGCCGAAACGCTTCTCATAGCGGGCCTTGTAGCCAGCGCCGCCCGGCATCTGCTCCAGCGGCAGACCGGCCAGCGATGCCACCATGCCTTCCGCGGCTTGCGGGCCGGCCAGCTTGATGAAGTCGTCGGTCTTGGACATTTCGCCCGACATCAGCGTGGACTTCATGCCCAGCTCGCGCATCTGCTTGAGCAGCGGCGCCGATTGGCCTTCGGCGCCACCGTAGAACACGGCATCCGGGTTCTTGCTCTTGATCTGCGTGAGGATCGCCTTGAAGTCGCTGGCCTTGTCGTTCGTGAATTCGCGACGCACGATGGTGGCGCCGGCGGCCTTGGCAGCCTTCTCGAACTCGTCGGCCAGACCCTGGCCGTAGGCCGTGCGGTCATCCACGATGGCGATGTTCTTGTAGCCCAGCTTCTTGACGGCGAACGTGCCGACCACCGAACCCTGCTGGGTGTCGGAAGTCATCATGCGGAACGTCGTCTTGTAGCCCTGCTTGGTGTATTCCGGCGCGGTTGCCATGGCGATCTGCGCGATGCCGGCTTGGTTGTACACGCGCGACGCCGGGATGCTGGTACCCGAATTGAAGTGGCCGAGCATGCCCTTGATGCCGCTGTCCACCAGCTTCTGGGCGACTGCCGTACCGGTCTTCGGGTCAGCCTGGTCGTCTTCTGCCATGAGCTGGAACTTGACTTCCTTGCCGGCGATCTTCGGGTGCGTGGCATTGAACTCTTCGATGGCCAGGGTCGCGCCGTTCTTCATGTCCGTGCCGTATTGCGCTTGCGGACCCGACATCGGGGCAGCAAAGCCCAGCTTGATGACTTCCTGGGCCGATGCGGCCGTCATTGCACCACCCGCCAGCGCGCACAGTGCTGCCGCCACCCACAGTTGCTTCAATTTCATTTGTGCGTCTCCTAGTTCAAACGCAATTTGGATCAATAGCGCGACGGGATCACCGTCGCCCTCCTCCCGCTTCGCATCCCATCCGCACCCGTCGTGCGCATGGAACCGCGAATCCTGCTCATGCTCCCCGTCAGCCGATGGTCATCAGGCTGGCGTTGCCACCCGCGGCGGCCGTATTGACCGACAGCGAACGCTCGATCAGCAGGCGCTCCAGCGCCAGCCCTTCCCCGCCATGCGGCAGGCCTTGCACCCCCACGATCGGGCCGGCACGCCGTGCCAGTCCTTCGCAGATGGCGCGCAGATGGTCCGAATCGCCGTGATGCAGCACCGCATCAAACGCCGCTTCGTCGGTCGAGCCGACCACGCGGACGCGCGATTGTACTGCCGCCGGCAAGCCCCGAAGTACTGCTTCGATGGCAGGGTTTTCCTGCACAACGGCCAGGCTGCCGACAGCCAGGATGGCGGCGAGCTGGCGCAGCCAATCCGCCGGATCGGCCGCCACGCACAGCACGGCTTCGCGCGGCAACAGCGTGTAGGTGTTGCGCTCGCCGGTCGGGCCGGGCAGCGTGGCGGTGGCGCCCGTGGCCGAGGCTGCAGCCAGGCGCTCGCACAGCGAGGCCAGTTCCGGCGATTGCTTGCGAGCCCATTCCGTCAGCGCATCGAACGGCGCCAGCAGCGCGCGGCGCGCATCGGTATCGACCTCCGTACCCGCGCCTGCGGTCAGTTGCAGCGCGGTGCGCATGGCGTCCTGCGGGCACGTCGACAGCAGGCGCAGCAGATACAGCGGGCCGCCGGCCTTCGGGCCCGTACCCGACAGGCCCTCGCCACCGAACGGCTGCACGCCCACCACGGCGCCGACGATATTGCGGTTCACATACAGGTTGCCCACGTGCGCGCGGTCCACCACGTGCGCGATGGTCTCGTCGATACGCGTGTGGATGCCCAGCGTCAGCCCGTAGCCCGTACCGTTGATCTGCTCGATCAGCTTCGTCAAACCGGTGTTGTCCGCCGAACGCTTCCAGCGCACCACGTGCAGCACGGGACCGAAGATCTCACGCGTCAGGTCCGACAGGCTGTCGAGTTCGATCACCGTCGGCGGCACGAAGGTACCGTGCGCGCACGCAGCCGGCACCGGTGCCTGGTGCACGCGGCGGCCCTTGGCACGCATCGCTTCGATGTGGCCGACGATGTTGTCGCGCGCTTCAGCGTCGATCACGGGGCCGACATCCACCGACAGGCGATCCGGATTGCCCATCGCCAGTTCGGCCATGCCGCCCTTGAGCATCGCGAGCACGCGGTCAGCAACGTCGTCCTGCAGGCACAGCACACGCAGCGCCGAGCAACGCTGGCCCGCCGAATCAAACGCGGACGACAGCACATCGGCCACCACCTGCTCGGCCAGCGCGGACGAATCGACGATCATCGCGTTCTGGCCACCGGTCTCGGCAATCAGCGGGATCGGCGCGCCGTTGGCATCGAGGCGGCCGGCCAGCGTGCGCTGCAGGATGCGCGCGACTTCGGTGGAGCCGGTGAACATCACGCCCTTGGTGCGCACGTCCTTCACCAGCGCTGCGCCGACGGTCTCGCCGCGGCCCGGCAGCAGTTGCACGGCACCGGCCGGCACGCCGGCTTCGCGCAGGATGCGCACAGCCTGGGCGGCGATCAGCGGGGTCTGCTCAGCGGGCTTGGCGAGGACCGGGTTGCCTGCAGCCAGCGCAGCGCTCACCTGGCCGGTGAAGATTGCCAGCGGGAAGTTCCACGGGCTGATACAGACCACCGGGCCCAGCGGGCGATGCGTGTCATTCGAGAACCCGCCGCGCACCTGCGCTGCGTAATAGCGCAGGAAATCGACGGCTTCGCGCACTTCGGCAATCGCATTGGACAGCGTCTTGCCCGCCTCGCGAATGATCAGCCCCATCAGGTGCTGCATCTCGCCTTCCATGAGGTCTGCTGCGCGATCGAGCAGTGCGGCCCGTGCCTCGGGCGGCGTGGCTTGCCAGATCGGGGCGGCAGCGGTGGCGGCCGACAACGCGGCATCCACATCGGCTTCGGTGGCTTCGGTCACGTGGCCGACCACGTCACGCAGGTCCGACGGATTGCGCACCGGCTGCCGAAGTTGCGATGGCCCCCCCACGTAAGGCGCATCGCCGATGGTCGGCTCGGCCGACCAGACGGTGCTGGTGCCGGCAAGAAGGGCGGACGACAACGACGCCAGGCGCTGCTCGTTCGCCAGGTCGATGCCCGACGAGTTGGCGCGAACGTCACCGTAAAGGGCGCGCGGCAGCGGAATCTTCGGATGCGGCAGGCCGAGCGTCCCTTCATCGGCGTGCATCTTTTCCACCACCGCCACCGGGTCGGCGACGAGGTCGTCCAGAGGAATCGACTCGTCCGCGATGCGGTTCACGAACGAGGTGTTGGCGCCGTTTTCCAGCAGACGGCGCACGAGGTAGGCCAGCAGCGTTTCGTGCGTACCGACCGGCGCGTAGATGCGGCACGGGCGGTTCAGCTTGCCCGGCTTGTTTCCGACGACCTGCTCGTACAGCGGCTCGCCCATGCCGTGCAGGCACTGGAATTCATATTGGCCGGGATAGTAGTTCTGGCCGGCCATGTGGTAAATGGCCGCGAGCGTGTGCGCATTGTGCGTGGCGAACTGCGGGAAGATCGCTTCCGGCGCGGCCAGCAGCTTGCGCGCGCAGGCCAGATACGACACGTCGGTGTAGACCTTGCGCGTGTAGACGGGGTAGCCCTCCAGGCCGTCGACCTGGGCGCGCTTGATCTCGCTGTCCCAATACGCGCCCTTCACCAGGCGGATCATCAGGCGATGCTTGCTGCGACGGGCCAGGTCGATGATGTAGTCGAGCACGAACGGGCAGCGCTTCTGGTAGCCCTGCACCACGAAGCCGATGCCATTCCAGCCAGCCAGCTCGGGCGCAAAGCACAGGCGCTCCAGCAGGTCGAGCGACAGCTCCAGGCGGTCGGCCTCTTCAGCGTCGATATTGATGCCGATGTCGTATTCGCGGGCCAGCATCGCCAGCGCCTTCACGCGCGGATACAGCTCGTTGATGGTGCGGTCGTATTGCGCGCGGCTGTAGCGCGGGTGCAGCGCCGACAGCTTGATCGAGATGCCCGGCCCTTCGTAGATGCCGCGCCCGCCCGAGGCCTGCCCGATCGCGCGGATCGCCTGCTCGTACGACGCGAGGTAGCGCTGGGCGTCTTCCTCCGTCATCGCGGCCTCGCCGAGCATGTCGTAGGAATAGCGGAAGCCCTCGGCCTCGAACTTGCGCGCGTTGGCCAGTGCTTCAGAGATGGTTTCGCCGGTGACGAACTGCTCGCCCATCAGGCGCATCGCCATATCCACACCCTTGCGGATCAGCGGCTCGCCGCTCTTGCCGATGATGCGCGTGAGCGCCTTCGACAGCCCGGCTTCGTTATGCGTGGCGACCAGCTTGCCCGTCAGCAGCAGGCCCCAGGTGGCGGCGTTCACGAACAGCGACGGGCTCTGGCCCAGGTGCGAATGCCAGTTGCCGTTGCTGATCTTGTCGCGGATGAGCGCGTCGCGCGTGGCCTTGTCGGGAATGCGCAGCAGCGCCTCGGCCAGGCACATCAGCGCCACGCCTTCTTGGCTCGACAGCGAAAATTCCTGGATGAGACCCTGCACCAGACCTTCGCGGCCGGTGCCGACCTTTTGCGTGCGGAGCTTGCCGGCGAGGTCTCGTGCGAGTTGCTTGGCTTCCGAGGCGAGCGCGCCCGGCAGGCGGGCCTGCTCCAGCAGCATCGGAATGGCTTCGGTTTCCGGCCGACGGTAGGCGGCGGTGATGGCAGCGCGCAGGACCGACTGCGGTTGCACGCTTTGCGCAAATTCGAGGAACGGTTGCACCGCGGGCTCGTCACCCTCGTGCACGTCCGAGACGGCTGCGGCGGCGGACGGGAGGCCATCCGCCGCCGTGCCGTTTGCGTCAGTTGGCAGCTGCCCCCGCTCCACTTGATCCAGATACGTGAAGATCGCCTGCTTGATCAGCCAATGCGGCGTGCGGTCAATGGACTGCGCAACGCGCTTGAGGCGTTCACGCGAAGCATCGTCCAGCTTGACCCCGAGGGTGGTTGTAGCCATGTGGGTTCCTATCCAGAGCTGCCATTGCCTGGCTTGTGGCCGGCAAATCGGGCGGATCATACGCCCGGGAGTCTCGAAGGTGCAACCTAGTGAAACCCCTTGGTTCGAAATGGGTAGATGGTGGTGCAACCGCAGAGGCGGTTGGGGGACTTTTGGGCGACTTTTATTGTTTGGTGGGCGGGTTTTTTTGCTTTTGGTGCATCTCTTGTTTCATCCCCTGCCGGGGCTGACTCACTTTCTTTGGTCTTGCCCAAAGAAAGTAAGCAAAGAAATGCGCGCCCGAGATGGCGAAAGATTCCTTGAATTTATGTCGCAGCGAGGG